>Ga0118677_10013400_pt1 | contig 11793 bp, 10 predicted proteins | sample AliMusrvi5mmetaG_FD_86154 | JGI IMG/M metagenome (GOLD analysis project Ga0118677, IMG submission 86154) | reverse complement strand
GTTTGTCGCCCTGTAGCAGGAGGGCGTTGATGTTGAAACGTCCACCTTCGGAGGCGATCCTCACCTCGAACCCCTCGCCCGTATCCCCGTTCAGTTGCCGCAGGATCGGGTCGGTGCGTTTCACGGCGGGATTGCAGCCCACGGCGATGCCCATTTCGGCGATTTGGCGAGCACGGGAGCCGTGGATTTTCGCCCCGGCGATCTGCATGTCGAAGGAAATGACCCGCAGGGCCGCCATGCAGGCCATGGCGAGAATGGCGATCAGCCACAGCACGGCCATCAGCGCGGCGCCACGGCGGGATTTACGGGGATGGGAAATTCGGAGATTCATAGCGGATCCTGTTATCTTCCTCCTCCCTTGCCACCGCCGCCACCGGGTTTGATTCCGCCGCCGCCAAGGTTCACTCCGCCACCGGGAATGGCCACAGGAGTGCTAGGGGTGCCGGGAGTGGTGCCGGCACCGGTGCCGTTGCCTTGCAGCATCTGGCGCATGACCACCTCGGGGTTCTGTTTGGGTGGCAGCCAGAAAACGTGGCGCATCTCCTCACCCTTGGCACCGATGGCCATGGTCAATTCGAGCTGGATCGGCAACTGCCCCTGGATGTCCCAATCGTACTGCCACTGCATCGTGGTACCGTTGAGTACCTGCCACTCGAAGAATGCCACATCCTCTAACAGCACGATTTCCGCGAACGGCTTGTTGTCCGCGGCCGTGCTGCCGAAGGTGGACGCGGAACCTTCCAGGATTTCGTTTTCGTAATACCTGAGCACGATGTCCAGATAGCCGCTGCGGCGCTTGACGGTGGAAAGCTGCACCGCCTTGGCGATGCGGTCCTGGCCGCCCCAGGTGAAACTGAGCGGAACGTTCTGCAGCGTCAGGTCGGTTAGATAATGCGAGCCGGAGCCCTCGACCTTGAGTTCCATGCGGGTGTTGCCCGGCAGCGAGGAAAACCGCTGGCCGAGCAGCTCGAAGAACGCCTGGTGGAGCATTTCCTCATTCTGGGATTGCACGATCTTGTTGCCCAGGGCCAGCGAGGTGCGGGCCGTGGCGAACACCATCGCGATGATGACCGCCATCAAGGCGATGGCGATCACCACTTCGAGCAGCGTGAATCCGCAAGGACGGGAGTTGGCGGAGGTGTGCTTCACGGTTGATACATGGGTCCGTAGCGCCAGGTTTCCACTATGCGTTGCCGCCAGGTGGAGTTTTCAAACCATCGCGCCTTCACTTCGATCCGGTACATCTGCTGCAGGATCTGGCCGTCCTGGTTCTCCATCTTATCGAGCAGTTCGACGGTGGTGGCGATTTCGATACCGGCTCCGGGCACGGTGGTGTTGGTGGTGCCTTCCTCCAGCGTCGGCAGCGAGAGCGTCTCGTCCAGCGCACTGTCGAGGATGCGGGTGATGCGCATTTCACTTTGGGCGAGCGCGGCGACGGTGGCCATCCGGTGCAAGGCCACGGCAAACCCGGTGGCACCCATGCCGAATACCGCCAGCGCGAGAATCATCTCTAACAGAAGAAACCCTGGTCTCACGGAATTTTGCGGGCGGTTCATCGGACTTCGAATTGTCGGTCGCGGATGGTGGCGGTGAGCGGATGATAGGTGTCTTCCGACCAGCTCTTGTTGAGGGTGAGCCTCACCGCGAGCGGCTCGCAAAGTCCGGTCGGATCGAAGCGCCAGACATGGATGGAGTTCTTGCCGGTAAACAGCCAATCCGTGGAATTCCAGCGCCGGACGTACACCTCGACACCAGCCGACAAAGCGTATTGCCGGTGTTCGCCACCGGCAGGGATGACCGGTTCGCCGCCGATGCGGCGGCCGCCGACGGTACGTTTTTCCTCCTGGCCGGCCTCGGCCAGCGGCAGCAGGCGGACCACACCTTGGCGGAATTCCAGCGCGTAGGGCGTCTGTTTGAGGATGGCGGTGGTGCGGGCGCGCTTCGCCATCAGCTCGATTTCCCCCGAGGCATTGCGCAACGCGCGCTCGTCGGACGAATAAACCATCAAGCCAAGCGCTCCGGCCATCACCATGCTCGCGATGACGAGGACCATAACGACTTCCAGCAGTGTGAACCCCGGTTCGTTCTTACAAATCCTGCTGGCTGTTGATGTCATCCTCGGTATGTTCCAGACCGTCCTCACCCACGCTGATGATTTCCGGTTCGTTCTTATCGATGGTTCCGGGATACCGGTAAATGTAGTCACGGCCCCAAGGATCCATCGGGATCTTGGTCATTGACTTGGCAGTCACCAGCGCCTTGAGGCCCTCCTGGGTGGACGGGTAGTGACCCTTGTTGAGCTTGTAGAGGCTGAGTGCCGAGAGCAACGCGTTGATGTCGGCTTTCGCCTGGGTCGGCTTGGCACCGCTTGCGATGTTGCGCATGGCGAAAATCGCGCCGCCCATGATCATGGCGATGATGCCCAGCACGATGACCATTTCCAGCAGGGTAAAGCCCGCGCGGCGACGGATTCCGGGGTGGGACGCAGAGGTTTTCATAAGGTTTTCGGTTGTGTTTGGTGGTGAGAGATGCATCTAGGATGGAAACGCCGGGCGCGAGGGAAATTGTCGGGAAATTCGCAGGGGATGGGGTCTATTTCCCGAGGTTGGAGATGGTTTGGAAGATGGCGGTGATCATCAGGTAGGCCATGGTGCCAATCAGGCAGGCCATGATGATGAGCACGGTGGGCATGATCAACGCCATGATGCGCTGCAGGTCCTTGTCGAGTTCCTTGTCATAACGCTCGGCCGCCCGGCGCAACGATTGGTCGATTTTGCCGGTTTGCTCGCCCACCGAGATCATGTCGATGAGCAGGGGCGGAAACGCGCCGTTGCGGATCAGCGCCTTGGAGAACGAGCGCCCGTCCCCCACTTGATCGATCACTTTGTTGAGCTGATCGCGCAGCGAGCGGTTCTGGGTGGCGTCGCGGGAGAGTTCCAGCGCCCGGAGCAGGGGCAGGCCGTTGCTGACCAGGTTGGCCATGGTTTCGAGGAATTGGACGTAGAACCGGCTGGAGATGACCCGGCCGATGAGCGGCAGCCTGAGTTTGATCCGGTCCCAAACCGGTTGGTTCGCCTCGTTGTCTTTCCACGCTTTGAAAAAGATGAAAAAGGCAATCAAGGTGAGCACGACGACGATCCACCACTTGCTGAGGAAATCGGACACGGCGATGAGAATGGCGGCTCCCAAAGGCATTTTCCCGCCACTGCTCTCGATGAGCGCGGTGAGCTGCGGGATCAGCACGGTGACGAAAACAATCGAAACGCCGACGCCCGCCAACACCAGAAACGCCGGATAGATCATCGCCAGAATGAGCCGCGCCTGCAGCTCGGCCAGGGTTTTGAGGTAGTGCGCCTGACGCTTGAGGATGGTGTCGAGCGCACCGGACGCCTCGCCCGCCGCAGCCAGCGAACAATACAACGGCCCGAAGCTCGGACTCACTTTCTTGAGCGCCGCCGAGAAATTCACCCCGTCGCGCACAATCTGGCGGATTTTGAAGGAAACCGCCTTGAGGTTGCCCAGCTCCTGGCGGTTCTCCATCGACTTCAGCGCCGGCTCCAACTGCAACCCGGCACCCAGCATGTCCGACAGTTCCTCGGTGAACAACACGACCTCATGTCGTTTCAACTTGATCGGACCTTCCGGAATCACCGCTTCCTTGCCCTCCGCTTTGGCCGCCGCCGCACGCGGACTGTCCGCAGTCTTGCCCTTGCCATCGGATCTCCTGGCACCGGGCACCACCCCGGCGGTTTCCCGCAGGTTGACCGGCTGCAGACCCTTGCGATCCAACAACCGCAACGCTTCAGGACGGTCGGTGGCGTCTAGCTCGCCCGTGGTGACGGATCCGTTGGCGGCCAGGGCTTTGTAGGCGAATAGGGGCATGGGGGTGGTGTTAGACGTTATTGGTTAGAAGTTATTTGTTATACGTGATTTCAACGCGGTCGCTCGGTTTGTCATTTCCATAACTAATAGCTAATAACTAATAACTAATAACTAATAACTTAATCCCCCCCGATTTCCGAAGACGTGACGGACACCACTTCCTCGATGGTGGTATCGCCTTTCATGACCTTGTACCATCCGTACTCGCGCATCGGAATGTAACCGTCGCGCAGGGCTTGCACCCGGAGTTCCGGACCCTGGGCGCGGTGGGCGATGAGTTCCTGCATTTGCAGGGTGAGCAGAATGACTTCGTAGATCGCCAAGCGGCCGGAGAATCCGGTCATCCGGCAGCGGTCGCAGCTTCCCGGAGAATAGGCTTGCCCGTTGATATGGGCGGGGATGCCCAGATCCTGGCGATCCAAGGCGGTGAGCTGGCGCGGAGTCCTGCAATGCGGGCAGAGCCGGCGGACCAGGCGCTGGGCGAGGAACGCGCGCACGGCGGCGGAAACGAGGAACGGTTCCACCCCCATGTCCACCAGGCGGCTGATGCCGCCCATCGCATCGTTGGTGTGCAGGGTGGAAAACACCAAGTGGCCGGTGAGTGACGCGCGAATGGCGATTTCCGCCGTCTCAAGGTCGCGGATTTCCCCGATCATCACGATGTTCGGGTCCGCCCGCAGAATCGAGCGCAGGGCCGTGGCAAACGTCAGCCCGATCTCGTTTTTCACCGCGATCTGCATCACCCCGGTGAGTTTGTTTTCCACGGGATCCTCGACGGTGACGATGCGCCGCTCCGGGTGATTCACCTCGCTGAGGAACGAATAAAGACTGGTGGATTTGCCCGATCCGGTGGGACCGGTGATCAGGATGATGCCGTTGGGCAGGTGCAACAGCGCCTCGATTTTCTTCAGCACGAAGGGCTCCAGCGCCAGCTTGGCGATGTTGAAGCGCTCTTGGTTGAGCAAACGCAGGGAAACGCTTTCGCCCTCGACGGTGGGCACCGTGGCAACCCGGACGTCGATGGTGGCGCCCTCGAACTGCAGGTTGATGCGGCCGTCCTGTGGCACGCGGCGCTCGGCGATGTCGAGGCGGGCCATGATTTTCAGGCGGGCGATGACGGAACTTTGCAGCGCCTTGATGTTTTCCGGCACGGCGACTTCGATCAGGCGACCGTCGATCCGGTAGCGGATCCGCAGGTTGGTGCTCAGCGGCTCGACGTGAATATCCGTGGCCCGCTGGTCCAAAGCCTCGCGGATGATCTGGTTGACGAATTTGACCACGCTGGCCTCCTCGTCGTCGTCCTGGTCGATCACGTTGGCCTCGTCCTCGCCGGCTTCAATGTGATCGTAGTCGAAATCGCGGCCTTCGAGGATTTGCTCGAAGGTGTCGGCACCCACCCCGTAGAGGCGGCGGAGCGCCTCGTAAAGACGCTTGCGCGAGGCCATGCACCAGTCGATCGGCAGCACGAGTTCCTGCGCGGCGGCCTGGCGGGCTACCAGGTTGAAGGGATCAAAGGTGGCCAGTTTCAGGCGTTTTTTGTCACCCTCACCGGTGATGGCCACCGGCAACAGGCGGTGGCGCAGGGCGATGCGCGGGCCGCAGGCTTCGCGCAGCGGCAGCGGCACTTCCGGCATGGGAATGCTGTCGAGCCACTCCATACCGAGGTCGTGGGCCAATTCGCGCATGTAGGGTTCCTCATCGACGACGTCCGCGTCCAAGACGTCATCAATGGGTGAGCGCTGGCGTTGGGTAGCGGATTGCAGCACCAGGGTAAGCGCGGCAATATCCTCGCATCCGGTGCGACGGGCGGGTTCGATCAAAAGCTGGGTCATGTGTGAGGTTGGCGGACGTCTTGTTGCTTAAAACCGGCCCGGGCGCAATCTGTCTCTTCAAAATACCCAAAGGTCGTAATTCCCTCCGGTTGGAGCGGAAATTCCGTGAAATCCCGCGAATCCGGTGGTATTCAAAGTCCGGATACGCGTGAATCACCGCTCCTTCCAGCTTTTCCGGTCCATATTTTCCCCTTCCGCATGACCGCCGACCGCCTCGCCAAGGCCGCCGGGTCCCCATGGGAAGCTTTTTGGAAAAACCTCCGGCAAGGATACGACGCGTTCGAGAAATCCCACGTCCCGCCTGATCCCTCGGTGCGCGACGGATGGTATCGGTTCCGGTAAGGCATCAAAACATTGGAATTGTAACCACGGCGACAATTGCCGACACTTGCGCCATGAAACAAGCATGGTGGACCGGCATGGCACTCGCTCTGGCGGCGGGGTCGTTGTTAGGAAACGGCGGTGGATATTTCCGCGGTGGGGTCGAGCATTCTGGGGATGTGCAAGGCTTCGAGCCGAAAGCCACCGAGAACATCCGCATTGTGGATGAAAAACTCACCATCAGTTTCAGCCCGGGAGACGCGGATGTCGAGGTCCGCTATCTGATGCGCAATGAAATGGCGAAACGCGTGACCGTGCGTTTCGGGTTTCCCGTCGAGGAGTCGTTTGATAAGGATTATACAACGTCCAAACCCATCCGCTGGCAGGAGCCACACTACTGCAAGAACTATTGCCTCACCGCGGGTGGCAAGCCAGTCAAAGCCAAGTGGCAGGAGGAAGCGCAAACCGGGAATCAGGCCGGGGCGGATCAGCGGTTCAATGGCCTTGTCGGCTGGTGGGTTTCCGAATTGACCTTCGACGGAGGCGAGGAAAAAACGGTGTTGATCCGGTACGCCAGCACCTATTCGAATTCCAGTTTCAAGGTGAGTGGTTACAGCAGTGTTTACGGCAGTTTCTTCCGCTATCGGCTTTCCACCGCGGCCTGCTGGGCCGGCACCATCGGCAACGGACACATCGTGCTCAAGGCGCTGGGAATCGATTCCGTAAACATGAAAGTGCTCAAACCGGTGAACCGCTTTCACAAGGTGGCCGATTCCTGGGTTTGGGATTTTGAAAATCTGAAGCCCACCCTGGCCGACGATCTGGTGATTGATCCGGTACCGAAGGTGGACAGGATTGTGGATAACCATCTATCGGCCACATATGTGGATCATGGCGGAGAATGGTCGATGGAACATGGCAACTACAAGGCCAAGGCGAGTTCCACGCTGGCACCGGACGGTGAGATCAGCTATGCCGTTACGAATTTGAATGACGATGACCCCGACAACGCCTGGGCCGAAGGCAAGCCCGGCCCCGGTGTCGGCGAGTGGCTGGAACTGCGGCCCGAGGTGGCCAAACCGTTGCGGGCGATCCTGATGAAACCCGGCTATCAGAAATCCGAGGAGTTGTTCCGGAACAATGCGCGCCCGAAGAAAGTGAAGGTGATTTTGAATGGCGAGCATTCGTTCACGGCGGATGTTCCCGACAAGAAGGCGGAATGTGTGATACCGGTCCACAGTTATGCCAAACCGGTGAGCGTGATCAAGCTCATCTTCGAGGAGGTCTGGCCCGGTGCGAAATTCGAGGATCTGTGCGTCAGCGGCGTGCGCCTGGAAGTCAAACTCGACAAGAAACCGAATCTGCCTTCGGTCAGGTGAGCCGGCAATCCTTTGGACTGAAGGCTTTGGACTGAAGGCTTTGGACTGCGGCGAGCTCTCGCCGCTTTCGAACGGCTGCCAAGCTCTCCCGGCACACCTGATTCCGCACGTCGGGGATATGGGAGCAGGGTTTTCGAGAAAGCAGAGCCCTCCCCCAAAGCGGTGATGCGCTGGCGCTTTCACCGCAGTCCGAAAGCTGCCAAGCTCTCCCGGCACACCTGATTCCGCACGTCGGGGATATGGGAGCAGGGTTTTCGAGAATGCAGAGCCCTCCCCCAAAGCGGTGATGCGCTGGCGCTTTCACCGCAGTCCGAAAGCTGCCGCAGCGGGCTGATATGCCCCCCAGCCGACATTGACGAAATACGGGGGTCACCTAGACTCACCCCGTGACCGGATCTCCAACCCTTCGGCAACTGATGATTTGCCTGGCATCGCTCGCTCTGTTAGGCGGACCGTGTCATGCTGGCGACCTGCCGGTCTTCCTGGCGGACAACCATGCGGAGACGATGGGGTGGATTACCCGGCAATTCGATCTGGACGAACCGCATGTCATGGTTTTGATAGACGCGCATTCGGATGCCAACAGCATCGAACGGTCCGATGAAGCGCGCGAACAACTGCGGCGCGTGACATCGGTGGAGGAACGGGCGAAACGGGTCGAGGCGTGGCGGGTCGGCGGCCGGATCCAGGCATATAACTGGATCGAACCCTTGCTGCCGCAGCCCGTGGAGCGCGTGCTGTGGGTGCCGAAGTTATATCTAACAAACGAGCGACGGCTGGAGTTGGGGCTGAGTGCGGTGGGTTTTCTGGACGGGCGTCTGGAGGTGGAACCGCGCTCGGCGGGATCGTTCCGGGGGCGGTGGGAAGTGCGGGATTTCGCGGCTCTGAAGTCGTGGCAACCGGGCATGCGACCGGTGATTCTGGCGCTCGACCTGGATTTTTTCGCGGGCATGGACGATGCGGCGGCGCGCTTCGGGGAGTTATGGGAATTGGTGCTGGATTGGCCGGGTCTGGCGGGGGTGGCGTTGGCGGTGTCGCGGCCGTGGCTGACCGACGATGCCGAGGCGGACCGCCTGGTCTCCATGGCCGTGGACGCGGTGCGGCGGACGCGCGGCGCGATGTTGGAATGCGATTTCACCATCGATGACCGGCCTGATCGTTCGTTGAAGGCGGGAGAGTTGGCTCGCAAGGGGGAAAAGATTCCGCGCTGGGATGTGGCGCGCTCCGGACCGGCATTGCGGGCGTTGTTTGCGGGTGCGGAGGGTCGCTGGAAATATATGGACCGGCGGCGCATGGTGGACGCCGCATTTTGGAATGTCCCGCCACCGGCCACGTTGGCGGCGGACGGTGGCTCGCCCGATGCGGACGGGGTGTGGCGGATGCGGGCAGGTTATGAAGCGGCGTTGCGGGTGCGGGTGCCGGTGGAAATCGAGGCCACCGGACGGGTGCGGTGGTTCGCGCTGGAATCTGCTAGGATGGCATACGATTTGTTGCCGGAAACCGGCTTGGGAAAAAGTTTTGCCGAACGCCCCGGACGGTGGATCTACGAGAAACGCCGTAGTTTGGGTGTGACCGCGGACTTCGCGCTGCGGCCGGAGTTATGGAAAGAAATGCTAGACAAAGCGCATGGCTGCGGCAGGGTTTTGATAGAGGCGGAATATGAGACGGACATTGGATGGTTGCCTGCCGGTGGAATCGAGCTGCGGGTGCTGGCGGGCGACGGGTTTCATGCCGGATTGAGCGAATGTTTCGGAATGCCATACGCATTCGGCATCGCGGTCCAATCCGATGGCGACAAAACGGGCGTGGACACCGGGTGGGGCGCCGATTGCTCGAATTTCCTCGCCCACGCGTGGCGGCGCAGCGGCGTCAGGATCGACTGGGGCGACCCCGGTCGCCTGCGCAACCAACTTGAAACCGTCGCCGAGCAAGCGACACCCGACTCCGGCGTGAAACTCGATTCCGAAATGATCCGGCGCGGCGTAGCCGTGGATTTCGGGCGCCATGTCGCCGCGCTGTGGCTGGACCGCGAACCGCTCGGTGTCCTCGATGGCGGCGATCTGATCGCCCATCACCTCGGCGGCCGACCGGAAGTCGTGCGGCTCGATGAGTTAGCCCGGCCGCGGGGAAAATTCGCGGTCCGCACGCCGCGGCGTTTGCCGACGTGCCGCCTCGCGCTCGCCGGGGATGTGGTGCTAACTGGTGACCGCGGCGACGCTATGGCATATCTGGCAAAACAATGCGGCGGGGCCGATTGCGGCATGGCCAATCTGGAAGGCATTCCGGCTAACAGCCGGCCGGAGCACCCGCCGCGTTACGATTTTCGTTTCGCTCCCGCCAGGTTGGCCGAGCTGAAGGCGGCGGGTGTTGGTGTGGTGAGCCTTGCCAACAACCATGCTGCCGACGCCGGGCTCGCCGGAATCGTCGCCGGCCGCACGGCGGTGGAACAAGCGGGCTTGGGAGCGGTCGGGGCCGGGCGGAATCGAATGGAAGCGCTGCGTCCATGGCGGGGGAAGATCTGCGGCGTTCCGCTGGCGGTGTTCGGGGTCTGTGCGGTGGAAGCACCGGTCGCGACGGAGCAACAACCGGGAGTGGTCTCCTTGCCCGACCACGCGGAGGTGTTAGGAAGGGCGTTCGATGAAGCCCGGGCAGGGGGTGAAGTGGTGGTGGCAATCGTGCATTGGGGCGATGAATTCACTTTGCGAGTCAATGACGGGCAGCGGCATTGGGGCCGCTGGCTGGCGGAACGCGGAGCCACGGTGGTGGCAGGCGCCGGGCCGCATGTCGTGCAACGGCTCGACCGCCACGCCGGCGCGGTCGTGGCGTATTCGCTCGGCAACGCGGTTTATCCGGAGGCGCTCAAGGGCGCGGGCGGCAGTGCATTCTGGGAATTGCGGCTCAATGCCCATGGGGTCATAGCGGAAACAACCTTGGTGTTCGCGAATGAGCAACCCGCCAGCCGCGATCCTTTCGCCACGCCCGCGCAGCCGCCGGGCACGGAAGCCCCGTGATCGTCGGCCTGCCGGTGGCAGAGGACCGGTCATTCCCAAACACGGACCCTTGCAATGACCCGCGGGCGATGCTATGATCACCGCTGTGAACCCGCCAACGGAAACCTTGCCGGAGCGCCAAGCCGCACCTCCCGAGTTGATTGCCCGGGCGGAGGACTTGGTGGGCCGGTATGACGTCAAATGCTTCTGGTTCCGGCACCCGGAAGCCCGGGTTCGTTGCCTTGATGACGTGCGCCTCGTCGTCGAGCACCTGCGCGACTACGGCGGGCACCAGGCATGGCACGAGGCGCAGGAGTTGCAACGATGCCTCTAACGGATTTCCAGCGCGAAGTCCTCGCCGTGATCGTCGCCAACCGCTCGGAGGTGAGCCATTTCGCGGGCGGTCTGGTACTCAACGCAGCGGAAACTTCCGCCCGTTACTCCAAGGATTTGGGCTGGATCGGCAATGATCCGACGCTGCGCGTCCACCACGGAACCATCGGCGGTTGTTGGCCCCGCGTGCATGCCGCAGACGAGCCGTAGCCGGTCTCGCGAGTTGACGCCGCGAATCGCGGCGTGACAATCGGTCGGAAACGGCTATAATCGGCCAAGAGCTTCAGCCGAAGCAGCCCGCCATGCGCCCGCCCAGCGTCGTCATTACCCCGGAAATCCTCCGCTTAATCAGCCAGTTGGACGAATTCAAGGGGTTGTGGAAGGCGATGCGGACGTTGTCGCCCGAGAAACTCACGCATCTTCGCAAAGTGGCCACCGTCGAGAGCGTTGGCTCATCCACGCGCATCGAGGGGGCGAGACTAACAGATCGACAGGTGGAGGCCATGCTTGGACGACTCCACATCACGCAGTTCAAGACCCGCGATGAGCAGGAGGTGGCGGGTTATGCCTATGTGCCGTACAGCTCGCTGGAAAGCATTATCGAAGACAGCAAAGAAGGCTACTACCGCGCGCTGCGCCGCACGCAGACCACGTTGAACACCAAGTCTCCCGATTGGGAAGCATGGCTGCTTTTCTTCATCCGTTCACTGGTGAAGCAGAAGGATGCGCTCGCTGCCAAGCTTGCTGTCGAGGAAACCCGCGCCGCCGAACTCACGCCCCTGGCGCAAAAAATCGCCGGGCTGCTTCGCGACCATGAAACACTCACCCTAAGCCAGACCGTGGATCTGGTTCACGGCAAACCCAGCACCGTGAAACTGCGACTGCGTGAACTCATCGACAAAGGCTACCTCGAAATGCGGGGCCAAGGCCGCGGCGCGCATCATGTCGCGCCAGCGGGCGGGCCGCATCGTTTCCATCGCCTCGGTCGTCGGCATCATCGGCAACGCCGGCCAGTGCAACTACGCCGCCTCCAAGGCCGGCATCATCGGCTTCAGC
>Ga0118677_10013399_pt1 | contig 11793 bp, 13 predicted proteins | sample AliMusrvi5mmetaG_FD_86154 | JGI IMG/M metagenome (GOLD analysis project Ga0118677, IMG submission 86154) | reverse complement strand
TTTTCAGGGTGACCACGGGCACGCCGGCTTCGCCCGCGAGGCATTCGGCGAGGTAGGTTTTGCCGGTGCCCACCGGGCCGCAGAACAGGTAGCCCATCGGCAGAGCGCCAAGATCGTCCTGCTGCCATAGCGCGAGGTCCTGCCGCAACCAGGCTTTCACGCCGTCGAGGCCGAGCACGTTGTCGAGGGATTTGTTAGGCTCGATGAACTCGATGAGTCCCTCGGCATCGCGTTCGACGAGCGATTTGCGCAAGTCGCCGAGTTGGGCGGCCTCGAGGGGTTGGCTGGCGTGCTCGCGAAGTTTGAGGAAGGTTTCCAGGGCGGCGACGGAGGTGCCGGCGAGGCGGGCGGCGGGCTTGCTGAAATTGCCTTGCCAAGGGCCGAGCGCGGCGGGGCAGGTGGCGGCGAGGCAGGCCATCGAGGCGCCGAGTTCGGCGCTGGAGGGCAGCGGGATTTCCACGGTGCTGGCCCGCGGGTTTTGGGCGACCAAGGGATGCACGTTGAAAAGCCGGTCGCATAGGAGGAACACCGCCTGGCCCTGGCCGGTGAGGGTGGTGTCGGTGGCCCACGATCTAACAATCGAGGCGAGGGCCGAGAGATCGGGCACCAGGGTTTGCGGCAGCGCGGGCAGATAGAGTTGGGCGTCGCGCAGGATCACCGCTACGGTGGGGGCCTTGGCGCCGACCGCGCGGAGGTTGCGGGCGTATTGCAGGAAATGCGAGATCAGGCGTGCGGCGGGCAGCGCTTCGGTGGGCAGGTCCGGCAGGCCCTTGGCGGCCGGCCACTCGGCAAAGCGCTCGCGGCCGCGTTCGACCCGCAAGCCATGGCCCGGATCGTAGCTGAGGACGATTTCAAAGCGCGGCAGCAACACCTCGGCGAGAAAGTCGATGAGGCTGCCGAGTTTCGGGTTGGCTTCCGAGGGCAGCAACATGCGGTCGGCGATGTTGCCGTGGAGGATGAATTGGCCGGACGCCCCGCTTTCATAGCGGGCGATGACGTCGCGGGACCAGGCGGGCAGGGAATCGGATAGGTCGGGCATCGCGCCCAAGCCATAGCTGATGGGCAGGCGCTTGACCAGCGCGGGAGTGAGAAGAGTTTGCCGGCGCTGCGTAGGGGCGTTGATCATGTCACAAGATTGCTTTCCGCTTTGCTTTCCGCTTGATATTGGGCCGCTGGCGGAGGAGGGTCAGCCCGTGAAAAAATCCGATTCCGGGGTGGGGTGGTTTGTGGCGCTGGCGGCAATGGCCGCGTTGTTCGTGTTGGCGCTGTGGCGGGCAGGCAAACATCCCGCCATTCCCGGCAAGTGGGTGACATTTCAGGAAGCCGACGCACCGCTGGCGATGCCTAAAAGCGGCGAGGTGGATGAGCGGTTTTGTTTTCTCTCCGCCTGGCAACGGGCGCAAATCCCCCATGCGGCGCGGTTTGATCCGCCGCTGGGCACGGATCATGGCGGCCTGACCTACAACGCGCAACTTTTCTGGGAAATGAATGACGCGCGCGGCGGTCGCCACCTCGGCGATGACCTCAACGGCATCGGCGGCATGGATACCGATTTGGGCGATCCGGTGTTTGCCACCGCCGATGGCTTGGTGGTGTATGCGGGCGACCCGGCGCCGGGCTGGGGCAATATCGTGATCCTGGCACACCGCGCGCCCGATGGCAGGGTGCTGCAGTCGATGTATGCGCACCTGGATCGGATCGATGTGGCGCGTGGGGCGCTCATCGGCCGCGGCTCGCAGCTCGGGGCGGTGGGTACGGCGCACGGTGCCTATCCGGCGCACCTGCATTTTGAAATGCGTGCCAGCGATGAGGTGCAACTCGGCGGCGGCTATGCGCTGCAACCCCTTGGGCGGGTGGACCCTTCCGCCACCGTGGAGATCTTGCGCAACGCCGCGCCTGAGGACCGCTCGCCGGCGGTGCTCGCGTGCATGCTCGCGCCTCATCTTTCACCATCGCACTGAATTATGCCGACTGTTTTTGATAACATCGAGACGCCTTTCCTGGAGAACGCCGAGGCCAACGGATTGAAGGACGCCCTCAAACTCGCCCTGAGGGGAGACTTCTGTGTCGGATACTTCAACCTCCGCGGCTGACGCTGCATTGATGAGGTCGTCAACACTTGGGAACTGCCGAAGAATGAAACTGAGCCGCCTCCCGCCCGCCTGCTGGTTGGAATGCAGAGACTGCCCCATGATCAGCTCAGGGAGTGGCTGAGGGACGGCCCCGATCATGCGCCCGACAACAAGACTCTCGCCAATCTCCGCAAAAAGGCGGCCAAGGAGTTTCGCAAGCAGCTTACCATCGGCTATCCGACAGATGCCGATGAGGCCGGTCTCAAACGTTTGGTCAGACAACTCAAGCAAGGTCGGCTGAAGGTGAAACTGTTTCTGAGGCACGCCCTCCACGCCAAGCTCTATCTTGCCCATCGTCCACTTCAGCCTCAATCCTGATCGACTCAGTCGAACAAAGAATGCTTGCAAAAGGCTATCTCCACGCTAGCATTCTCGCATGCCAGACATCCTCATCCGCAATGTCCCGCCCGCGCTACACGCCCGCCTCAAGGACGCAGCCGCCAGGCATCGCCGGTCGGTTACCCAGGAAACCATCGCCATCATTGAGGCGAACTTGGGCGCGCCCCCTGCCGCGGCATCCCGCTTGCCGGAGCTGATTAAACTCAAAGGTCCACCGCCCACCACCGAGCAGCTACTTGCCATGATCGATGACGGCTTGGAAACCCGGGGTTACCCCTACCCGTGACCGCGTTGCGATGATCTTTGTCGATACCAACATCCTCGTTCCGTTGTTCGTGCCTACCTCGAACACCGGGAAATGCCAGATCCTCCACGGCCACGATCTGGACTGGCACCTTACGGATTGGTGGCAGATTGAGTTCGCCAATGTCTTGCGCAATCTCCACCGGAGCGGCCAAATCGACAAGGCCAACGCCATCCACGCCATGGAGGATGCCATCGCCTTCATTCCGGCCGCGAGCACCCACCCCATCCGGCTGACTCTCACACTTGAAATCGCCTGTGACGCCAATATTTCCGCCTACGATGCCCGCTTCATCGCGCTTGCCCGAAGCTTCGGCAGGAAACTCGTCACGGAGGACACCCGACTCCGCAAGGCCTGCCCCGGTGACACCCTTTCGCTCGACAAGGCCCTCGCTCTTTTCCCATGAGCGTCCCGCCGTGGAAGTGGCTGCCGCGTCTCGCGGCAGGCCGTGATGGCGGCGTCTCGCCGCCCGAGCCTCCTCTCTCTCGCGCAGCGCCGAATCCGGCAAAATCGTGCCGCCAGACAATTGTGACTTGATGTTTCGTTTCGGATGATTACAAAAAAGGCCATGTCCCGACCTGCCGTCGTGTGCGCCGTTGTGCTGGTCCGCCTGGCCGGGTTGGGATGGCTTGCGGCTGGCCTGGGCCAGGCGGCGGAAGCGCGGCGCAAACCCGCGGTGCCAAAGCCGGAGGCCGCGGCGGAGGTGCGGGTTGCCAAATGCCCGCAACAGGTGGAGGCCGAGGCGCTGTGCGAGGACAAACCGCTGGCTGAGTTGATCGTGCTGCTGGGCGACGAGCGGTTTCACTTCCGCCAGGCCGCCGAGGACAAGCTCCACCAATTGTTGCACGCGGCGCCGGGCGACAAGCCGAACAACGTCGAAGCCGTCTGCTTCGGTGCCTATCAAACCCTGCCCGATCCGGAAATCCGCATGCGGGCGCGCGCGGTGCTGGCGGATTTCGCCACCACGCTGTGGAGTCCCGAGTGCTTCCTGGGTGTCGCCACCGCGCCGGATCAAGGGTTTGACGAGGATGGCAATCTGGTGTCCCGCCTGAAAATCAGCAAGGTGACGGCCAATGGCCCGGCCGCGCTTGCCGGCATCCAAGCCGAGGATTTTCTCCGCGGAATCGACGCGCTTCAATTCGCCGACGCCAACGCCGCCAAGCGGTTTGCCGCTCACCTGGCTGCAAGGAAGCCGGGCGACAAGGTCATCCTCCACTTGGAACACGAAGGCAACAAAAGCGATGTAGCGGTCATTCTCGGCTGCAAACCCCGCGCCCAAGAACGCGACGAGAATGGAAATTCCATCGCCTTGACCCCCGCCCAGTGCCTGCGCGAATACCTCGCGTTCAAGGAGGGGCGATCTCCGAATCGCCCTCGACCATGAGGGGCCAATGGGCAGCGGCTTGCCTCCACGCATTGGCTCATCATGGGCAACGGGCGAGCCGCCCAATACAGGTTCGGTTAGCAGATAGTTTGGCAATTGATGGCTCCGGGCAGGATGCCCGGACCACGGTGGCGCGGGCATCCTGCCCGCTGCCATTCTTCCTTTCCATTCCAGCGCCGCCTATACGAACAGTATTGGACAGCCCGCCCGTGTTTCAAGAAGCGCCATAAATGGCTTCTCCTCCACCCTCATTTCGCAGGCAGCGCGGCCATCTGGTGCTTCGCCACGGCAGGCAGAGCGCCCGCCGGAACCGCGCGGACCACCCCGTCTAGCAAAACCCGCGCGGCCGCCGGGTTGCCGGCCTTGGCGAGGTGAGCGGCGGCGGCCAGCGCGGCATGGGCGGCCGGGACGCGCAACTCGGCGGGACCGGTGGTGAGCAAGGCGCTAATGGTCTTGGCTGCCTCGACGCTGCCGATCATCCCGAGGGACGCCAGCGCTTCGGATGCCACGCCGCGCTTCGGATCCAGCGCGAGCTTCTGCAAGTCGGGCACCGCCGCGGTGTCGCGACGCACGCCCAGTGAGTTGACTACACCGGCCAACTGGCGGCCTTCCAATTTTGGCAGGGCCTTGAGCAGCGCCGCTTCGGCGGCCGGATCCTGGATGCCTTCCAGCCCACTGCGCGCGTAATCCGCAAGATGCTCCTGATCTAGCAAACCAGCGAGGGCCGGAATCGACGCCACGCCTCCCACCACGCCGAGTTGCTGGCAGGCTCGCGCTTTTTCATGCTCTCCGGCATTGGAGGCGAGCACGGCCAGCGCCGCGGCTTCGGGCGTATCGGCAGCCAGGCCGGCGGCGGCCAGGGCGAGAACTAACAAAGATGGAACGAACGAGCGAATGGCAATCATAGTATCTAACAAAGTTTAGGTTCAGGCATGCCACGGCGCGCGGCGGGCGCGGCTGCACATGCGGTTGGCTTCGGCATCATTGATGAACGTCTCGGTGGCGGGATCGAAGTTCACCTTGCGGCCCAGCCGCCATCCGATCGACGCGGCATGCGAGACGATGTGGCCGCGGCGCGTCACGTCGGCATTGGCCGCCGGCTTGGCGCGCGACTTGACGCAGTCGAGGAAATTGCGCACATGCTTGCTGGGGTCGGTGCCGGCCATCTCGCCGGCCGGGGCACCCGTTAGAAGCGTGGGCGACGACACCGCGAGCTTGCCGGAGTCGGCCGCCTCGACCCATCCGCTGTCGCCTTCGAAGCGCACCGGGCAGGTCCCCGGCACCACCCACTTGCCTTCACCATTGAACCCGGCGAGGCGCATGACCATTTTCACGCCGTTGGCGTAACGGGCATGGATGGTTTCCCCCTCGGCCTCAAACTCGACCGGTGTGGTGTCGTCGGCATTGGCCGCCCACTGGCAGATATCGACGGTGTGCGCGCCCCACTCGGGCAGGGCCGCGCCGCCATGGAAATCATAGTAGCCGCGCCAGCGCCCCTGCACGTAGTTTTTGTTATACGGCCGCCACGGCGCCGGGCCTAACCAACGGTCCCAGTCCACCACCTCGATGGCCGGTTCGGCTTCGGCCGGCAGCCACTCGTGGCTTTCCTCCAGGTGGAGGATCGAGGCATGCACGGTGTGGATTTTCCCGAGCTTGCCGCTGCGCGCCAGTTCGGCGGCGAAGCGGAAATTATCGACATTGCGGCGTTGGGTGCCGGCCTGGAACACCCGGCCGTAGCGATTGACCGCGTCGGCGAGTTCCTGGCTCTCGCGGATCGTCATGCTGCATGGCTTTTCGCAATAAATGTCCTTGCCCGCCTTGGAGGCGAGGATGATGCCCAGCGCATGCCAATGATCGCCGGTGGCAATGAGCACCGCGTCAATGTCGGGACGGCCGAGAACTTCAAACATGTCGCGGGTCTTGGCGCAATCCTCGTTGCCATATTGCTTGTTGGCCATCCGCCGCACGATCTCGCGCCGCTCTTCCTGCACGTCGGCAATCGCCACAAACTGCACGTCCGGCTGCTTGAGAAACGCGCCCAAATCCTCCCGCCCGCGCGGTCCAATGCCGATGCCGCCCATCACGATGCGGTTGCTCGGCGCCACCGCCCCGTTTTTCCCCAAGGCACTGGCCGGAATAATCGTCGGCATCCCGATCGCCAGGGCCGTGGTTCTCAAAAAGTCTCGTCGCGTGGTTTTCATGGTCGTGGAAGCTCAGCAAATCCCCCGTCAGTAGGGGAAAGCCGCTTGCTTACGGGCGGAGGCGCGCGGTTATTTCATCGATAGACAAAAGACGTTGCGACAGAAGACAAGAATCAGAAAATTGACGTGTTTCGGGAAAATGAAAGAGCGTATTTGAAATCCGGGCAGGATGCCCGGACCACGGTGGCGCGGGCATCCTGCCCGCCGCCAAGCTGCGCGTGAGAGCGTTCAGCCTCCTTCGCGCCAAAGGTCGGATCGGTCGGATCGGTCTGATATCGCGGTGGGCCGCCCCCCACCATCTATCAGGCGGGCTAAAGCCCGCGCTCCATCCGCCCAGCGCGATTCCCGGACATATTTGCTTGACCGGTTTCCTAAGCGTGCCAGACACTGGTGCACAGATGTATTTGTTACGACCAACTAACAATATACTGCGCCGTCTCGGCCTCCTCGCCGTCCAGTGGTCCGCAGTCGATCCGGCCGCGGCGGAACACTGGCTGAGCTCGCTGCCAAAGAAAAAGCACGTCCCGGTGCGGGAGTTCATGAATAAGAGTGTCCAGGATCGAGTGCCTGGCCAATAGTCAGTGTGATCGCTAGAAAATCATATGAAAAAGTGGCTGATAACTTCCATCCTGCTGATCCTCGCAGTTGTTATCGGAACCCGCAGCTCGACGCTCCGCTGGCTCACCGGCAGGACGTCCGCGCACGAGACGTCCGCACAAGCCGAGCAGGCGCCAGCACCACGCGCGTCAAGGCGGAATGACCGATCCACGGTGCCTTCCGTGGAGGAATTCTGCAAGAGACTTGCCGTGGCGGAGACGAAGGGAACCGAAGACGGGGTGCGCAAATCAATAAAGAAAGAAGCCAGCGGCTTGAGCGCCGATCAACTTGTCCGGTTGCTTGCGGAGATCAAGACGTCGAGTTGCGCAGGCCGGGCAGGACTTGCCCTCGAAATCACCCTCGCCGACTCGCTTGCATCGAACCATCCCGCACTAGCCGCGGACTACGCGGTTGATGCGTTCAGCGACCATCCGGCCTCCTGGGAAGCCTTTTGTGGCATGGGTCTGTTTGATGGATGGGCCAGGAAGGATCTCGCCTCCCTGATTGTCTGGTCGGATCAACATCGGGCGCTATTCGCATCGGACAAGAGCACCATCGTGATTGCTTCTGAAATGGCTGTCTTGAAGATCCTCATGAAATCGGAGGTGGCAAACGCCATGGCGCGGATTCATTCCCTCCCAGCAGACCTTGCGCTGGCTACCGTCGGCCGCACCTTCCGCGAACAGTCGTATTTGCTGGACCCGGATCAGACGATTGATTTCCTGCGCGAATCCCTAAAGCGCGAAAATCACGAGGATCTCGTGGGTGAGACCTGCGGACCTCAGCTTTATCGAGGAGGCAGCGACGCGATGCGAGCCTTCTTTCGGAAGCATGATGCGACCCTCAAGGAGCGTGAGGCGATCATCTATCAAGCCGTAAATATGGAAGTCAACATGGGATTCAAAGGGACGCCCCGCGAGTACATCGACCAGGTTCGTGCGTTCGCGGATGAGGAAGGACCGGGAGTCACGGGAAAACTAACGGCGCTGATTCTCGGCACGATTGCCGATCGTGACCACGACGACAAGGCGGCGGTGGACATGCTGCTGGGATTCGATCCGGACGATGCGTCACTCCGGGTTTTCCTGAAGACGAGAGGTGCCACTCTTGATGCGAAGCAGAATCAACGGATCACCGAACGACTCGGTTCCCCACCTGATTCACCATAACCGCACCCAATTCGCCGCTGCCGGACACGGGCTAAAAGCCCTCTCGTGAACCGAATCATCAGGGAGAAGCACCAGTCATTGCATGAAACCATCGCAACTCATCCCGCCCCTCGCTGTGCGGGTCATCGGCGGCGTCCGGATCGGCACGGAGCTTCATGAGCTATCAGTCCTGGAAGCAAGGAGCGTAGGTGTCGAGGAGCGCACACTTCGTTGCGGCATGAAGTTCCTGATCGATGCGCACCTGCCGCCCAGCCTGCGTGCCGTGTTTCAGGCTGTAGGACATGATGCGATTCACACATTGGACCTGCAGGATCAGAACGCCTCGCGCGACAGTCTGTTGAACGAGGTTTCCATAGCAGAGCTGCGGGTGCTCGTGACCAAGGACACCGATTCTTATTACTCGCATCTTCTGCACGGCCGTCCTTGGAAGCTGGTGATTGTGCGCACTGGCAACTTGGGCTTGAAGGCAACCAAGCTGATGTTTGCAACCCATCTTCCGGAGATCGAAATGGCGTTGCAGCGCTGCACGCTCGTGGAGTTGGATCGACAAAAGGTATCCATCGTGGCCTAGAATCGTGCGCGGAACTCAATGCGGATGCCAAACGCCTCCGCGTGAAATGACGCGATCCCCCATCCAAATCCGATTTAGAGGTCGAGAAGACGCAGGCTGCGTCGCGGGTGTCATGGTTTTCTAAAATAGTCTTGCCAACTGAGGGCGCGGACTCCGCGGGCGATGGTTGTCGTTCGCACAATTTCCGAGCCAATGCAACTTTTCCAAAAAATAGTTGTCCACATTGCCCCCCGAGTGGGTGTTCCATGGTGAAAAGCATGACGGACACCGATGAATCCCTCCTGATAGCCTTCGCCAGCCACCGCGATGAGAAGGCATTCCGTGCCCTGGCGGACCGGTACCTCGGCCTGGTCTTTCATACGGCGATGCGCCGCACCAACCAGCGCCAGCTCGCCGAGGAAATCAGCCAGAACATCCTCTGCGCCCTCGCGGAAAAGGCGCCATCGCTCGCCAAAAACCCCGACCGCCTCCCGGCATGGTTGCATCGTGCCACTCTCTTCGAATCCTCCAAAGCCATGCGTGCGGAATCGTCCCATCAACGCCGCCAACTCCTCCAGATCCCCGATGATACCGCGCCGGACGCCTCCGCGTGGACTGACGCGCTCCCCCATCTGGACGCGGCGATCGAAACATTGTCCGATGCGGACCGCCGCGTGGTGTTGCTCCATTTCTTCGATAACCGCCCGTTCCCCGGCATCGCCCGCTCCCTCGGCAAATCCACCGTCGCCGTCCAAAAGCAATCCCAGCGCGCCCTCGAAAAACTCGCCCGCCTGCTCCGCTCCAAGGGTGTGACCCTAAGCGCCACCGCACTCGCCACCGGCCTATCCACCGAGTTCGCCAAAGCCGCGCCCGCCTCGCTCCAGCAATCCGCCACCACCGCCGTTCTAACAGGCACCGCCACCTATTCCACCACCGGTCTCACCCTCATGTTCGCCGCCAAATCCAAGGCCCTCGTGCCGATCGTCGTCTTGCTCTGCGCGCTGCCGCTGGCACTCCAACAAGTCGCCATCTCCAATGCGCGATCCCGCATCGAGCAACTCCAGGCCGGGAGCCCACCCATGCTGACCGCCGCTCCCAAAGCCACGAACGCCACGGCGAAATCCGATCCCAACAGCCTCAGCGCATGGAAAAATCTCGCGTATCGGGTCACTTTCCAGGACTCAGGTTCGATGATGAACTATATGAAGAACAAGCGCATCGAATTGGAACTGCGCGAACGGTTGGAAGCCATGACCCCGGATGAAATCCTATCGAGAATGGACGAGATCGCCACCTGGGACCTGCCCGACGGCGCCTCGACCTTGCAGAACACGATGCTAACCGAGGCCGCTACTAAGGATTCGCAAGGGGCGCTCAAGCACTGCGAGAACCGGCTCGCGCAAGTTGAAGAAACCCAGCGCTTTCAACTCGTGAAAGCCTTCGCCAAGTGGATGCAGAGTGATTCCGCCGGAGCCACCGCATGGTTTGATGCGATGCTTGTCGGCGGCAAGCTGAAATCCAAGGGTCTGGGCAATCGTGGCAACGAGCAGTGCCACGACCAGATGATGGCGGATTTGATGCGGGTGGTGATCACGGACCTTTTGAAATCGGCGCCCGCGCTGGCCATTGAACGGTTCAAGTCCCTGGCGCCGGACCAACGGCGGGCCATGATCAATTTCGGCTTCATTTCCAAACCCATTGAACCTGGAACCGAAGCTCCCTTCATCAACATGGTGCGGCAGGGACTCACGGCCGAAGAATCCCGCTACATCCTGTCAAACCCACATGGTCGCTACGCCGAAATGGCCAGAGGAATGGTCAAGGAGGGCGGCCTTGCGAAAGTTGGCAGCTTCCTCGATGCCATCAGCGCGAGCCCCGAGGAGCGTCGGACCTTCGCCGAAGCTGCCGCAATGGGCGGCCTTTCCCGCTTGAAGCGCGAGAGCGGGCACTTGGATCGCGCGGCCGTCGATGCCTTGCGTGCGTGGCTGGCCCAGCAGGTGCCGCAGGACGTGGACCGATTCACCGGCAAGGCCCTGGCAGACAACACGCCCCCGGACGCGACTTTCAAAACCACCGCGCCCATCGTCGAGGCTCTCTATCAGGAAACCGGCAGCGACGACCTGCTGGTGGCCTTCCTCGGTGGACTTAGCGGGAGCGGCTTCGCCCGCGAACGCGGGGCGCTGGCGGCCTTGATCCAGGATGAAACGAAACGCGAGGCCATCATGACGAAGTTGAAACCCTATCTCCCGAAGACCGCCGGCGAGGCCCACTGAGCCCATCTCCCCGCCATGAAACTCCCCATCGCCATCATCACCCTGATCTTCGCCGCTGCCGCCGCGCTGGGCTGGCACCAACAGCTCGCCCTCAACCAACTCCGCGCCGATGAACAGGCGCTCATTGCCAATGCCATCGGTCTAACCGGCGGTTCAATGGCCGGCGGCGATTCCCGTACGCCAGGCCCGCGCAAGTCCCGTGCGGAGCGTGAGGCCGAGGCAAGGACGGTCGCGGCGAAATTGATTGCATCCCTCAATGAGGTGGGGACGCAGGCCCCGGGAGAACCTTATGCAGAGGTGGAGAAACGGGTCGAAAAGCTCTTGCGTCCGATTTCTGAAATGAACAGCCTACAACTCCGCGTGATGATCGAGGAATTCCGGAATTGCCCGCACTTCGAAAATCCCGTGTTCTTGCGCAATGGCTCCATAGGCGTCGCAATTGAAGCCCTCGCCGATACGGATCCGCAGGCGGCCATGACTCTTCTAACTGAGAAAGGTGGCCAGTTGAGCGATCTCATGTTCGAGGGTTATGATCGTGTGATCGGGCGCTGGGCATCAACGGACCCACTGGCGGCATTTGCATGGATGAGGGAAAACCGGGCGAAGATCAACAAGGGTGGTGAGGGAGGCAAAGCAGTCGTCATCGGGCTCGCCGCCAAGGATCCGAAACTGGCAGTTCAAGCAATGGTGGAGTTTGGGACCTACGAACTTCACGGGGATGGGGAGTAGGCGGCGGCTTTTTTTCCGTTAATTTGCTAGAAAAAAGTAGTGCTGGTTGATCTGACGGTGTACCTACACCGTCTGTTTTGAACAAACGTTTAAACCAACCAACACTATGAAGAGA
>Ga0118677_10013397_pt1 | contig 11795 bp, 10 predicted proteins | sample AliMusrvi5mmetaG_FD_86154 | JGI IMG/M metagenome (GOLD analysis project Ga0118677, IMG submission 86154) | reverse complement strand
GCCCCAGGATCAGGTCCAGGGCCGGCAGCACGCCGAACACCACCAGCACCGTCAGGGTGGACCAGAGCGCACCGACCAGCGAGCCGACGACGACCGTGACCGGGATCAGCCACGACACCAGGAAGGGCCACGGGGAGGGCACGTAGGGGCCTGACAGCCTGGAGGCGGTTGCGTCCTCCATGGAAGGCTCCGATCCGGGGACAAGGAGATCGTGGCGTTTCGTCGGCTTGGCCGTCAAGCGCGGGGGGCAGAGGACCAGCAGGCGCGGGCGGACGGCGCGTCGAGGTTCGAACGACCCTTGGCGCCGAACGTGCCCCAGGGCCGCACGACGTTCAGCGCTCGCCCTGGATCTTGAGGGTGGTCGCGGCGATGCCCCAACTCCTGGCCGTGTTGATGTACGCGGGGAACTCGACGCCGTCCTCCCACATCTTCCAGACGAACTCTCCATGGTACATGGCGGAAAGATCCTGCCCTCGTCGCTCGCGAGGCAACCTGTCGGCCAGCAGCATCGTGAAATTGCAGATGGCGTCGTCGCCGCTGCCGGAGATCGTGCCCTGGTAGGGCCAGGTCGGCGGCGCTTTCTCCCGCGGCGGACAAGCCCTCGAAAGCCGCATCGACTCGAGGGCCGGCAGCGGCACCAGGGAGGATACGAAGATCAAGCGGTTGGCGCCCGGCATCTCGGGTCCGGCCACCCAGGGGTAAGGGTCGGGCCGGAGGGGGATCCCGAACTGGTCCAGAGGTCGAGGTCCCCAGGACCAAAGAAGGGTCCACGAGTACAAGGAGTGCTCGATGAGAACGTAGGACCAGGTGAAGGGAAACGGATGTGATTGCAGGTGAATCCGATCCCCGGGATGGATTCGAGCTGGGCCTGGAAGGCTGGCAAGGTCGACGCGGCGAAATCCGCGTGCGGTGGGCTGTTCCAGATAGAACGTGCCGTCCGCAACGACCATGTATAGCGGGGCACCAGAAATGATCCACTCCCGGCTGGGACCCGTCGGGACAGGCCCAGAAGGACCGGACGAGGCCAAGATCACGTACAGGCTCCAGGCAACAAGGCTCGCGAACATCAGCCCATCTTCTCCGGTCGGGGTGGAAGGTTCAGGGCTTGATTCTGAAGGTCATCCAGCCAATCCAATTGGTCGCCCAACGTACGCACATCAGTAATTGCCGTCGGCGGATCCCTCAGGGGACGGCCTGACTTGGAGGCAATCTCATGGGCGGCCTGTCGCAGCGCCTCGATTCGACGGTTCCATATCTGCAACGCCAACGGGGCCAGGCGCTGTTCCAGACGAGTCCGGATGGCCCGCAAGCGGTCGAGTTCAGCATCCCGAGCCTGGCGTTCGGCCACAGAGAAGCCTTCCAGATCCCTCCCCTTCACATACAAGATCGATTGCAGCACCGGCCCGACGCGCAGTTCCCAAACCTCAGAGAACCGTCTCAGATCCTTGCGCGCCGCTTCGGCCAATGCAATTGCCTTGGGCAGCCCACCCCCGGAAGCCGGCGCCGGGCCCCGTTTCGACCGGGCGATCTGTTCGGACAGCACCGTCCGCACCGCGGCCCCGGAATGGCAACTGTCCAGGATGAAGGACATCCGGGCACCACGCTGGACCGCCTGATCGACGTACTCCGAGATCGCCGCGTTGGGAAGGATGTCTCCGGGCAGTTCCCCGTACAGGATCCCCACCAGACCTTCCGGGGATCCGTGACCTGAAAAGTAGCCGACCAGTTCGTCCTCGGGACCGGCGCCGTCGACCAGCGCTTCGTACTCCTCGCGCATCTGCTCCGCGGTGGCGTCCGCCGCGGTCTGCACTTCGAAGCCCCGGGACCTCAACTGGACCTGGAACGCGGTCGCCTCGTCCACCGGCGTTTCCAGGCGCGAGGCGCCGGCGTAGTTCTGGTTCGCCACCAGCGCGGCCCGCTTGCGGCCCGCCCGGTAGTTCTTCGGAGCCGGCTGCCCGGCGCCGACCTGCGCGATCGTCGGGTGATGCTCCGCCTGCTCCGGGTTCCCGACCACCAGGTCGCGGGTGGCGACTTCTTCCAGCACCTGGCCCAGATCCTGCCCTGGATGCTGCGCCAGCACCTCCTGCAACGCCGGGGCGAACGAATTGTCGAAGGCCCACTCCCGGGACCCGGCCGCAGCCACCACCGTTGCGGACCCCCGGGGCGCGGCAGGATCCCCGGTGGGTCGGGCCGCCCCGGTACCCCCGGTGCGACCCGTGTCCCGCGGGCCCGAAGCGCCTCCCGGACTCAGCCGACGCGCCCCCTCCTCGTACCCCAGGCCCCGGACCTCGCGACGCAACGCGGTCTTCGGACTCGGCCGACGCGAGGCCTCCGGCCCGGACGCGGACGTCGATTCCGAGCCAGGATTCCTGTCCTTTTCGGGAACCCGACGTTCGACGTCTGCTTCCATGACGCCCCGTTGGACCGCGACGGGACGACGCCATAGCACGATCCATTCCGGGGGGGGAATCCAGAATCTGCACGATTCCTGGCATTCCCCGGGTCGCCCCGCCGGTCGGTTGAACCTCCCCCCGCGATCGGTATGATGATTCCGTCCCAGTTTCGGAGGCGCCCATGAAGACCCTTGCCATCGGCCGTCTGACGCTGCTGGCCACGCCCCTGGCGGTCTTCGCCATCGTCCTCCCGGCCCGGTCGAACCCCATGGTCACCGAGGGCGCGCACGGCTTGCAGGTGCCACAATCGTTCCACGCCCAGGTCACGTGGTACTGCGCCAGCGGCTTCGGTTCGTGCGTGGCGCCGGGCCCGCTGCAGCGGGACGGGACCACGCTTTCGCTGGCCTGGCAGCAGGCGTCGGTGTCGACCAACACGGGCAGCGGCGTCACGGGGGTGACCGCCTTCCAGGTGTGCGACTGCAACCTGGCCGTGGCGACCTACCAGTACCTGATCACGCCGGCCGGAGGCGCCAGCGACTACGGGCCCCCGACCTATACGGTCCCGGTGACCATCGTCGATCCGCCCCCCGGTCCCCAGGCGTCCCCTGACGTTTCCGGGGCGGACCTGCTGCCCTGGGACGAGCCCGATCCGCCGTGGCCGCAGGGCGTCGATTGCGTCGCGTGGTGCGCGAACCCGCCGGTCCCGGAGACCGTGCCGGACACGCCGACTGCGGACGTGCCGAGTGCGGACGTGCCGAATACCGAACTCCCGGCAGCGGACGCGGTTCTGCCGGACCAGCCCTACCCGCCGACCGACATCGCCACCGACCTGCCCGCGGCCACCGATGTACCCATGGTCCAGGACGTTCCCCCGATCGCCCAGCCGGACTCCGGCAGCAGCAATGGATGTATCGCCGGGGTCCTCGCGTCGCCCGCCGCCGGCCTGCCCTTCGCCTTGGCCTGCGCGCTGCTGGCGCTGACCCGCCTTCGCCGCCGGCGCGAGTCGTGATTCCGGCACCTTCGCCCCCCACAGGGACCCAGGTCCGCCACGGCATCCGCATGCCCGGCCGGAACCTGCCCGTGGCCCTGCTGGCAACCGCCCTGCTGCTGCTCCCCGCCTGCGGCCGGAGCCGCCATGCCGCGATTCCTGCCGGGCCGGCCTCGCCGTTCACGATCGAATGGGACCCGGCGACGGGCAAGGGCGCCGTGATCCAGGCCCTGCCCGCGGGCGACCGCCTCCGGGTGTGCCTGCAGTGCCGCTACCCCGGCTACACGGGCGGCCTGTGGATCGGCAGCCAGAACGGCCCAGGCTTCCGCTGGCTGCCGCGGGTCGGCGACGCGGGGGGCCTGCCGGATGTCGGCCTGTTCTGCGCCCAGGACGAAAGCATCCTGGATCTGGACGACGGCGCCGAATACGTGCCGGGATGGTCGGAAAACGTCGGGCGCGGCGACGACGGCGTGAAGCTGGCATATGTCGAGGGACAGATCCTGGACGACGGCACGGGCCCCGACGGGGTGGTGCTGCGATCCGTCAACCGGGCCGGCGGCCTGGAAGTCACGCGCTACCTCTCCTGGCCCCGGGAATCGGCCTTCGTGATCATCGCGTCCCGCATCCGAAACACCGGGGACCGCCCCCGACGGCTGGCCCTGTGGACCGGCGACGACCCCTGGGTGGGCCGGTACTCGACGTCGGAGGGGGACATCGGCTGGACCGCGGACGGCCTGGTGCTGACCGAATCCCGCGTCCCGGGCGCGGACTTCCGGTACGGCGGCATCGCCGACCTGGGCAACCCGCTGCTGGGCGACCGCCCGGGGTCCTATTCGGGCGTGGCGAACCTGATCGTGCCCGACCCGTCGCTGCCCCCGCCGGACGTGGTGTACTTCGCCAACGGCTTCGCGCACCGGGACACCGACATCGATCCGCTGCGGGCGCTGGAGCCGTGGACGCCCACGGCGATCAACCTGGGGTGGACCGCGATCGACCTGCCGCCCCGGGGCACGGCGACGTTCCGGTACGCGCTGGGCCGCGCCGACGTGGCTGACGATGGCCAGCCCCACCCCCCGTCGATCCCGGCCCGGGCCTGGGGGTTCGACTCGGTATGGGACGAGGCCTTCCGCGAGGCCGGCCCGCCGCCGCCTGCCTCTCCCCGCGAGGGAACAAGCCTCCCGGTGCGCTTCGCCGCCGAACGCATCCGGATGACCGTGGAGCCCGGCCGCATGCGCCTGGACGCACGCTACGAGATCGCCAACCGCATGGACGGTGCGGAGGCGCTGTCGCTGTTGTACCCGTTCCCGATCGACGGCGACCACCCCTACCCGGACGCGATCGAGGTCGAGGGCGTCCCGTGGCGGCAGGTGGACCGGGGGATCGTGTGGCGCCTGGACCTGGGCCCGCGGGAAACGAAGGCCATCATCGTCCGCTACTCCCAGGCGTGCCTGCGGCCGGCAGCCCGGTATATCCTGACCACGACCGGCCGCTGGGGGGCGCCGCTGGGACACGCGTCGTTCGAGGTCCGCTGGCCGGCCACCCTCGCGGACGTGCGGGTGTCGTACCCCGGCGCAATCGCCGACGACGGCCCGGAGCGCGTGCTCGGCTTCGACGCGGCGGACTTCCGCCCCGACCGCGACCTCGCCGTGACCTGGACGCCCGTAGCGCCCGGGCCCGACCCCAACAAATGACCGATCGTCCTTGGCCGGCGATCCGCCAGGACACCGTTGAGGAACCGGCCTGACGTCCCGCAGGCTCGGCCGACGCCGACTTCCCGTGGTGCGGGTTGCCGGGGTCCCGACGCGCGCACGACAATGGTTTCATCCTTGGGGAAGAAGGCGGCCATGCGCAGGAAGCGGCAGGGTCTCCCGCGGCCCATCCTCCTTCTGGCGACCCTCGGCCTATCGACCTCCTGCGGCGGCTCGGCAACGACGGCCATCGACGTTCCGAACCCCGATGGCAGGATACTGGACGACTCGTCGCTCGACTCCACCGGCGCGGACCTTCCGCCGGCCGACACGGGCGGCGAACCGGGAGGCGCAACGTACCAGCCCCCTGCCGCCGGCACGCTCTTCACCTACCTGCTTTCCTCGTGCGACACGCCGCCGGTCCACCGGGAGGTCCCGGCCCGGATCGACCACACGCAGACGGTGAACGGCGTCCTATGGCACCGGCTGGAGGTCGGCGACTTCGAGGCGGCGACACGGGACGGCTTCGTGTCGCTGTCGCGCGTGCAAGGGGGACGCATCGAGTTCCTGGGCGCCGAGGTCTACCGCGCCGGCAGCCCGGATCCCGAGGTCACCTTCCGGCTCGACACGCCGGTCGGAGGGCCGCTGCAAGGGGAGCAGGGCGCGACCGACACCACCTCCGCCACCGGGCAGATATGTATTGGTACGTCCTGCAGCGCGCTGGACCTCCAGCTCACCTACACGCTGGTCGAGGCCTTCGCCTCGGTGGACGTCCCCTACGGAACGGTGGCCGACTGCCAGCACATCCGGTTGGAGCAGCGTTCGTCGGACATGCCGGGCTACGTGCTGACGACCGACTGGTGGGTCAAGACCGGCATCGGGATGGTCAAGGCGACGGAGGTTCCGGGCTGGTGCGCGCTGGAACTGAAGTCCGTCACGCCGCACTGAGGACGCTCGGCCGATCCGCACGGGCCTCGTCCGGGGGCCCGCCACGTCCCGAACCCCCGACACAGGCGTATCATGGAGGTGAACAGTCCGGGAGGTGCATCATGGACATGATCGCGAAGCCGGATCTGACGCGGGAGGAGTGGGCGCTCGTCGCCGAGCTGCTCCGCAACGAGCTCACGGAGCTTCCGGCCGAGATCCATCACACGGACTCGCGGAACTACCGGGACACCCTGCACGTCCGGCGGGAGACGCTGGTCCACGCGTTGACCAAGGTGGAAATCATCCTGGCCGAGTGACGTTGACGGGCCTCGACCCCGGTGCCATCCTGGCGGTCGCAACCTGGTCCGGAGTTCGCCATGCGCCGCGGCATCCTGGCAACCGTCGTCCCTTGCGTGCTGCTGCTGGCCGCTCCGGCCCGCGCCGACGAGCCGAAGTCGGAGGCCGCCGCCCCTGCCGGCACCTCCACCGCGAAATCTGCCGAGAACAAGGACTGGGCGCGCGCGGACGGCCCGCGGCTGAACATCGGCGTCGACCTGGACATGTCGGGCGCCGCGACGGCGATCGCCGCGGTCGGCGGCGGCCACGAGTCCAACGTGGGCGTGATGGCGCTGATCGCCTACGAAACCAGCAAGATCTTCGCGATGACGATCCGGGGCGGCTACCTGGGCAGCTTCATCCGCGGCAACACCAGGGGCACCACGTCGAACGGGTTCCTGGCACCGGTGCTGGTCGGGTTCCGGCTGCAACTGCCGCTGTCGTTCTTCCGCTTCCACATCGAGGGAGCGATGGGCTACGCGTACGGCAACCGCTTCAGCCGGTGGGTCAGCAGCGGCAAGGGCGCCTCCCGGCACCAGATGGTGGCGGACCTGCGGTTCGGCGCCGCGGTGTTCTTCAATTCCTACCTGTCGGTGGACGCGGCGCTGTTCTATCGCCTGCCCAACGTGCTGGTCCGAGTGGTCGATTCGAAGTCGTCGGAATACGCCCACACGATCGGGGCGACGCTGGGGGTGGGGTTCCACTTCTGATGGCGCCGGTCCCGATCCCGGGTCGTCGCGGGCACGGACGGCCCTACCGGCCCTCGGCCTCCAGGCATTCCCGGTACAGGCAGCGCAGGAAATCGGCGCCCGGACGCTGGTACAGGTGCATCGCGCCGCCCCGGCACCAGTCCCAGTGGGGGCAGTCGGCGCACGGCCCACGGCGCGCCCACGAACGGTCCCGCAGGTTCTGGTAGCGGGTCTCCCAGACGTCCTTGAAGCGATCCAGCCGGATGTTGCCCTGGTCGAAGGCCTCCGTCAGCTCGGGGCAGGCCCCGATGCGGCCGTCGGACTTGATGCCACCCACCTCGACGCCGGCGCGGCACTGACACAGGTACGGCCGCACCACACCCTCGAAGCGCCAGCCCAGGAAGCCCTCCTCGGAAAACTCGGGCACCGGAAGCCGCTTGTCCTGGCGGGCCGTCCGGATCCATTCCAGCAGGGCCCGGACGTCCCGGGGGCCGGGCACCAGGTCGGGGCGCTCGCCGGCCCGGCCGATGGGCATCACGGGTGCGACGCGCCACAGCGGGACGCGCATGGCCGCCAGGCGCACGCGCATCGCCTCCAGCGTGGGCATCGCCGGCGTGGTGATGGTCGAGATGATCTCCAGCTTGCCCGCGTACCCGGCGGTCCTGAGGTGCCCGATCGCCGCCTCCGCCTTGGCCCAGACGCCGGCGCCCCGCAGGCGGTCGTTGACCTCCGGCGGCCCGTCCAGGCTGATCGAGATGGACCCGATGCGGGCGGCGACCAGGTCCCGCGCCCAGGCGGCGTCCAGCAACTGGCCGTTGGTGACCATGCCGTAGGGGTAGCCGCAGTCCCGCAGCGCGTGGAAGACGTCCAGGATGCCGGGCTTCAGCAGCGTTTCGCCGCCGGTCACGGCGACCATGATGCCGGGCGCATGGAAGTCCGCGGCGATCTGCCGGACCGCCTGCACCCACTCGGCGCTGGTCAATTCGGCGGCGTCCTCACGTCCGGTGCAGGACGACCCGCAGTAGGCGCAGGCCAGGTTGCAGCGGCGCGTGACCTCCAGGAACAGGTAGCGCAGGGGATGGATCGCGGCCTTGCGCGCCAGCAGCTCGGCGTGCCCGCGCCACATCCGGGCGTGACGCTCGAGCAGGTCGTCGCCCGCAACGGCATCACCGGGGGTCGTGGGCTGTTCGTCCTTCATGCGTCAGGGCGTCTTCGATTCTTGGCATTGCGGGTAATTGAACGTGCCGCCACAGCCGTCGTCGACCGGGTTGTCCTGGTTGCACACCCAACCGGCCCCATAGGCGTCCTGGCACTCCTTGTCCGACGCGCACGGCGGCGGGCCGTAGTACGCCATCGGCGGGCAGTCCTTCGGGGTGTCCACCAGCACGTCGGGCGGGATCGCGTCCACGGAGGTGTCGGACGGGATCACGTCTTCCGACACCGGCTTCTGGGCGCAGACGTACCACGATCCGCCGGTGCAGGGGTCCGTGACCGGGTTTTCCTTGTCGCAGATCCACCCGGCACCGTACTGGGCGCAGTTCTCGTCGCTGGTGCAGGGCGGGGGGCCATAGGCGACCACCGGCAGGCAGTCCTTCGGCGCGTCCAGTGGAAGGTCGGGCGTCACGACGTCCAGTGGGACGTCGCCCGGACGGCACATGGGCCACGCCATCTCCTTGCCGCAGCCGTTGGAGAAGACGTTGGCGGTGTCGCAGTACCAGCCGGGGCCGTCCCTCTGCACACAGTCGGCATCCGAAGTGCAGGACGCCGGGCCGTAGTACACCATGATGGCCTCGCAATCCCCCGGCACATCGGGCACCACGGGCACGTCCACGGAGGGGATGTCCGAACCCCGGGTGTCGGGGACGTCCTGGTCCTGGAGGACGTCGGGCGCCGGCCCGTACAGGCTCTGGGGGAAGCAGCCCTGCTGTCCCATCCACAGGCTGCCCGACAGCAGCATCCACAGCCACCGGGTCGCCTTGCCGACCTTGGTCCGGCCCAGTTCGATCAGTGCCATCAATACCATCAGCATACCGGCCTCGCGTCTCCCCCCACGTTCGACATTCTACGAGACATGACCGGTACTTTGCCAGTGGGCATCCCGGCCGGGATCGGGCTCGAAGCACTCCGGTGACCGGCGGCATGGCTCCGAACCGGGCATCTCCGCCTGCAGCGGGCGAGCGCGAGGTGTGCAGTCCGCACGGCACCCGACCTTGCCGCACCAGGTTCGGACAGGTAGAGTGCCCCAACCCCGGAGGCGCTCGTGGATACCCTCGGCATCGATGTCGGTTCCGTCAGCGCGAAGGCCGTCGTACTGTCGGACCGCGGCGACGTCCGGTTCGAAGCGTACCGGCGCACGCAGGGGCGGCCGCTGGACGCGGTGGCCGCAGTGCTGGGCGAGGCGGTGGCGGCCCTGGGGTCCGGCACGCCGCTCGCGGGCGCCGTGGTGACGGGGTCCGGGAAGGCGCTGCTGGCAGGCGCGCTGTCCGCCGAGCCGATCAACGAGATCGTGGCCCAGGCGACCGCCGCGTGGACGCTGCATCCCGAAGTCCGAAGCATCATAGAGATCGGCGGGCAGGATTCGAAGTTCATCCGGGTGGGACGCGGCGCCGACGGGCGTCCCTTCGTTGCCGACCACGCCTTCAACGAATTGTGCGCGGCGGGTACCGGGGCGTTCCTGGACCAGATGGCCGAGCGCATGGGAATGCCCATCGAGGCATTCGCCGCCGCGTCCGTCAATGCCGTGCGCCCGGCCCGCGTGGCGGGGCGCTGCTCGGTGTTCGCCAAGACCGACATGATCCACCTGCAGCAGCGCGCCTGCCCGCCGGGGGAGATCGTCGCGGGCCTGTGCTTCGCGCTGGTGCGGACCTACCTGGCGAGCCTGTGCCACGGCCGGGCGCCGGAGCCGCCGATCCTGTTCCAGGGCGGCGTAGCAGCCAACGACGGCGTGGCACGGGCGCTGATCGAGGTGCTGCACCTCGCCGAGGGCGACCTGGTGCGACCCGAGCGCCACAAGGTGATGGGCGCGCTGGGCGCGGCTCTGCTGGCACGCGAGCACACGTGGCCGACGCCGGTGTTGCTGGGAGAACTGGCCGCGCGCATCCCGACGCGGGCCGAGGAACCGGAACGTGTGTCCGGGCTGGCCCCGCTGGCGTCCGGAGGACGGGTCGCCCTGGTCGACCGGGGGTCGAACGACGCCGGCACGGCCACGGACGCCGGGCCGACGGCTCGCTCCACCGCGGATACGGTGTTCCTGGGCATCGATGTCGGCTCGGTCAGCACCAAGGCCGTCGCCATCGACGCGGACGGCCTCCTCGCCGCCTCCGCGTACCTTCCCACCGCGGGCAGGCCCGTCGATGCCGTGCACGCCGTGCTCGACGATCTTCGAACCCGGCTCCCGCCCGACGTCCGGGTCGCCCGGGCGGTCACGACCGGGTCGGGGCGCCACCTGGCCCGCGACCTGGCCGGCGCCGACGAGGTCATCGACGAGATCTCGGCCCAGGCCCGCTCGGCCGTCCATTTCGTGCCGGACGCCGACACGATCTTCGAGATCGGCGGACAGGACTCCAAGTACATCCGGTTGACCGGCGGCCGCGTCGCGCGATTCCAGATGAACCGGGCCTGCGCGGCCGGGACCGGTGCCTTCCTGGAGGAACAGTCGGGGCGCCTGGGGATCGACATCCGACGGGATTTCGCGGCCGCGGCCCTGGCGTCGCAGGCACCCGTGCGGCTGGGCAGCCGGTGCACGGTGTTCATGGATTCGGACCTCGTGCACCACCTGCAGCACGGCGCGTCCACCGCGGACCTCTGCGCCGGCCTGGCCTACTCGGTCGCGCGCAACTACCTGGACAAGGTGGTCGGGTCACGGCCCGTGGGCGCCCGGGTCGTGTTCCAGGGCGGCGTGGCCCGGAACACCGCCGTGCGCGCCGCCTTCGAGCAGATCCTCGGGCACGCGGTCGCAGTCCACCCCTGCCCCGAAACCTCGGGCGCCTGGGGTGCGGCCCTGATCGCCCGGGAGGCCGCCCTGCGGGACGTCGCATCCCGGGACGCGGCGCCGTCCCGCTTCCGGGGCTTCGCCACGCCGCGCGAGGCGGTCGGCATCCGGACCTTCGAGTGCGCCTCCTGCGAAAACCAGTGCGAGATCCAGCAGGTGAACACGGGCGAAGGCCGACGGTCGTTCTTCGGCTGCGTCTGCGGCCGCTTCGAGCGCGGCGAGGACCTGCCCGTGCCTGCCGGGGACGCCTTCGCGACCCGCGAGCGCCTGCTGGCGGGCCAGGGGGAGGCCCTGGGCGACGCCGAGCTGGCCGACCTGCGGAGGACCGTGGAGAACACGATCCAGGTCGTGCTGCTGGGCCTCCGGCCGCTCGGGAAGGGTGGACCGGGCCGCCCGAAAGATCGTTAGATGCCTTCGGCGGCGTCCCTCCTAACGTACACGAGCATTACGTAATACTTCGATATGTATTGATTGATGTCTTTGGGATCCATAAGCGATCGTTGTTTGTAGTATTCGCCCATGCTATCCCAATGCAAGCCTTTATGCCAGTCTGTGGTTGCGTTGATGTTGTTGCTATCGTATATGTAAGCCTTTCCTTGACAGAAAAGGCCCGCAATGCTGTGATAATGTGAAGAAATGCCACCACATACGAGGTCGTATTTTTCGGCGTTGTCTTTCAAAGGGAGGCTCTCTTTACACCAAGCGTTTTTGAGGTTGGGACACCTGGTCGTAGACCATCTCCCTCAACTCAACTCTGCTTGCTATTGTGTGCGGCTTTTTCAG
>Ga0118677_10013396_pt1 | contig 11795 bp, 4 predicted proteins | sample AliMusrvi5mmetaG_FD_86154 | JGI IMG/M metagenome (GOLD analysis project Ga0118677, IMG submission 86154) | reverse complement strand
GTCCCTGAATAATGCTACGATCAAACCGCCATTCGGGACCATGCCCCGGCTTCCCGTTAACTGCACCCGTCACCCAGTCATGAACTCCACGCCTATCCTCCTCCTCGCGGCCTTGCTGCTGGCACCGCTAGCCGCGCTTCAGGCAGCCGATGCCAAACGCCCTAACATTCTTTACATCATGGCCGACGACCACGCCGCCCACGCCATCAGCGCGTACGGCAGTCGGATCAACCAGACGCCTAACATCGACCGCCTGGCCAAGGAGGGCATGCGCTTCGACCGCGTCTTTTGCGTTAACTCGATTTGCACGCCGAGCCGCGCCTGCATTCTGACAGGCAAATACAGTCACCTCAACGGGGTGCCGGTGTTCAACCGCTTCGATGGCTCGCAGCCGACCGTCGCCAAATATCTGCAAGCCGCCGGTTACTACACCGGCATGTTCGGCAAATGGCACCTGGAGAGCGATCCCACCGGCTTCGACAAGTGGACGATCCTGCCGGGCCAGGGCAACTATTTCAATCCGGCCTTCATCGAGCCCGGCGTAGGGCCCGACAGCCACCGCGTCATCAACGGCTACGTCACCGACATCATCACCGATCTGGCCATCGAGTTCCTCAAGAACCGGCCGCAGGAGAAGCCGTTTTTCCTGATGTGCCACCACAAGGCGCCGCACCGCAATTGGCAGCCCGACGCCAAGCACAAGGCGATGTTTGCCGACAAGGTCATTCCCGAGCCCGACACCCTGCGCGATGATTACGTTGGCCGTACCGATGCCATCCACCAGTGTACTCAAAAGGTGCTGGAAAATCTCAATTCTAACGATACTAAGGGGCCGCCACCCGCCGGGCTCACGGGCGATGCTTTGTTGAAGTGGAAATACCAGCGCTACATGCAGGACTACCTTGCTTGTGTACAATCGGTGGACGATAACGTCGGCCGCCTCCTCGACTATCTGGACCAGTCTGGCCTAGCGGCGAACACGATTGTCATCTATACCAGCGATCAGGGGTTTTTCCTCGGCGACCACGGCCTTTACGATAAGCGCTTTATGTATGAGGAGTCTATCAAAATGCCCTTCCTTGTGCGCTGGCCCGGTGTCACCAAGCCCGGCTCAACCCAGGCCGCCATGGGCATCAACGTCGATTTCGCGCCTACCTTTATGCAGGCGGCCGGCTTGCCGGTGCCCGCTGATATGCAGGGCCGCAGCCTGGTGCCGCTGCTTCATGGCGAGCGGCCCGCCGATTGGCGCAGCAGTTGGTATTACCGCTACTATCATGACCCGGGCGACCACAATACCCGCGCCCATTACGGCGTGCGCACTGAAACCCACAAGCTGATATACTTTTGGAAAATCGACCAATGGGAGATGTATGATCTGGTCAAGGATCCCGCCGAGTTGCATAATATCTATAAGGATCCCGCCGAGGCCGATACCTTCGCCAAGTTGAAAACTGAACTCTACCGCTTGAAAAAGGAACTCAAGGACGACGACCAGTTCGCTGACGAACAACCCGGATCAAAACCGCCCGCCGCGCCGAAAAAAACCAAGTGAAAGGGCCAAGCCGGGCACGGGACGCCCGATACTGTTCTTAGTTAGTCAAATATCTCCTCTTGTGTCTTCAAGTCTTTTGTTTGAGGCGAGCTTTGCTAGGAAATGAGTTAGATTGACAAGCAGGCCGGCCACGTCGGACGCTGGCAAGTCATGAGACTCTCGTTCACCACCCTTGTTCTAGCGGCAACTCTAGCAGTGTCACCCGCCGTCTCTTCTGCGGCAGCCGCCGCCGAACCAGCCAAACCTAACATATTGTGGCTGGTCAGCGAGGACAACGATTGTTTCCTCGGCTGTTACGGCGATAAGCTGGCCAAGACACCGACACTCGACAAACTGGCCCGCGAAGGCGTGTTGTATGAGCGCTGCTTCACCATGCCGGTGTGCGCGCCGTCGCGATTCACCCTCATCAGTGGAATGGATGCGGTGAGTTGTGGTCCGGCCGAGCACATGCGGGCGCAGGGCAAGCTGCCAGCTTGGCTCAAAGGCTTTCCTGCCTATCTGCGTGCTGCGGGGTACTACACGACCAACAACGCCAAGACCGATTACAACGCGCCGATCAACGTCAAGGAGGCTTGGAACGCTTGCGGCAAGCAGGCCACCTATCAGAACCGTCCCGCCAACAAGCCGTTTTTCAGTGTGTTCAACCACGAGGTCAGCCATGAGAGTTGTTTGTTTCCGCAGGGCGGGCCGTCGCTGTTTGATCCGGCGGCGATGCGGATTCCTCCCTATCAACCCGATACTCCCGAGATGCGCGCCGACTGGGCCCGCTACTACACCCGCATCGCCAACCTCGACACTCAGATCGCCGCTAAACTCAAGGAATTGGCCGACGCCGGACTCGCCGACGACACGATCGTGTTTTACTATGCCGATAATGGCGGCGTGCTGCCGCGCAGCAAGCGTTTCCTGCAGGAAAGCGGCACACACGTCCCGCTGATCGTTTATTACCCGCCGAAGTGGCGTCACTTGGCACCCGCCGCGCCGGGTTCGCGGATCAAGGAACCGGTCCATTTCATTGACTTCGGGCCCACCGTGCTTTCGTTGGCCGGGGTCGATATCCCCAAATACATGCAGGGCCGAGCGTTGGCCGGTGCTGCCAAGGCATCACCTAACGAATATGTGTATTGCAGTCGCGATCGCATGGACGAGAGATACGACATGATGCGCTCGGTGATGGGCAGCCGCTGGCTCTATATCCACAACTATCGGCCAGACCTGCCGTTTGTCCAACCGCTCAACTATATGTTTCAGGCCCGGGGCTATCAATCGTGGGCCAGGGTTGCCCGTGAAGGCAAACTCACGCCGGCCACCGCGATGTTCTGGGGCGAAAAGCCAACAGAAGAACTCTACGACATGCTCGCTGACCCCGACAGCATCCACAACCTCGCCAGCGAGCCGACCCAACACGAGACAATGGAACGGATGCGTGCGGCGCTGGCAAAACGGGTGCTAGCTAACAATGATAACGGCTTTTTGCCGGAAGGCTCAGCACTTGAAGGATATGATGCGTCGCGCGTGGCCGGTGCCTATCCGATTGAGCGGGTGTTCGCATTGGCCAACCTCGCCTCCGAACGCAACCCTGCCAACTTACCTAAACTGACCGGGGCTCTCGACGATCCGTGCGAGCCGATTCGCTGGTGGGCCGCACAAGGCTGTACCATGTTGCGCGACAAGGCAGCGGCGGCCGAGCCCGCTCTGCGCAAATGCCTCGATGACAAGTCCGGCGCGGTGCAAGTTGCCGCAGCGGAAGCCCTCGCTCGCCTCGGGAAACTCGACTTGGCGATGCCGGTGTTGTTGCGTCTGGCAGGGCAGACGGCCACTCCGCCTTTCGCCGTACAAGCAGCCAACGTACTCGACCGCCTCGGCGAAGCGACTCGGCCCGAACTGCCGGCCATGAAAACCGCGCTGGCCGCCGCCCGTAAGGCAGATCCCTACGCGGTGCGCATCCTCAGCCACCTCATCGACGTGCTCGAAGGCCGCGAGCAGGCGCTGGTGTATCCGTCGGCACCCTGACAGGGATGGATCGACAGTAACGCGCCTGAACCTGGGTCTGCCCTCGGCTAACTGAGATGTGTCGTACAAGCGGCGGTCATAGACGCGCCGCTACAATCCGGCGAATATTCTTGCGTGGCTCCTTAGCCTTGCCATCCATGAGCGATGCCATAAGCTGCTGGCAAGCCCTTGACCATGCAAATGAAACGAACCACCCTACTAGCAATCACGTCGATCTTGGTCTGGGGCCTTTGTCAGACGCTGCATGCAGCAGCCTTTGAGATTCTCATCAATCACCTCGGCTACGACTCGCAGGGCGACAAGAACGTGGTGGTGCAAAGCGCCGAAGCGAGCGAACCCGGAAAATTTCAGGTTATCAATAGCCAGGGCCGCGTGGTATTTGAGGGGCTGCTCAAAACTGTGGGCACGGTGGCCGGTTGGAAAGATAGGTTCTATCAGCAAGGCGATTTTTCCGCGCTGGTGCAGCCGGGGCATTATCGGATCCAGGTGCGCGACGTGCGTTCAGAGGCGTTCGCGCTGAGCGAGCGGCTGCTGCCGGAAGCCTGTCTATCCGGAATGTTGTATTACTTCCGTATCCAGCGTTGTTCCGGCATCTATGACCAAGCGGACCGCCATCTCGGGTTTTTCGGCGATGCCAAACGGCCGCGGGTGGACGTACACGGCGGTTGGTATGATGCCTCCGGGGATGTGTCGAAGTATATCGGTGCCCTCAACGAAGGCAATTTCATGAGTACACAGGAGTCGCCGATGGCTGTGTGGAATTTCATTCAGGCTGCCGAGTTGTTGCGCAAACAAAAGAGCCAAGCTTTGCGCATGCTGATTCCCATGCTAACTGAAGAGGCCCTGTATGGCGCGGATTTCATCGTCCGCATGCAGGACCCCAGTGGATATTTCTATACTTCGGTGTTTGATGGTTGCAGCAAGGATCCCGGACAGCGCGAGATATGCTCGTTCAAAGGGCTCAGTCATCCTAAGAACCCTGACATTCAAGCGGGCTTTCGCGAGGGCGGCGGCATAGCTATCGCCGCGCTGGCCCGCTGCAGCACGCTCAAGCAAGGTGGCGACTATCCGCCCGAGCGCTATCTGTCTGCGGCGGAGTTGGGTTTCAAGCACCTGCAAGCCCATAATCTCGAATACTTACCCGATCATCGGGAGAACCTGCTCGACGATTATTGCGCACTGCTAGCCGCCACGGAATTGTTCAATGCCACTAAGCTTCCGGGCTATCAGGCGGCCGCTCGCTCGCGGGCTGAGTCGATGGTGAAACGGCTGGCTAGGGATGATAAATACAGCGGCTGGTGGCGCGCTGGTGACGACGGCGCATGGCCGTTTTTCCATGCGGTGGATGCCGGCTTGCCGGTGCTGGCGTTGCTGCGATACCTGCAATTCGAGGACGATGCCGCCCGCAAAGTTGCCGTCGAGACAGCCGTTAGGACATCTCTCCAATTCGAGTTGGCTATCACCAAGGAGGTCGCCAATCCGTTTGGTTATGCCCGGCAATATATCAGGGACGACGATGGCAAACGCGGCGCGTTTTTCATGCCCCACCGCAACGAGACAGGATATTGGTGGTTGGGCGAAAACGCGCGGGTCGCCTCGCTGGCTGCGGCGGCTATGTTAGGAGGCCGGCTGGCGGAGCCCGCCATGGCAGCAGACCTGCGTGCTTATGCTGTCAACCAAGTCAACTGGGTCCTCGGCCTCAATCCTTTTGATATGTCCATGCTACAGGGCAAGGGCCGCAACAACCCGGGCGACTACGAGGCCGGTGCGCCCAATCCGCCGGGCGGCATTTGCAATGGCATCACCTCAGGCGTGCAAAACGAGCAGGATATCGCGTTTCAGCCGCCACCTTATGGTCGGCGTGCCGATTGGAGTTGGCGTTGGAAAGAGCAATGGATTCCACATGCCTCCTGGATGATCCTGGCCCTCGCCGCCGACGCCGCGGCACGCTGAGTGGGAGTCGCCATGGGGCATGTGGACGGGAATGTCCGCGCTTCACATTGCGGCATGAGCTATTTCGCGGCACGGGCGCGGCGGGTCATACTGGTCGGTTAGCAGATTTTTTTGCAATCGATGTCTCCGGGCAGGATGCGGCTCGGCTGAGCTCGCCGAACGCCCGGACCACGGTGGCGCGGGCATCCTGCCCGCTGCCAATCTTCCATTGCATTTTTGCGCCACCTATAGGAACAGTATTGGGCGCGGCGGGTGTCCTGGAGTTTGGGATGTGTGGGTGGGAGCCGGACCATAACACACGGCGCTGCCCAGAGCGGCGGCGATGAGCGCAACCCAGACCTTCTTCCAGAGTGAATGATGGTGCTTGAGTGGATTCATAGCCGCAGCCTGCTTACTAAGTGCCGGGGCCGGACCTCGGTTTCAAGGGCGAAGCTGTCCTGTTTCTGACGGGTATCCGCAAATTCGTGGAAAGGTCGGCCTCTTTACCCGCGTAAAGATCAAACATCATGAAAACTCATACCGACCCAGCTACCTTGCCCGCAGCCTCTCTTCGCACTCGAAGCGGAATTGGACGGCGCATCGGAACTGCAGCGTTGTTAGTGACGGCAGTTGCCAGTGTGGTTGCCGCAGCGGGGGACTGGAACGGCTATGAGCAACGCGATTTCACGGTGGACGGGCGCCACTGCCTTTTGGTGTTGCCGAAAACCCCTGCGGCAGGCAAGCCGTGGATTTGGCGCACTGAGTTTTTCGGGCACGAACCGCAAGGCGACATCGCTTTGCTCGGCAAGGGCTTCCACGTCGCCTATATGGATCTATCCAACCTGTATGGGGCACCAGTGGCGCTCGATGCGATGGACAAGTTTCACGCGCATCTCACCAAAGAGTTCAGTCTCGCTCGCAAGACCGTGCTCGAAGGCTTTAGCCGCGGCGGTTTGTTCGCATTCAACTGGGCCGCTCGCCACCCCGACCAGGTCGCATCGATCTATGTGGATGCTCCAGTTTGCGATTTCAAGAGCTGGCCCGGCGGCAAAGGTAAGGGGAATGGCTCGCCCGGGGATTGGGCCAACGTACTGAAAGTCTATAGTCTAACTGAGGAACAGGCGCTCGCCTACAAACTCAACCCGGTGGACAATCTAGCGCCTCTGGCCAAGGCGAAAATCCCGATTCTGAGTGTGTGCGGTGAGGCTGACAAGACGGTGCCTATTGATGAGAACACGCGGTTGGTCGAAACACGCTACAAGGCGCTCGGTGGCGAGATTGTGGTCATTGCCAAACCTAACTGCGACCATCATCCCCACAGCCTCAAGGATCCTGCGCCCATCGTCGAGTTCGTGCTGAAACATACGGCCAAATGATGGACGCAAGACGCATCAAGGCATTTTTTCTATCCATCCAGATCAAGAGTCCTGCGCATGTTGTCGTGCAACACGGCGTTCTCAACTGATAACTTTCCCTCTCCCTCAGCCACTGACCGGTCCGACCGTGCCGCCATCGACGAACTCAGCCTTGGTGAAGCTCTGTCGCCGGTCGTCCTTGCCGCAGGCCACGTTGTCGGCCCAGCGCACGACGCGCCGCAGCACCGGGCGGAGATCGTAATAGCTATGGGCAATCGTGGGCTGGCACCAGGCGAAGGTCGGGTCGGGGGCGATACAGAACAACGAGACGTGTTGCGGTGCGAGAATGCCCCGTTGGGCGAGATACTGTTGGGCGGCTAAGAAAAGGAACGCTTCGTCGAGGATCAGCGCGCTGGGCGGAGTGTTCCGATAGAGTTTGTCGAGTAGCCGGTGAAACCCCTCGCGGCTGTCTTCCCAATCAGGCAAGTTGTAGGGGCCTGTCCTGATGCCGTGGGCCGTCATCTCGTCGAGGACCGCACGCTCGATGTCTCCCGGCCCGCCCGTCCGCCGATCTTGGCGCGCTAACATCACAATGCGCCGGTGGCCGAGTGCGATGAGCTGCCGCACCGCAGCGAGACAGGCCGGTAAGATGTTCGGTCCGACACCCGCCAGTGGCAGACCCTGCCGCCTCCCGAATAGCGCGAAGGCCGGCATCGTTAGAGCTGCGAACCACTCGAGCACTTCGCGTGAACCCGCGCAAACAACCCACGCATCGGCGTCAGTTTTCGTCACTAAGCGAGCGACCCGTCGCACATTCAGTTTCAACTCCAGAAGGGATTTTCCGGCGAAGAACGCCTGATGACCCGCGCTTTCCAAGAGGTGCTGCAAATCGGAAATGCTTCGATCCGTCAGCGCCGGCAGGTCGTAGTTCAGAATCGCCACCCGTAGCCGGTGCCCCTGCGCAATACCCGCCGGTAATACGATCCGGCTGCGGCGCCGCGGACCTTGTCCCTGCAGCATTCCCTCGTGCTCCAGTCGCTTCACCGCTGCAATGACCGTCATCGGACTGACACCTAATGTACCCGCAAGTTGGTTTATCCCAGGCATCGACCCGCACAGGTTGCCCCGGAGGATTTCCTCACGCAGATGCACTACCAGTTGCTCGGCCGTGGTGAGGGGATGGAACGCGTTCACACGGAAGTCTAATATGAAATGAGTAACAGTTGTCGAGAATGAAAAATTAAAAAATGATTGCTTCCCCGGTGAGTGGGCGGGCAGTGTGTCTTTGGTTCTTTAAATGACCGCTTCTCCGATCATCAAAATGCCGAATGTCTAGCAATAGCAATCCATGTTACTTCCATGATCATGAAAACATATAACATCCCGAAATTGATAAGAGATACTCTGACGCACCTCGCTCTCCCGGCGGCGCTCGCCGTCTTCGCGCAGTTCACCGCTCAAGCCGCCAGCATTACCTGGAACGTCGCTGGTGGCGGCGACTGGGACACCAGCAGCCCCAATTGGACGGGCGCGGCAACGACCTTTACCTCCAACGGCACCGACGATGTGCTCTTCAACAATGCTGCCGGCGGCACAATCAACATCTTATCCGGCATGTCGCCGGCATCCACGACCGTCAGCGGCGACTATACCTTTAGCGGACAGCCCGTCGCTGCGGGCTCGCTGATCAAGACCGGCGGGGGCACGCTGAGCCTCGAAGTCACCCCGGCCAACTTCAGCAGCATAGCGGTCCAGGGCGGCACCCTGTATTTGCATGCCGCCAACCATTATGAGGTGGACGGGGCTCTAATCAACGTGGGTACGGGCGATGTGACGGTCGAAAGCGGAGCCGTGATCGAGGGCGAAAGGGCGTACCTAGCAGGTCATCTCATTCTGAATGGCGGAACGTGGTGGGAAGACAATGGCTTTGGAGGAAGTTGGGATGGTCCTATCACCTTGGCCGCCGACTCCTTCTTTGGCCGGGACGGTTGGTGCTGCAATCAAGCGATCAACGGCGAGATCAGCGGACCGGGTGGCTTTACGTTTTCGACCCAATATGGTGCCGTCCTTACCCTCAACGGCACGAGCAGCTATACCGGCAAGACGATCGTCAAGGGCGGCACATTATCCTTCAGTGTTCCGTTATCAGACGACGGCGTGAGCGGCCCGTTGGGTGCGCCAATCGGCGATAACGCCGTCATTGACCTGTATGCTGGTAGCCGACTCCTTTACAATGGGCCTCAGCACACCACCCAACACGGAACATGGAGCACTAACCGCGCGCTCAACTTGGCAGGCTCCTCAGAAGGAACCGTGTATCTTAATGGAGCAAACATTAATGACACCAATTTTGAATTCAACGGTCCGATTACCGCCACAGGGACTGGCAAGAGGACTTTGGAAATCCACTCGGTGGGAGACAGGCCTGAATATATCTATGCTGGAGGCATCCCCGATACAGCCGACAACCAGGTCTCGGTGTCGCTTGTCTGGGGTAGCCAGAGTTCCAGTTCTGACGGCAAAATCTATCTGAATGGAACGAATACTTTCACCGGGCCATTGGCCCTAAAAGGTGGCAACAACGGAGGTCCGGGAACCGTATTGATTGGTGGTTCGGGCAAGCTGGGAAATGGCAGTTACGGTGGCAACATCACCTTCACTGCGAACCCGGCTTCGGTGATCCTTGACTATGCCAGCTCGGCTGCTCAGACCCTCTCGGGCGCGATTTCCGGCCCAGGCACACTGCAAGTGACCGGTTCCGGCGCTCTAACGTTATCGGGCACAAACTCCTACAGCGGCAACACCACCATCAACGGCAGCAGCTCGCTGGTGCTCGGTACCACTGGCAGCTTGACCTTTGCAATCACGGAAAGCTCCAGTAACAAACTCACGGGTGCGGGAAGCGCCGCGTTGAATGGCACTTTTACCATCGACACCTCGGGCCTTAGTTCGGCCGTTGCAATTGGATCCTGGACCCTGGTGGATGTCGCAAGTCCGACCTACAGCGGCTCCTTCAGCGTAGCCGGGTTCACCAAGTCCGGCAGCATTTGGACAAAAATCGCTGGGCCCAGCACTTGGACCTTCAACCAGGTTAGCGGCGTTCTCAGTCTCACCAGCGCTGGTGCGTTCACGAGTTTTTCCGGCCCGCCCTTCTCGTCTGTCAAAATTGATAACAGTGCATTCACGATTGAACTGAAGGTCCCGCATGGGACGGATTTGGCGACCATCGCGCCCACCTTTACGGTAAGCTCCGGGACGTGCAATCAGCCCAACGGATCCGTGCCGACCCCGTCCTTTGCCGCCTCTAACCCGGTAACCTACACCATCACCGACGGGGCCATCGTGAACCCCTATACCGTGACCGTCACCGTGCTCCCGGCCGGTCCGGGTAATGTAGTTAGCGGTCTTGCCTTGTGGCTGGATGCAAGCGTCTCGGATACGATGACGCTGACCGGTGCCACGGTGAGCGAGTGGCGCGACGCACTGAGCAACGGTGCCAAGGCCACGCTCGGAGGCGGATCGCCGACTTTGGTGGCTTCCGGGATCGGTGGCGTCCCGACGGTGCATTTCGACAGCTCATCCTGGATGTACGATGGTGTGAACCACTCGTCGCCAGTTACCCTTTTCTACGTGTCGCGTCAGACGGGTGGAAGCAATGCACGCGTGCTCGGAGGAGGCAACAACAACTGGCTAATGGGCTACTGGGGTGGGAACCGGGACTGTTTCTATTTTGCCGATGGCTGGATTAAGGACCCCAGTACGGTTTCAGACACCCAACCCCATTTCTATGCGACGACGATCGGAGGCAGCGGGCAAAACTCCACGGTTTACGCGGAAGGTGTTAAGCTTGCATCCAACCAGAACAGCACGAACGGACCAGATAACTTGGAACTTAACGGCTATAGCAATGGTGGCGAACTTTCCGATTGTGATATCTCGGAAGTCGTGGTTTATGACCGTATTCTCTCGATCGACGAGTTGAACGCCGTCGGTGCCTACTTTGGCAGCAAGTATGGGATACCAGTGGCTGTGATCACCGTCCCTGCTCCCATTCTCGTCGGCCCGACCGGCAGTGGCAAGTTGACGTTTGATGCGGCACCCATCGTCAACCAGTGGTCCACGCTGGCTGTCAGTGGTGGATCTGGTGATATAACAGCCGACGCCGATCTGGATTCCGCCATGAGTGGCATTGATGCCAGCAGCATCAGCGGCAGTCTGACAACACAGGGCGGCAGCGGCACTTCAGCGACGGCCTATTGGCGTTCGGACGATCAGAAGCTAGGGACACAGCCGACAGGGAATGCGATGACGCTGTTGATGGCAACGTTGAAAAACAGCTCGGGCAGCACCATGGGCAGTCTGAACGTTTCCTACACGATGGGTCTGGCGTCGGTCACACCCAGCGAGTTGATCAAGGGCCACCGGGTGTATTGGAGCAAGACAGGCACGGTGGGAACTTGGACGGCAGTGGGTGACTATCTCCTGACCAGTCCCGGCACGCAGAATGTCAGTTTCGACATTCCCTCGCTTGCTTGGGCGAATGGGGATCTCCTCTATATCGTCTGGGCCGATGACAACGGCACTCCCAATCCCGACGGTGACTACACCATCGATGATGTTGTCTTCTCCAAGTCGGTTTCAGGAAATTCGTACTCCAGTTGGGCTGATACCAACGCGCCCGGCCAATCCCCGAGCGAAGACTATGATAATGACGGTGTGGCCAACGGCATCGAATACTTCATGGGCGAAACAGGTTCTTCATTCACCGATCTTCCAGGCTTGGGCCGAACCAATACGGTCACTTGGAAAATGAATCCGGCCTACAGCGGCACCTATCAGGTCCAAACCTCGCCCGACCTCAGCATCTGGACTGATCGGACCGATGACCCGACGTACGTCACCAATAATGTCGATTCGGTTGTCTGCCATCTGCCATCCGGCGC
>Ga0118677_10013395_pt1 | contig 11795 bp, 10 predicted proteins | sample AliMusrvi5mmetaG_FD_86154 | JGI IMG/M metagenome (GOLD analysis project Ga0118677, IMG submission 86154) | reverse complement strand
CTCGCGCCCGCGGATATTGCGAAGCCATGCAGGCGCGTGGCGGCGAACCCGTGGTGCTCCGTCCGCTGGAACCCGGGTCGTTGCGCCGTGCGCTCGACCGGCATTGCCCGACAGCCCTGTTCTGCCACAACGATTGGATGGCGCTTTCGGTCATGCGCCTGCTGGAAGCCAGCCGGATCCAGGTTCCCGGCGACATCTCCGTGCTCGGAGTGGACAACAGTCCGACGTTTGTCGAATTGTGCCCGGGAATTACGACCCTGGCATACCCAACTGCGGAAATCGCCTGCGCCATTCGCAACCTGCTTGCAACTAGACGACGGAAGTTCTCCATTCCTTCCTGCGCGGTGGTTGAACGATCGACCGTGGCGAAATCAACAGGCGGCTGAGTAAATGCAGCAATTCTCATTATGACCGGCGCCGACGACGCGGCGCCCTCCAGATACGTCAATAACCGCTGGTTTCTGACTGGAGGGCGGCGCGCCGTCGCCGCCAGCGGTGTTCGGCGCGTCATAATGAATGAGAATTGCCGGAGTAAATGCCGTGCGACTCGAATTTATGGCAATGACAACGCATAAACCAGGGTACTTATCAACACATGATAATAAGTCTGTTGATAACAATATAACCTATTGCTGCGAAAGATATTACATTATCAAATAGTTTGTAATATTTAGACTTGCTATCAACTATGCGCGCAGGCCATACTGCCATCCGTTCGCATGGAGCAATTAGCCACAGAAATCTGTCGTCAGTTGCGCGCGGCGCGGCGGTCCAAGGGGCTGACGCAGGCCGAACTGGCGCAGCGTGTCGCGTGTCAGCAGTCTGCCATCAGCATGATGGAATCCGGGCGTACGACGGCGTTGGCGCGCGAGACGCTGGTGCGGATCGCAGCGGAGTTGGGCGTGGCGCTGGAGGATGCTGCCGAGACACCTGCCGCGGCGGTAGTGTCGCCGTTGCGGGGGCGAGCATTTTGCACCGATCCGGAGTGTCCGTCGAACGTTCCGTTTGTGGTGGGCGGCGCGCTGGTCTTCTGGCCGCGGCCGCAGCCGGTGGCGGGCGGGCGTCACTGCGTCTGCTGCGGCGAAGTGCTGGCGAGTGTCTGCGGCAAATGCGGCGCGCCGGCTGCGGCGGGCGCCTGTTGCCGGGAATGCGGCGCGCCGTTCGTGCCGCCGCTCGCCGCGGTGCGCGCGGACAGCGAAGCATGGGCAACGGAACGTCGCCGGCAGATCGCGGAATGGCGGGCGCTGCTGTGATTCAAAAGGCAATTAGGCTGAAGACTGTTAGGCTGTTAGGTTGAGAAGCATCGCGTGGCGCAGTTTTGCCTACCAGTTCTAAAGAGATGCCGCGCAATGTGCGGCCGAACCACGCGTCCCACTTGTCGGTGCCCGCACAAACCGGTAGCATACGGCGCATGTCGATTGGCTCGCAACGCGCGCGGGAAGCCGTGATCACCGTGCTGGATTTCGAGACCACCGGCGCGGTGCGCGGCTGGCCGGTCGAGCCGTGGCAGGTGGGGCTGGTGCGGATCCGCAACGGGCGTGTGGCGGCGGAGGAGCATCGCGAGCACCTGCTGTGCGTGGCGGCGGACCGGCCGTTCAATCCGCGCGCGCCGGGGCGTCACGCGCGCCTGCGGCGCGAGCTGGCGCAGGCGCAGGATCTGCCGTCGCTCTGGCCGGAACTGGAGCCGTGGGTGGCGGGTGTGCCGCTGGCGGCGCACAATGTCGGTACGGAACGCGGCGTGCTGGAGCGCGCCGCGCCGTTGCACCGGTTCGGACCGTGGATCGACACGCTGCGCCTGACCCGCAAGGCCTATCCGCAACTGGCTTCCGCCGCGCTGGAGGAGGTCGTGGCCGCGCTGCACTTGCAGCCGCGCCTGGACGCGTGGATCGCCGGCCGCGCGCCGCACGACGCCCTCTACGATGCGGTTGCCTGCGCGCTATTGCTGGAGCATTTTCTGGCCCTGCCCGGGTGGGAGGATGTGACTGTACAGGCGTTGGTGGAGGCGAAATGAAGGAGTTGACCATGGCACTGATCGATTGTCCCGAATGCGGGCGGGAAGTATCCCGCGAAGCGGTTGCTTGTCCGCAATGCGGTTACCCGGTTGCGGAACGCCTTGGCGCCGCCGCGAATTCGGCGCAGGGCGGCGCGGCGTTGTTGGAGGTCCGGCCGTCGTGGTGGAACTTCTTCTGGCATTTCGCGTTTGCCTGGCTGATCGTGCCGCTGGCGATCGCGCTCTGGAAACGAAACGCGCTGGTCCTGCGCGTGTATCCCGACCGCGTGAAGCTGGAGCGCGGCGTACTCAGCAAGGAGTACCGGGAACTGTTCATCGGCGACATCCGTGCGATTGACATCGACCAGGGGATGCTCGGCCGGTTGTGCGGTTTTGGCGATCTGATTCTTTCGACGGCGGCAACTGTGGATGCGGCAGAGATCATGCCCGGTCTGCCGCACCCGGTGCGCATCAAGGATCTCATCATCGCCCAGCGTCAGCAGGCACACGGAAACTAACGGGCGTAACACTCACCGCGAAGGCAAGAACAACGCCCTGAACCCTCCACCTGTCACCCTCCACCAGCCCATGAAACTCCTCGTCGCCACGCGCAATCGCTACAAGCTCGAAGAAATCCGCGCCATTCTTTCCGTGCCTGGATTGGAACTGGTGGGCGCGGACGACGTGCCGGGGCTGCCGGAGGTGGAGGAGGATGCGCCGACATTCGAGGGGAACGCCGTCAAGAAGGCGCGCACGCTGGCGCAGGCGAGCGGTTGCTGGACGCTGGCGGACGATTCCGGGCTGGAGGTCGATGCGCTGGACGGCGCGCCGGGCGTGATTTCCGCGCGCTATGCGGGACCGGAGGCAAGCACGCCGGCCAACAACGCCAAGTTGCTGCATGCACTGGCCGGCGTCATTGACCGTCGCGCGCGGTTCCGCTGCGTGCTGGCGCTCTGTTCGCCGGATGGTCGCGTCCAGACGGTCGAGGGGCGTTGCGAGGGGCGGATTCTGGAAGCGCCGCGCGGCGCGAACGGGTTTGGCTACGATCCGCTCTTTGTGCCCGAGGGGCATGACCTGACTTTTGCGGAACTTCCTGCCAGCGTGAAAAACGGAATGTCGCATCGCGGCCGGGCGCTACAGCGCGCGATGATGGAGTGGGGCGGGGTATTGACGCGCTCGTAAACGGATCTGCGGCTACTTGTCGTCGAAGATGAACACGAGTTCGTTGGGGAAGACGCGCCGGTTCTGGTGGGCGATGCGCGCGACAAACTCGGGGTCGGAAAGCAGGCGCCCCTGATTTTCGCGGATCTGGTGAATTTCGCGCTGCTTGGCTTCGACGTGTCCGCGCAGACTGAGGCATTTGTTATCGAGGCCGCACATCTGATGGTACTTCGGAAAAAAAACTTTTTCGGTGATAACCAACAACAGCACGATGCTGGCGGCGATCGCAATACGTAAAAGAATCTTGATAAACGGTTGCACGCGGTTCCTATACGGGATACACCCCGTTTTGTGATCGATTTAACTGCGTTTTGGAATAGCCGTCAATAGGGAAGTGCAAAATATTTTGGGTTGAACATCGGCGGCATGGCGGCTATGGTTCAACTCAACAACGGAGGTGAGGTATGGCGCGCAAGGTGACGCTTTTTACGGGACAATGGGCCGATCTGCCGCTGCAGCAGCTTGCCGGCCTGGCCAAGGGGTTCGGGTACGACGGGTTGGAACTTGCTTGCTGGGGCGATCATCTGGATCTCGATCAGGCCGGACGGAGCAAGGCTTACTGTGAGGACCAACTGGCCATTCTGGCCGGGCAGGGGCTGGGATGCTGGGCGATTTCAAACCATTTATCCGGGCAACTGGTTTGCGACAACATCGACGAGCGGCACTATAGTTTCGCGCCGAAGAATCTGAAGGGCGATCCCAAGGGGGCGCGAAAGTGGGCTGTCGAGATGCAGAAAAAGGCGGCGCGGGCCGCCGCCAACCTCGGCGTGAAGGTCGTCAACGGCTTCACCGGTTCGCCGATCTGGCATTTGATCTACTCGTTTCCGCCGTGTCAGCCGGGGCAGATTGCCGAGGGGTACAAGCAGTTTGCCCGGACCTGGCGGCCGATTCTCGACGTGTACGCCGACCAGGGCGTGAAATTTGCGCTCGAGGTGCATCCTACGGAGATCGCGTTTGACATCGCCTCCGCCGAGCGGGCGCTGGAGGCTTTAAACGGCCACCCGGCCTTCGGCTTCAACTACGATCCGTCGCACCTGGGGTATCAGGGCGTGGATTATGTCAAGTTCGTCCGGCGCTTTGGCGACCGCATCTTTCACGTTCACATGAAGGATGCGTGGTGGGGACATGGCGACGGTACGGTGGGCGTATTCGGCGGCCATACGGAGTTCGCCGACCCGCGTCGTTTCTGGGATTTTCGCTCGCTCGGCCATGGCGACATCCGGTTCGAGGATATCCTGGTGGCGCTCAACGATGTGAAGTATGCCGGTCCGCTCTCCGTCGAATGGGAGGATTCCCGCATGGACCGCTGCCACGGCGCCCGCGAAGCCTGCGCCTTTGTTCGCAAGGTCGATTTTGCGCCCAGCGCCGTCGCTTTCGATGCCCAGTTTGACCGCTAGCTTTTCCGTGCCGGGAAATCTTTCCAGGGAGACACGATGACTACACGCAGATGGTGGCGCCGTTTGCCGGGAATGCTGGCAATCATCTTTCTGGCCTGCTCGTTGTGGGCGGCGGGGCTGGTGATCTGTCCCAAGTGCGGCACGGAGGCGGATGGCAACGCCACGATTTGCGCGCATTGCGGTGCACTCCTGCCGGGGGGCAAGGTTGCGCCGGTCGCGCCGACCAACACGGCGGCCTCGGCGGACAAACTTCCCACCACGATTCCGGATATCGCGCTGGAGGCGGCGCGCCAGGACAAACGTCTGGCGGGCGAATGCCTGACCAACAACCGTCCGGCGGTGGCCTATTCGTACTACCAAAACGCATTGGCGCTGAGCCGGTTGATCAAGCGCGAAGGGATGACCGCCGACGCGGGCAAGTCGCTGGCCGAAAATGTAGAGCGATGCCGCAACCTGCTGGCGTACACAACCCGCCCGTGCCCGACATGCAACGGCAGCGGAACGCGCAGCATCCAATTTCATGCGATGGTTGGCGACAAGAGTGCGCAGGCTGGGGTGTCGATGCCGCTTTCCGAAAGCGGGACTTGTCCCACCTGCAACGGGCGGGGTGTGGTGTCGGCGGGACGTTCGGCGAATGAGTTGCGGGTGCTGATTGCGCAGGGATGGCGGGACTTTGAAACGCGCCAGCAGGCGCTTGGGCGTGTCGCGAGCGGTCGCGTCTGGGTGCCGCCGGAGCTGTTGTCCCTGCTGGATGTGAAAGCGCGGGCGCTGATCCGCACGGCCTGCCCTACGCCGTGTCCGGGGTGCATGGGCATCGGCATCCAGGATTGCGCTTCGTGCAAGGGAACCGGGCGATTGAAGTGTAATCACGAGGGGTGCGTCAACGGGTGGATCACCATCAAGGAGTCCAATACGATGACGTCCTCCAAGACGGCGATCGCGCGCAAGGAGCACTGCCCGGTTTGTCAGGGTTCCGGTTTCATGCCCTGCCCGGACTGCCGGGGCCTTGGCACGGCTCCCTGCAAGATCTGCAACGGGACTGGACGCAATCCGGTCTGCCAGGAGTGTGGCGGCCAGGGGTGGGAGCCGTGCCCGAAATGCCAGGGCGCCGGAAGCGTTGGCGGCACAATCTGTCCCGCATGCCACGGCGAAAAAGAGCTGCTGTGCCCGAAGTGCCATGGAGAAGGTTGCACGGTACGATGAGCGAAGCTCTCCATATCGAGAACTTCGAAGTTATCAGCCTGCTGGGTCAGGGCGGCATGGCCACGGTCTGGAAGGCGCGCCAGTCTTCGCTCGACCGTTTGGTGGCCATCAAGGTGCTTTCCGCCTCTTTCGCCACGGATCCCGCCGATATTGCCCGCTTTCGCGAGGAGGCGCGCGCCGCCGGCCGTCTCAAACATCAGGGCATTGTGCAGGTTTACGATGCCAATTTCACCAATGGCAGCTACTACTTTGTCATGGAGCTGGTGGACGGCTACACGGTTGGCGAATGGATCCGCCGCAAGGGGCGGCTCGACGAAAATGACGCCTTGACCGTGGCCGAGAGCGTGATTGCCTCGCTGGATTATGCGTGGACGGATTTCGGCATCATCCATTGCGACATCAAACCCGAGAACATCATGGTCGACGCGGATGGCTCGGTAAAAACCACCGATCTTGGCCTGGCCCGTGCCATTGTCTCCATGCAATCCAGCGCGCAGGAGCAGGAGGTTCTCGGCACGCCTGCGTACATGTCGCCCGAGCAGGTGACCGGCCAGCCGGACCTTGACTGCCGCGCGGACATTTATGCGCTCGGCGCCACGATCTACCACATGGTCACAGGGCATCCGCTGTTTGCCGGCGAAGGCGATGACGAGATCATGCAGAAGCAGCTCGTCGCCACGGTGCAGAGTCCTTCGCGCGAAGCGCCGGGTCTCTCGCACGGCTTCGTGCTGCTTCTGGCCCAGATGCTGGCCAAAGACCGCAAGTACCGGCCGCAGGACTGGAAGGCCGTGATGGCCGACCTTCGCCGCGTACGCGAACACCGTACTCCTGCGGGCAGCGAGCCGCCGCCCGGTTCCAGCACGATCTTCATCGACTCGAACGAGTCGGATACCGTACGCCTGCGTGCGATGCAGGCCGCTGCGGCCAACGCCACGCCGGCAGACGGCGGCAATGACAGCGGTGTGTGGATTGGACGTCTGCTGCTCGTAATCTTGCTCCTGCTGGCCGGCGGTTTCGCGGTCTGGTGGTTTGTGCTGGGCGGCTCAGGGCAGTTCCACAAGCAGGCCGCTTCTTCGCTGGCGGCACTCTCGGATGATAACCGCTATCAGGCTGCGCTGGCGTATGTGGCCGGCCATCCGGACGACTTGATGGGCGGCAGCGCACGGCTGGACGCGGCGCTCGCGCAGGCGCCCGGCTCATGGTATGCGCAGCAGGCGCGCGTGCAGCGCGACCGGCTGCGTCTGGAACTGGAGATCGCGCTCCAGGCAATCTACCGGAGTTTGGATGCGCAGGCGCGCGATCTGGTGGCGCACAACCATGCCGACGAGGCATTGCAGTTGCTGGAAAAGTACCAGGGCGCCTATGTGGCGGAGACCGCGGTCTGGCGGCGGGAACAGGCGCAGCTGCTGCGCGGCCAACCGACGCCGAACCCTGCGCCGGAGCCCACATCGCCGCCGCCGTCGAACCCAGCGCCGATTCCCACGCCGGAGCCCGCGCCGCCGCCGCAGCCCCCCAAACCTCGCCCGGCGGGCATTACGGAGCAAGAGGGCCTGTTGCGGGTGGCCCGCGACCTCCTGAAAAATGGCGTGGACAAAGCAGCCCGACTCGCGGCGGATCTTGCTGTTTCACACGTAGAATGGGATAAAAAAGGCGGGTTTGGCGCGCTGCAGAAACTGCTGACGCAGGCGCGCGCCACGGAACAAGCGGTGCTCGATACCTTTACGGCTGAAAACGGCAAGGAGCTTTCCGTCGCCCTGATGCAGGGGTCAGTGAAGGGAACGGTGGGCGAAGTGTCCGAAGGCCGTGTCCACCTGATTGCGGCAGGTGGCGCCGAAATGGCATATACGCTGGACGATCTGGACGTCGGCGAACGGCTGAATCGCCTGAAACGCGCCGACGACAGCAGCGCCGGGGCCACGCTGCTCAAGGCCGTGTGGGCCTATCGCGCCCACGCTACGGACCGGGCCAAAACCCTCTTCTCTTCTCTTCCCAATCCCGTCGGCACGACACTCGTGCGGATGGTTGACGACAAACCCTAGCAGCCTGTCGTCGGAAAGCAGGTGGCTATGCGTCACGGATTCGCGGTTTTAGTTGTGCTCGCAACAGGCATGTCAATGGCGGACGAGACATCCAAGTGGATGGTTGTGACCAATCCCATTCCGTCGGTTGTGACGAACGCGCATGGTCCCGAAAATTTTGAGGCCCTGCTGGCCCCGCAATCCGCGATCGCGTTCGACAGCATCCACCCATCGAGCGTGATTGAAGCGACAAAACTGAAAGATCAATTGGTGTTTGGCGAAGTGCTGGTCAAAATGGTGCGCCCGTCCGAAACCATGCCGGGACTCTATGAACTCGTCGCGCATCCGACGTCGCATAGCGGCGTTGACGTCGTCCTCTTGCCGTGCGATGAGAGCCGGGCGCTCAGTCTTCGCGTTGGCCGCATGTTTTCCATTGCCGGCAACGTGGTGAAGGTCAATGCCACCGCGGTGGCCCGGGTGTCGGGCGACAAGACCGCCAACAACGCGCCCAGCATTGGCCTTGTGCTGGAAACCGGATGGTCGTCCGGAAAATAAACGGGCCGCGCCTTGCGGCGCGGCCCGTTTTGTCATTGCCGGCAGCAGTCGGATTAAGCTGCTTTGCTCGCCAGCGTCACTTCCTCGTCGCGGATGCGGAGCGAGTAGAACGAGCGCCAGACAAAGATCAGCGACACAACGAAGAACGCGATCGCCAGTCCGGGACGGACCCCGGGCTTCATGATCTTGATCGCCATCTCGAGGGCCAGCAGGCCGAAGAGGGTGGTGAACTTGATGATCGGGTTCAGGGCCACCGAGGACGTGTCCTTGAAGGGATCGCCGACCGTATCGCCGACCACCGAGGCCGCATGCAGGGGCGTGCCCTTCTGCTTCAGATCGACTTCCACGACCTTCTTGGTGTTGTCCCAAGCGCCGCCGGCATTGGCCATGAAGATGGCCTGGAACAGACCGAAGAGCGCGGTCGAGATCAGGTAGCCGATGAAGAAGAAGGAGTCGATGCAGGCCGCCGCCAGCGTGCTGAAGAAGACCGCCAGGAAGAGGTTGATCATCCCTTTCTGGGCGAAGATCGTGCAAATCTGCACGACGCGCTTGCTGTCCTTGGTGGAGGCGCGCTCCGAGGTGCCGTCGAGCTTGATGTTGTCCTTGATGTACTCGACCGCGTGGTGCGCGCCGCAGGCCACGGCATGCGTGGATGCGCCGGTGAACCAGTAGATGATCGCGCCGCCGGCCATCAGGCCGAGCAGGAAGGGCGGATTCAGGATCGAGAGCATGTCCATGTTCGTCGTCAGGCTCTTGGTGAGGATCATGATGATCGAGAAGATCATGGTGGTCGCACCGACGACGGCCGTGCCGATCAGCACCGGCTTGGCCGTGGCCTTGAAGGTGTTGCCCGCGCCATCGTTCTGCTCGAGGAAGCGCTTGCCGTTTTCGAAGTCTGGCGTGAAGCCGAAGGTCTGCTTGATGTCCTGGACGATGTTCGGCTGGCTCTCGATCAGGGAGAGTTCATAAACCGACTGCGCGTTGTCCGCCACCGGGCCGTAGGAGTCCACGGCGATCGTCACTGGGCCCATGCTCAGGAAGCCGAAGGCCACCAGGCCGAAGGCGAAGACGGGCGCCGCCAGCATGATCGTGCCCAGGTTCGTGTGGTCGGCCAACCCCAGGCTGCTGATGAAATAGGCGATGCCCATCAGGCCTGCGATCACCAGCCCCATGGCGTAGGCGCTGAAGTTGCCGGTCACGAAGCCGGCTAGGATGTTCAGCGAGGCGCCGCCGCTGCGGGAGGAGTTGAGGATGTTCTTCACAAACCCCGAGTTGGTGGAGGTGAAGACCTTGACCAGTTCGGGGATCAGGGCGCCGGCGATCGTGCCGCACGAGACGATGGCGGCGAGTTTCCACCAGAGGGTGGTGTTGCCGCCCATGATCGGGATGAGCAGCCAGGACGCCAAAAAGGTGAGGCCGATCGAGACAATGGAAGTGATCCACACCAGCGAGGTCAGCGGCACCTCGAAGTCCATTTCCTTGGCCTCGCTGAAACGCGCCTTGGCAAACGCCGCGTTCAACCAGTAGGAAGCCGCGCTGGCGATCAGCATCACCAGGCGCATGACGAAGATCCATACGAGCAACTGGACCTGGATGATCTCCTTGCTGGCGCCGGGCAGCACCTTCTGAAGGTCGGCGTCGGGCAGGATGGCCAGCAGGATGAAGGAGATCAGCGCCACGCCCGTGACGCCGTAGGTCTCGAAGCCGTCCGCGGTCGGGCCGACCGAGTCGCCCGCATTGTCGCCGGCGCAGTCCGCGATCACGCCGGGGTTGCGCGCGTCATCCTCCTTGATGTTGAAGACGATCTTCATCAGGTCGGAGCCGACATCCGCGATCTTGGTGAAAATGCCGCCCGCGATCCTCAGAGCGCTCGCCGCCAGCGATTCTCCGATGGCAAACCCCAAAAAGCAGTATCCGACAATGTCGCGCGGTACGAAGAGCAGGATGATCACCATCATCACAAGTTCGACAGAGATCAGGAAAAGGCCGACGGACATCCCGGAGCGCATGGGGATATTGACCACATCCCAGGGCTTTCCGCGCAGGGAGGCGAACGCGGTTCTTGAATTGGCATAGGTGTTAACGCGGATCCCGTAATACGCCACCAGGGAAGATCCCGCCATACCCACGATCGAGAAAAAAAGGACCAATCCCAATGTTGCGAGAGGTTCGTGTTTGAGTCCCAGGAAGTAATAACTCATCGCGCATGCAATGATCGCGAACAGAATCGTAAGGAATTTCACCTGTTGCTTGAGGTAGGTCTTGCAGGTTTGGAAGATCGTTTCCGAGACGTCAAGCATCGACTTATGGGCGGGAAGAGCTCTTACATTTAAAAACTGGTAAAGGGACAAACCGACTGTTCCGAGGATTACCATCGCTCCGTAAAGGAGGATCTGGAATCCCGAAAGACCGCCGAACATAGCGAAGTGTCCCTCATGGAGATCCGGGATCTTGAGATCCGCTTCACTGGCCCATGCGGCGCCTTGCCACAGGAAAAGCATTCCTAGAAAAGAAAGTCGAGAAAAAAGTTTTTTCATATGTCTCCAGTTGAATTAATAACTCAAGTCTTGCAGATCTTCGGGGGAATAACCACGAAACGCAGTGCCCAAGCTAATAATTATCTTTTGTTGTTGAAGTTGAATAAGGTGCTCGAAGAGATTTATATGCCGAATGGGAGTCTATGATAGCGTAATGACGGAATAATTCCACCCAAATCTTTGTCGCCACGGGAAAGCCGGACAGAAAAGGGGCCAGTCCTCTATTGCTTGTCGGCCCCTTTCTGCTATATTACCCAGCTTATATGGCACTCATGATCAAGCGGGTCGAAAGACCTCGCGAACTTAAATGGTATCACGCCGGCGCCATGCTCTATGGCGACTGGGGCACCTCCAAAGCCTATGTTCTCGGCATCGCCTTCGCTTTGGCGGGCCACGCCTCGTGGTTTTTTCTCGGGCTCATGTCGCTTTTCATGGTCCTGATCGGTTTTTGCTACATCATCGTTTGTCGCATTTATCCCGATGGCGGTGGCGTTTATTCCTCGGTTAAGCACCGTTCCCAGACCCTTGCCGTGATTGGCGCGCTTCTCCTGATTGCGGATTATGTGGTGACCGTTTCTTTGAGCGTGCTTGATGCTTTTCATTATTTTAATGTGCCGAATCCGGAGCTCTGGGCGATCGGCGCGATCCTTTCGATCGGCGCTATTAATTGGGTCGGTCCATCGAAAGGCGGTACGGTCGCTGCCGTGATCGCCGTATTCGCATCCATCACCGCTTTGGTTCTTTTCGCTTTCACCGTGCCGAGCCTCTCGCATGTTCAGCTTTCGATGCCGACCGGCGGGTTCATGAAGAACTGGCCGGTCTTTGTCGGGATTGTCCTCGCGCTTTCGGGCGTGGAGGCCATTGCGAATATGAC
>Ga0118677_10013394_pt1 | contig 11796 bp, 4 predicted proteins | sample AliMusrvi5mmetaG_FD_86154 | JGI IMG/M metagenome (GOLD analysis project Ga0118677, IMG submission 86154) | reverse complement strand
GAACTGCACCTTATACCTATCACTGGAATAACGGCGCAACCACCAAAGATCTCTCGGGATTATGTGCTGGCACATACAAACTCACCGTTACCGATGCTCATTCATGTGATGCAAGATCCGAAAGGACCATCACCGAACCTAACCAGCTTACTGTTTTACCAACCGCCACAATTACCAACGTGTCATGTTTTAATGGCGAAAATGGTGTAATTGATATTACTGTAACCGGTGGGACCACTGCATATAGTTTCGTTTGGAGCAACTCAGCTACAACGGAAGATATCAGTGGATTGACTGTTGGATGTTATACCGTAACCGTTACCGATGCTCACAGTTGCCAGGCAACTGGCAGTTTCTGTGTAACTCAGCCAGACCTTCTTACTGTTACCGGTATTCCTACCGATGCATTATGCAAGGGTGACTGCAACGGGAAAATCAATGTTACCGTAACCGGTGGTACAGCTTCGTACACCTATGCCTGGAGCAACTCAGCTACAACACAGAATGTAAGCGGCCTTTGCGAAGGTACTTATACTGTGACCGTAACCGATGCTCACAGCTGCCAGACATCTGGAAGCTGGACAATTAGTGCACCTGATGCACTTCTCATTGGCCAGGTAACTGTTTTCAATGTAACCTGCAATGGTGCCAGCAATGGAACCATAAATGGTGGCATCGTTCCCGGTTCAGTTCCTCCGGTAATTTTACCGATTCCTGTTACCGGCGGCACAAAACCATATACCTATCTCTGGAGCGACGGCACCACCAATAACAATCTGTGCTGTTCACCTGTCGGATGTTATACTGTAACTGTCACCGATGCTCATGGTTGCTCGACTACCGGCAGCTGGTGCATCACCGAACCACCCGCAATTACACTTACGGCGATTACTACGCCTGTCAAGTGCTTTGCAGACGCAAATGGTATGATTGACTTAACAGTAACCGGCGGAACTCCCGATTTCCGTTATACATGGAGCAACGGTAAAACCACTCAGGATATCAGCGGCTTGATCGCAGGTACCTATACGGTTACCGTTGAAGATGCAAATGGTTGTACGAAGATTGGCAGCTGGACAGTAACCTCTCCGGACCTGCTGACCGTTTTTGATGATCTCACTAACGTACAGTGCCATGGAGGAAACAACGGAGCGATCAACATTACGGTCACCGGTGGAACTCCATTGTATTCATTTGTATGGAGCAATTCTGCAACAACACAGAATATCAGCGGCCTGTCCGTTGGATGTTATACTGTGACTGTAACAGATGCACATTCATGTCAAACATCAGGCAGCTGGTGCATAACCGAACCATCCGCTCTTTCACTTGAAGCATCAATCACCAGCGTGACATGTTATACATATCATACCGGTGCCATTGACCTTACCGTTTCAGGTGGTGTACCAAATTACACCTATGTATGGAGCAATGGTGCAACAACACAGGATCTCACCGGCCTTGCCGCTGGAACATATTCTGTGACTGTAACCGATGCACATACCTGCCATGCAACTGCAAGCTATGTAATAAACGAACCACCTGCGTGGTCAGTTAACCTTACCGGCCCGACAGCAGCATGCTGCAACTCCAACACAATCGAGGATTATTACGCAAGTGTTACAGGAGTTCCTGACCTCTGTCATGTTACCTATCAATGGGTAGTTGTAGGCGGTACGATCGTTGACGGTTGGAATACCGATCATATCAAGGTACGCTGGGCTTGCTGCACAACTGGTACTGTTACTGTAACAGCTACCAAGTGTGACGGATGCTTCCTGTCGAAGACCTTGAATGTGACAGTAAGTCTGCCGCCAGCACCGGTTGTTACCGGCTCGGCAACAGTCTATTCAAATGGAACCGATCAGTATTGTGCATTGCCATTTATTCCCGGACATCTCTATTCCTGGACCGTAATCAATGGCAGTTACACTACCATACCTGGAACCAACTGCATCTCTGTGACCTGGAATTCATATCCTTCTTGCGGCTGCGCGATGGTGATTGTTTGCGAAACCAATCCTGCCACCGGTTGCACCGGATGCGATACCCTGCATATCACAATGCTGCCTGATCCTAACGGAATAAGCATTTCCGGTACTGTATCCTACAAGAACGGGTTACCAAACACTCCGTTGAATGGTGTCACCATTAAATTGAGGGATCTCACAAGCGGACTTATCATAGGTACAACCGTATCTGGTCCGAACATGAATCCTCCAGGTTTTACCGGCGACCCGGGATACTATGCCTTCACCAATGTTCCTGCAGGCAATTACAGACTCGAGTCATCCTTCAACGGTGCATGGGGCGGTAACAACGCAACTGATGCTCTTCTGATCCAACTGGAAGCTGGTGCTGCACCGGGGACCTACCTCAACGGATTGTTCAGAATCGTTGCCGATGTTAATGCTAGCCTCAGTGTTACCGCACTGGATGCTCTGTATGTTAAACTGCGTACAGTTGGCTCAATCAATTCCTACCCCGCTGGGGACTGGGCATTTGAACAGCCACTTGTAACTGTACCTCATCCTGCAGCTGTTGATTTCGCCGGACTTTGCGAAGGCGACGTGAATGGCTCCTATATCCCAACCGGATTGAAGGATGTATCCTTCCTGTCTGTTGTTGATGACGAAACCCAAACAATCCCTGTTGATCAAACCTTTACTTACGAAATCAAAAGTAACAGAGTTGCTCAGCTTGGTGCTATGACCCTCTTCATGGGTTATGACAAAGATCGTTTCGAAGTTACCGATGTTACTACTTCACCTAATGATGAAATGAAGTATGTAATTGAAGATGGCAACGTTGCGATTGCTTGGGCCGATACCAAACCAATGTCGGTAAGAAATAACGATCAGATCTTTACACTGACTGTGAAAGCCAAGGCTCCTGTAGCTGAAGCCACCCAGATCTTCAATGTTAAGACTGGAAGTGAATTCGCCAGCCCGACTGGTACCAGGTATGACAACTTCGATCTTAAGATGTCCAAGGTTATGACCGTGGGCGGTTCGAAGGAGTTCTCGATCCTCAACTATCCTAACCCGTTCTCTGTTAACACAAAGATCGTTTACACGCTTCCGGAAGCAGGCAAGGTAACCCTTGTTATTACCGACATGTTTGGTAAAACAGTGCGTACCCTTGTTGATGAAGTCCAGACAGCTGGTACCTATTCGATTCCTGTTAACGCGGATGAACTCAATCTGACTTCAGGTGTATACCTGTACCGGATTGAAGCAGCCGGAGCAACAGATACCTATGTGAAGGTTAATAAAATGGTCTTCGCACGGTAGTTAAATTCTGAAACAAGATGGCAACAGTTTATTCTGTTGCCCTCTTGTTTTCTTAAAATTAAAAACGAATCAAACACTTCCAGCCTGATATTAAAATGAAAAGTAAACTTATTTTCTTCTTTTTATTTGTTCAGTGCTCTTTCATGTCTGCGCAGACCGTCAACATAAATACCGTTGAGGTCTGCGCGGGACAGGAAGTGTTGCTTCCTGTTACAGCCGCCTCATTGTTAAATGTCGGCGCACTTACCCTTTTTATACATTTTGATACAACAAATCTTACTTTTCTTTCAATTGAAAATGTTGACCCGCAGCTCATGGGCATGAGTGCAAATCTGATGTCAGTTCCTTCCCAACTGGCTTTTGCCTGGAGTAGCACAACACCGGTTAATTTTCCGAATAACAAATTATTTGATCTGAAATTCATTACCACCGGGATATCCGCGCCGGTATCCTATAATCCCGGATGTGAAATCGCCGATCCAACAGGCATGGTCCTTCCTGTTGTTTATATCAATGGTGCCGTTAATGCAGGGCTCCCTGTAATTTCAAGCCAACCCAAAGACACAACTGTTATAGAAGGTGCTCGTGCCTTTTTCTCAATATCTTCACCAAACGCCATTTCCTGTTTCTGGAAAGAGAGCCAGGATCATGGGACCAGCTGGCTTACACTGGAAAATAGCGGCATCTATTCGGGTACCACCACCACCCATCTCTCCATTTTCCCGGTTCCTTTGTCTTTTGACAAATACCAATACCAATGCGTATTAACCAGGGGAGACTGTCTTTCCCTATCAAACCCGGCAACTCTCTCCGTAGATGCGCTTACCCCGACTGAAAATTTATCAAGTCCTGGCAAAAAAGATCTTTTTATTTCTCCCGTTCCATTTAACGATCATACCTCCATTGAGTTCACGCTGCCTGAGGATGGCAACATTGTGCTTCAGGTTATGAGTTGCCTGGGACAATTAGTTTCTGAAATTGAACTGCCCTTCCAATCCAAAGGGCATCATCATATCTTGTTGAATACCTCCGAATGGCGCCCAGGAGGCTATTTTTTAAAATATACACTGCTTTCTACAAATCAAAAATCCTATCAGGTTGTAAAAATAATTAAAACCAATTAAAATATCGATATATGACAAAAACTTATACTCAATTGATCCTCACTCCTATGATGAGACAATTTATGCTCTTTGTCGCCTTAATGTCCGTAATGGCCACCACATCCTTTGGGCAAACGGCATCCCTGGAAAACAAAACAGCTTTCCCGGGTGTAAACACCAGCGTAAACCTCAATGTCTCAAATTTCAACAGTGTTAATGCGATCACCTTCGACATCCGGTATAATCCTGCCGTGCTCTCCTTCATTTCTGCCAGCGGTGTCAGTCCGCAACTTATTGGGGGTTCATTAATGGCATCCGCCCAGGATTCGACCATCCATCTGGTATGGTATTCGCCGACAGCTTCGACCGTAAATGGAGTTTTGTGTTCCCTTAATTTCCTTTACAACGGAGCTTCCTGTATTCTGGGCTTCCTGCCAAATTCGGTTGTGACCCAGGGAACCAACACCAATATCCTTATTGGGTACACAAATGGTTCAGTGAACCCGGCATCCTGTGTGCCAGCCGACCCTCATGCATCTCTTGGCAGTGCGTCAATCGTTGCAGGAAGTCAGGTTTCAATTCCCCTGGACTTTTCAAATTTTCCTATTGCAGGAGCAATAACCCAGGTTGTTCATTATGATGCCTCGAAACTGACTTTCATCTCGGGAAGCAAAAGCGGCAACTTATCTTCTGCAGTAATTAATGGCGGGAACGGAACCATCAACATCGCGTGGACCAATACCGGCGGTGCAAATATCAACACATCAGGTACCACATGGATTCATTTGAATTTCATGTGCGCCATGCCTGGCACCTCTTTATTGTCATTTGTTCCTGGCTGCCTGATCTCCACACCCTCCTCTGCCAATATTAATGTGTGTTATTCCGGGGGGACAGTTTCACAAACACCTACTGTCCAAACAGCTGTCCTTGGAAGTCTTACAAGTGTTGTACAGGGAGATAATGTAGAAATACCCCTTGATCTGAATATTACCACCCCGGTTTCTGCTTTTACGCTTTACATCAGTTTCAATTCTCCGCTGGTTGCATTTACAGGGATTGAGAACATTAACCCATTATGTTCAATGGTTACATCCAACGTTACCGGTTCAACCATGACGTTGGTTTACACCAACCCCGGTTCCACCGTTATTGCACCAGGGACATTCCTCAAGTTGAAATTCAAATACAACGGTATCGGTACAGGTTATGTGAACTTTACCGGGGGATGCCAGTTTACGGATAATGCACTGCCACTTCCACAGCCTATTAATGTAAGTTATACGAACGGTACTATCGCCGCAGGCACCTACCCTCCGATTGCTACGGCAACCATTGGCTCCCTTCCTGCCAGCGTAGGTTCATTTGTTGACATCCCGGTCGAAATTGATGGTTCATCCTCCAATCCTCTTGGAGCAGCCACACTTTTTATTGGCTTTGACATATCCAAACTTTCTTATGTAAGTGTATTGGGCAACACACATAATGCATCCGTCAATTCGATTGGTGATCAAATCAGCATTGCATGGTCAGACCCTGCCGGGGCTAATCTTACGGGTACTTTTCTTCTGCTGAGATTTCAATATCACGGCGGTGCGGGAAGCGGATGCTCTTCAGTTGTCTTCTTCAAAAATGACATAGCAACCCTGCAGCCATGTGAACTTGCCGGGCCTACTGGCACGTTTGTTCCGGCCAACTGGGTCAACGGTGGGGTAAACCTCTCCCCTGCCGCTCCTGCCATCAACGGACCAGCCAACCCAAATGCCAACACGCTGGTAAATTATACCACTGATGGAGGAATGATAAATTACAATTGGTCTGTTTCCGGCGGCATTATCTCCTCTGGAGCTGGCACTTCTGCTATTTCAGTTACCTGGGGACCTGCCGGCCCTGGTTCAGTGAACATCGGTTATACCACCCCGGGAGGATGCAACCTTTCAAACAGCAAACCTGTTACGATTGTTACCGGCAGCCCTATAACCAACATTGAAGGTTATGTTACCTACGATAATGTTGCTTCGCAGGGTATGAATGGCGTTAACATTACTTTGTACAATTCAGTCGGCGTCCAGGTTGGCTTACCCGTTATGACTACAACAAATGCCGGCCATGGCTATTATCTGTTTACCGGTGTGCCTCAGGATGACTATACGATGTCGGTTACTCTCGGTGCTCCCTGGGCAGGAATAGCAGGCGTAAGTGCTCTTGACGCTCTCATTGTTGAGCTTCATACTGCAGGGATATTAAACCCGCTGTTAACTGGTTTGAACCTACTGGCTGCCAATGTTAATGGCATTTCGGGAGTGAACGCCACTGACGCACTTTTAATTAAAAAGCGTATCATCGGCGATATTTCTTCTTTCCCTGTCGGTGACTGGGTGTTTAGCAATGGAATCGTGCACGCCTTTCCCGGTCCTGTTGTTTCCTATAATTTCCAGGGTCTTTGTACCGGTGATGTGAACGGCTCATACAACCCTGTTGTTGGGGTAAAATCCGGATCCTTCTATAATATTTCCGAAGAAGAAATCATGCCTGTCCAGGTAAATACGGTTTTTACCTATGATCTGAAGAGCCTGGCGTCTGCAAATCTTGGCGCTATGACCCTTTTCCTTGACTACGACCAGAATCTTGTGGAGGTGTCGAAAATCAACACTTCGCTTGACGGGTTGGAATATTCGGTTAAAAATGGAAAAATTGCCATCGCCTGGTCCAGCACTGCTTCAAGACAACTTGAAGCAAATGGTTCAGTATTATCGCTGCAGGTTAGAATTAAAAAAGATGTTTCAGAACCGGTTCAAATATTCACCGTTAATGCAGGAACAGAATTTGCAAGTCCTGGAGCTCAGATATTGCAGGCTTTTGAACTTAAAATGGCCAGGATCGTAACCAGCACCAACACTTTTTCACTGGTAAATTATCCGAATCCCTTCCATAATTCAACCAGTGTCGTATATTCAATTCCAGTGGCCGGTCATGTTCACCTCGTTTTAACAAATATGTTTGGGGAGCAGATAACCACCCTTATCGATGGAGTCCAGGATGCCGGAACCCATACAATTGCCATCGATCCAACCAGTTTCAATCTCAAATCGGGTGTTTATCTTTGTGCAATTAACGTTGAAACAGGAAAAGACAATTTTACAAAAACAACAAAATTGATTTACACCAAATAATTTCTGAAATTATAACCCACGAAACACATACATTACAAATACATTGAATTCATCAAAAACAAGTAACTTGAATAGGAATATCACCATCAGGCTAAGTGCCCTGGTTGTGATATTCCTTTTCTGTGTCTTGTTATTACATGCCCAGGCCCCCAGTCTGACTATTGGAAACGTAGGCGTTTGCAACAATTCAACAGTATCGGTTCCGCTGACCGGCAGTAACCTTACCAATATAGGTGCCATTACCCTTTACATTGATTTTGATCCACAGAGTCTTTCATACGATTCAGTTGAAAATATTAATCCGCAGTTGAGCCAGCTCCTGGCGAATGCTCCGTCTGCCTCGAGGGTGTCGCTGGTCTGGAGTAAAACATCCGGGGCAAGTTTTATGAATAATGAGCTTCTTCTGAAATTGAAGTTTACGATATTAAAAAAATCCAGCACCCTGATTTTTGTCAAAGAGAACTGCGAAATTGCCAACATTTCATTGCCTCCTCAGGTAATTACAATAAATTACACTGATGGGGCCATATTTCCATCTGAACCGACATTTACTGTTGAACCTGAAAATAAAACAATACCCTCCCAATCCAATGCTGTTTTTCTGGTTACCTCTTCCAATGCCTCTACATACACCTGGCAGGAAAGCCGTACCAATGGCACACTTTGGTCAGATCTGACAGAAACAAACACCTATAACGGAACACAAACAGATACACTGACCATCCGCCATGTTCCGGCAAATTTTAACCATTTCATTTACCGTTGCATCCTGAATAAGACTGGTTGCCCAGCTATTTCATCCGGAGCAGTATTATCGGTTGATTCCCTTTCCGGAATTTACGGGCTGTCTGCTCAAATTATTCCGGACTTGAAAAACACTCCAAATCCATTCACCGGAAAAACGACCCTTGAATATACCGTACCGGAACCCGGGTTTGTCACACTAAAGATATTTTCCATAACCGGAGAGGTCGTGGAAGTCCTTGTTGAACGCCCGCAGCAGGCAGGGGTTTACAGGATAGACGAGAATTTCGTATATTTGACGGCTGGGGTTTATATATGCCAGTATGTGTTCAAAGGACCTGCCAATGTATACGAAACCCATAGAAAAATGATTAAAATCAACCAGAATTAAACAACCATATATACCCCACTGAACTCGTAAACATTAACAACATAAAATTTAAATACCATGATGAAAAAATTTACTTTAACATTGCTAGTGATGGTGATTTTCGGATCATTATCATTTGGTCAATACACCGCCTCGTTGCAGAATGTTACAGCAAGTCCCAACGAAACTGTTTCCGTCAATCTTGATGTAACAAATTTCACGAGTATTGGATCATTTCAATTCTATATTCAGGTAGACCCGGCTGTGTTAACATTTCAGAATGTGACCAATTTTCAAACCGGCCTTCCGGCGCTCACTTATCCGGGCAATATTCCAAATACAATCACGATTCTCTGGACAAATACTACACCACATACCTGGGCCAATGGCACTTTGATGACCCTCAATTTTAAGTATAACGGGTTATCAAGTCCAATTGCTTTTATTCCTGCCAATTGTGAGGTTGTAAAACTCGTTGGAGGTATCCCCACTATTCTTACCGGTAGTTTTACAGATGGATCAGTCAGTCCGTTTTTAGGAAATGCTGCACACGCAAACATCGACAATGTCACATCTTCACTTGGAACCGTAGCTGTACCATTGAAATACACGGGGTTTGCCTCAAATGTCGGGTCATTGACACAAAAAATTTCCTATGATGCTTCAAAACTGACCTTCATCAGTGTTACCGGGACAGGAAACCTGGCAAGTGGCATAAATGCAAATGTCGCTTCCGGGATTATCACCATAACCTGGACCAACGCAGCCGGAAAGGACATCAATTCTCCGGGAAGCCAGTTTAACCTGAACTTCAGTTATCTGACGCTTACAACGACCAATGTTAATTTCAGTACCGGATGCGTGATAACCACTCCGGCACCTGTAACAAACATCCCGGTAACCTATTACAACGGAAGTGTCGCCCCTGCCCCGGTTATAACATCCTTTGCTTCAATGCCTGCAATCACCAATGCTGTCCAGGGACAACTTGTGGATGTTCCTCTTACATTTACAGGAATGCCTGATGGCACCAATAATTTCAACGTTAACCTCACGTATGACAATCCAAGGATGTCATTTATCGGTGTGTTCAGCGCCATATACCCTGTCACTTCAAATGTTGTCGGGAATGCGATCAACCTGCTTTACACCAACGCAACATCACCAGCACCATCCATCAATGGTCAGTTTCTCGTGTTGCGTTTTAAATACAATGGTGTTGGTACAGCCAATATCAATTTCGCCACAGGGTGCCAGTTCTCTAACGGAAGCCCCATCGGCGTCGGCTATACAAACGGATCTGTTTCACCAGCAACTGCGCCTGTAAACGCGAATATAGGTACCGTAAGTGCAACCAGCCCCTCTTCTGTTGCAGTGCCGGTTACTTTCACAGGCATCCCTGCCGGAACCGACATTGGCGCCTTGACCCTGAATATTGAATTCGATGCAGCAAAACTTACTTATGTAAATGCTTTGAATCCCCACGGAGCCACTATCCACCTTGTTGGGAGTGTGTTGAATATTGCCTGGACAAGTACAACACCGGCCATCGTCAATGGAGACCCCTTTCTTACCTTGAATTTCAATTATGCCGCATCTGGAAACACATCAGCATCAATCAACTTCAAAGACGGCTGCCAGATGGCCAACATGGCTGCAACCATTGTTCCGGCAAACTGGAACAATGGCGGCGTGAACATGGCGCTGGCCCATGCTATCAGCGGATACCTCAAGTATGACAACTCGCCGCTGACAAACATCCCGATTTCGGGTGCAACCATTTATATAAAAGACGGTCCGGAACCTGTACCTCCGGCTCTGAGCCCTGTTCCGAATATCATTGCAACTACCACAACGGATGTCAATGGCTTTTATACTGTAAATGTTTTCAATGGAACTTATTATATCTATGCAGCGAATACAGCAACGTGGGCAGGTGTAGATCAGGGTGATGTGATCAACTTAAGAAGATATATCGCTAATTTAACACCCAATACCATTGTGGGAGATCCACTCAGAATCCGTGCTTCCGACATCAACCTGGATGGAAGTGTTGATAATGGTGATGTCATTCCCTTGCGTCGTCGCATTGCCAACCTTTCGCCGAATCCAAATTATCTGATACCAGACTGGCTTTTTGAAAACCCTTCTGTGATAATGAATTCCACTAACTTAACCGGCATCAATTTTCTTGGCGTCTGTTCCGGTGAGGTGAATGGAACTTATCCGAATTAACGCTTTATCCATTAGAAAATCATAAATAAATACCATATGAAAAAAATACTAATATTTAATAGCTTGTTCTTTCTATTACTAATTTTAGGCAGTTTTGTCACACAGGCTCAAGGCATAAAATTAGGAGGGACACGTACAGGACTGCATCCTGGTGATACTGTAATGATTCCATTACGGGTAACAGGAAATTCAGTTCATACTGTAGAAATTGATTTCAATTACGATCAATCTGTATTGGCTCCTCAAGCTAATATTTTTTCGCAGGTTTACTTTCCTCCAATTGGACTGAGTTGGCAACCAAGCCCATATTACTCATCAAGCATTTACAATTTTGTTTTCAATTCAGGTAGTACGAGTGTACCTTTGCCAAATATGACAGATCGTTTAATTGGTTATTTCTGTTTTATTTACACAGGAGGGCCATCAGGTCTCACGACTATTCATTTACGGCAATCTCCTAGTCTTCCCTATTGTCGTTTTTGGAATGCTATTGGCACACTGATTCCTGTGAGCACATTCTCTAGTGACTTTTCTATTGGAGGAACCACGGGATTGTCTTCAACAGTTCTCTATTCTATTCCAACCGGAGGTCCCCTTGACTGGGATTCTCCCGATAGTTGGTCTACAACACCTTTTGGTTCAGCGGGAACAACACTTACTCCAGCTAAATGTTTTGATGTTGTCATTCAAGGTGATGAAATTCAAATTAATGGACTGATTATCGAAGGTCCTGCAAACTGTAACAATTTAACAATCAATCCAGCAGGTAAACTAACAATGAACTCGATTCATCCATTTACAGTTAACGGCAACATGGACATCCAGGGCGATGCTACTGGTACAGGGTCATTTGTAGACTATGGCACCACCACTGTTAC
>Ga0118677_10013393_pt1 | contig 11796 bp, 5 predicted proteins | sample AliMusrvi5mmetaG_FD_86154 | JGI IMG/M metagenome (GOLD analysis project Ga0118677, IMG submission 86154) | reverse complement strand
CCCCGGGAACAGCGGTGGTGGTGGAGAAATCCGGAGCCGCCGAGGAGGAAGCCACCCCCACCCCCGTACCCGAGAAGACACACTGGTGGTGGCCTTTTGGCAGCAGCACCCAATACAAATACCTGACGCCTGCGGTGCGCCGGGCCATCGACAACGCCCACGTGGCCAGCCACCGCTGGCGCTATATTGTCGTGCATAATTCGGGCACCACGCAGGGGAATGCCAAGGCGTTCGATTACTACCACCGGCACGTGCGCAAGATGCCCAACGGACTGGCCTACCACTTCGTGATCGGCAACGGCACCTCCTCGGGCAACGGCGCGATCGAAATCGGCCCGCGCTGGAGCGGGCAGATCAACGGCGGCCATGTGCACTCGGATTATCTCAACAGCATTGCGCTCGGGATCTGCCTCGTGGGCGATTATAATCGTGACAAGCCGACAAAGCAGCAGCTCGAAGCCCTGGATGAATTGATCCGGTTTCTGCGCAACCGGGTCGGCAAAACGGACCATAAACTCGCGATTGTGAAACCGCACCGCGACATCAATCCCCCGCAGTGGCCGACCGATTGCCCCGGCAACCGGTTCCCCTACCCGTGGCTCCAGTCGCATTTCGAATGAAAAACTGAAAGGAATGGATTCGCGCAAAGGCCGCAAAGCGCGCAAAGAAAGAAGAAAACGGATTTTCCCGCAAGAATTTCTCCCTTGGCGGCCTTGGCGTTCTTGGCGAGAGATAAAAACGTCCCTTACCCATGGAAACTCAACTCAAAGTCGGCATCACCGGGGCGTCCGGATTTGTCGGGCAGGAGGTGATCCAATCCCTGCGGCAGGCGGGCCATATTTGCATCGGCTTCTCCCGCCACCCGGAACGCGCGGTCAAAGGGTGTGACGAAATGCGGGCCTTCCGGCGGGGGGAACCGCTGGATGTCGCGGGATTGGATGCCGTGGTGCATCTGGCCGGCGAGTCAATCCTGGGGCTGCCGACCTCAAAAAAACGGCGGCGCATCCTGGAAAGCCGCCGCGAGGGGACGCGAGCCGTGGTGGACGCGCTGCTGGCCGCAGGCGCCGGGGGGCCAAAAGTTCTCGTGAGCGCCTCGGCGATCGGATATTACGGAGACACAGGGGAGAAGAGCGTCGACGAGACCGCCCCCGCCGGTGGAGGGTTTCTGGCGGAGGTCGCAAAAGTGTGGGAGGCGGAAGCGTTGCGGGCCGAACCCGGCGGCGTGCGGGTGGCGGTGCTGCGGCTGGGGGTCGTCCTGGGGGAAGGCGGTGGGATGATGCAGGCGCTCAAGCCCCTCTTTAGGATGGGGCTGGGAGCCGTTTTGGGCAGCGGAAAGCAGTGGATTTCCTGGGTGGATGTCCGCGACGTGGCCCGGTTGGTCCTCTTCGCCTTGGAAAACCCGCACGTTCGCGGGATTTTTAACGCCACCTCTCCCGTGCCGCTTCGCAATAGCGATTTCACCTGGGCGCTTGCCCGCCGCTTCCATCGCCGGGCCGTGTTCACCGTGCCCGCGTGGCTCATCAAAGCGGTCTTCGGCCAGCTTTCCGGCCTCTTTTTGGACAGCCAGCGGGTGCTGCCGCACCGCGCGGAAGCCATGGGCTTTCACTTCGAGCACCGGGGCGTGTGGGAACAACCCGTGGGGAAGTAAGGACAAAAGTTGGATTGACGCTGCGCGGTTTGGGCCGCTAGTTTCTCTGCCTTCTAATTCAACCCACACCTTATTTAAACACTTCTATGGCAAAATTTGGCATTAATGGATTCGGCCGCATCGGCCGCAATGTGCTGCGCGCAATGACCCCCGCGCAGTGCGAAAACGTCGTGGCGATCAACGATCTCACCGACACAAAGACCCTCGCCCAGCTTCTCAAGTGGGACTCCGTCCACGGCAAGTTCGACGGCACCATCGGCTACGACGAGGAATACCTCATCGTGCGCGGCCACAAGATCAAGATCCTCAAGGAGCGCGATCCGGCCAAGCTCCCTTGGGGCGAGCTCGGCGTGGACGTCGTCCTCGAATCCACCGGTTTCTTCACCGACCGCGACAAGGCGGCCCTCCACATCCAGGGCGGCGCCAAGCGCGTGCTGATCAGCGCTCCGGCCAAGAAGCCCGATGCCACCATCGTCATGGGCGTTAATGACAGCATCTACGACGCCTCCAAGCACTTCATCGTCTCCAACGCAAGCTGCACGACGAACTGCCTGGCCCCGATGGTCAAGGTTCTCAACGACACCTTCGGCCTCGAAGCCGGGTTCATGAGCACCATTCACAGCTACACGAACGACCAGCGCATCCTTGATCTTCCCCATGAAGACCTCCGCCGCGCCCGTTCCGCCGCCATCAACATCGTGCCGTCCAGCACCGGTGCTGCCAAGGCGATCGGCGAAGTGCTCCCCGAGCTCAACGGCAAACTCCAGGGCGGCGCGTTCCGCGTTCCCACTCCGGACGGCTCCGTGACCGACTTCACCGCGATCCTCAGCAAAGACGCCACCGTCGAAGCGATCAACGCCGCGATGAAGGCCGCCGCTGAAGGCGCGATGAAAGGCGTTCTCGAATACAGCAACGAGCCGCTCGTGCTCCAGGACATCGTGGGCAACGCTCACTCCTGCATCTTCGACAGCGGCCTGACCATGGTCAACGGCGGCAAGTTCGTGAAGATCGTCGGCTGGTATGACAACGAATGGGGTTATTCCAACCGTTGCGTGCAGATGCTCGAAATGCTCGGCAAATAATCGCCCCAGGCATTCGTTAATCATGCGGCACGCCGATTGCCGGAGGCAGTGAAACAGTTCACCGTCTCGAAAAACTTCCCGGCCGGGGTTCGGCGACCCCGGTCGGATTTTTAATTTCCACCTCTTTCCTTTTTTTAACCTCGTTCCCAAGTCGAGCTTGGGAATGTCACCCTTCCTTTTCTTATATGGCCAAGCTATCCGTTCGCGACATCGATGTTCAGGGCAAGCGCGTGCTGGTTCGCGTCGATTTCAACGTTCCCACTGAAGAAGTTGACGGCGCCCAGCGCATCACCGACGACACCCGCATGGTGGAAAGTCTCCCCACCATCGCCGCCCTGCGAGAAAAAGGGGCGAAGGTCATCCTCATGGCCCACTTTGGCCGCCCCAAGGGCAAGCCGAACCCGAAATATTCTCTCGCCATCGTCGCCGAGCACCTCTCCAAGCTCATCAACGCCCCCGTGGCATTCGCGACCGATACGGTCGGTGAATCCGCGAAGGCCGTCGTCGCCAGTCTCCAACCGGGCGACGTCGCCCTGCTCGAAAACGTCCGCTTCCAGGCTGAAGAAGAAGAGAACGCCCCTGAATTCTCCAAACAGCTTGCCGCCCTCGGCGACGTGTATGTGAACGACGCCTTCGGCGCCGCCCACCGCGCCCACGCCTCCACCGCCGGAGTCGCCGCCTACCTGCCCGTCGCGGCAATGGGCCTCCTCATGGAAAAGGAACTCAAATACCTCGTGGACGAGCTCGCCAGCCCGGCCCGCCCCTTCGTCGTCATCCTCGGCGGCTCCAAGGTCTCCTCGAAGATCACCGTCATCAAGTCCCTCATGGAAAAAGCCGACACGATCCTGATCGGCGGCGCCATGGCCTACACCTTCTACCTCGCCCTCGGCTACCCGGTGGGCAAGAGCATGGTCGAAGCCGACAAGGTCGATCTCGCCAAGGAAATCCTCGAAGTCGCCAAAGCCAAGGGCGTCAAATTCCTCCTGCCGGTCGATTCCGTCGAAACGCAGGACAGCTTCCCGTTCAAGGCCGACCTGCCCACGCAGGTCTCCGCGCTCAACTCCGTCACCGACGGCTGGGCGGGCGTGGACGTGGGGCCCGAAACCATCAAACAATACTGCGCGGAAATCGCCACCGCCGGCACGGTCCTCTGGAACGGCCCCGTGGGCGTGTTTGAAGTCGCCGCATTCGCGGACGGCACCAAGGCCGTGGGAGCGGCCATCGCCAACTCCAAAGCAAAATCGATCGTCGGCGGCGGAGATTCCGTCACGGCCGTCAAGCAGTTCGGCCTGGCCGAGAAGATGACCTTCATCTCCACCGGCGGCGGTGCGAGCCTCGAACTCCTCGAAGGCCGCGAGCTTCCCGGCGTTGCCGCGCTCTCCAACAAATAGTTTCTTTCAACAGAACCTCAGCAACCCCAGCCGCGCCGGGAGCAAACCCTCCCGGCGTCGCCTTGAAAATCCCATGCGTAAAAAGATCATTGCAGCCAACTGGAAAATGAACATGACCGTCGGCGAAGCCGAGGCGTTCCTCGACACCTTCCTGCTCGAAGTGGGCGACGAAGGCGGTGCAGACATCGTCCTCGTCCCGCCGTTCACCGCGCTCTCCAAGGTAGCCGAACTCCTGAGCAAATCCTCCAACGTCAAACTCGGCGCACAGAACATGTCCTTTGAAAAGAGCGGCGCGTTCACCGGCGAAATCAGCGCCGCCATGCTGCGCGACCTCTACGTGCGCTACGTCGTCCTCGGCCACAGCGAACGCCGCACCCTCTTCGGGGAAACCGACGCCATCGTGAACAAGAAAGTCCGCGCCGCGCACGAAGCCTCCCTCAAGCCGATTCTCTGCGTGGGTGAAACCCTCGCCGAACGGGACGCCGACAAGGTGGAGGAAGTGCTCGACACGCAGCTCCGCGGAAGCCTCGAGGGAATGAGCGCCAAGGAAATCGCGGACACGGTCATCGCCTACGAACCCGTGTGGGCCATCGGCACCGGCCGCGTTGCCACCCCCGAGCAGGCGCAGGCCGCCCACGCGTTCATCCGCAAGACCATCGCCCTCATCGCCGACGCCACCGTCGCCGAGAAAGTGCGCATCCAATACGGCGGCAGCGTGAAGCCCGACAACGCCAAGACCCTCATGAGCCAGCCGGACATCGACGGCGCCCTCGTCGGCGGAGCCAGCCTTGACCCCCGCGCCTTCGCGGAAATCGTCAAAGCCGCCGCCAGCATCGAATAACCCGGCCAACCGCGCCCACCGGCGGTTGTTCCCGCAGCAGTTTCAAGCCGCGCCCTTCGCAAGAACGGCGCGGCTTTTTGTTGGATGATCTGGAACGCTCATGCGCGGGCGTGCATTTTCCAACCTATTGCGCCCGCCCTTTGGGCTCCCCCTTGTTCCCAAACGCACTTGTCTGCGAAACTCCGTTTCGGTTCGTTTCCAAACATGCGCAGCCGCTACCGCGTCCACGACCGCCAAAGTTCGGCCGACGTGCGGGCTTTAAAGTTTTGCTTGCGCATCTGGCAAACGGGCCCATATTGGCCTTCGATTGTTAATGTTTCGTAGCGCGGTAGATCGTCGATTGAGAAGCCTCAAAGATGATTTGAAACCCGGTTCTCGGGAACGGCTTAGTAGCTGGCATTCGTTTTGTTAAAAACTCAAATCATCATGAAATTATACGTAGGAAATCTCTCATTCGATACCACTGAAAATGATCTTCAGGAACTTTTCGAACAGTACGGCAAGGTCGCGGAAGTCGGTCTGGTAACGGACCGCGCCACGGCCCGCTCCCGCGGCTTCGCATTTGTCACCATGGGCAGCGCCTCGGAAGGGGAAGCCGCCATCAAGGCTCTGGAAGGCAAAGACTTCCAAGGCCGCAACCTCACCGCCAACGAGGCAGCGCTGACCGGGGAACCTTACCCCGCCGAAAAGCGTCCCGGCCCATCGGACGCCAAGAGCCAGAGCGATGCGTTCAATGCGCTGTTCTCGGGCACCAGCATCGTCGGCGGCGCGGCCTTGATGCTGGTCATCGCCACCACGACCGGCATTATCGCCGCGATGCTGGTGCCGAAAATTCAGAAGTTGCTGTGATTGCGAAGCCGGCGGCGGCTTCGCGAGCCAAAAGCGCCCCAGCGAACACGACCGTGTAGCCGCGACGCGGAGTCTTCGGAGCGGAGCGCTCCGCTCCGAAGACTCCGCGTCGCGGCTACACGGTCGTGTTCGCTGGGGCGCTTTTGGCTCGCGAAGCCGCCGCCGGCTTCGCAATCACAGCAACTTCTGAATTTTCGGCACCAGCATCGCGGCGATAATGCCGGTCGTGGTGGCGATGACCAGCATCAAGGCCGCGCCGCCGACGATGCTGGTGCCCGAGAACAGCGCATTGAACGCATCGCTCTGGCTCTTGGCGTCCGATGGGCCGGGACGCTTTTCGGCGGGGTAAGGTTCCCCGGTCAGCGCTGCCTCGTTGGCGGTGAGGTTGCGGCCTTGGAAGTCTTTGCCTTCCAGAGCCTTGATGGCGGCTTCCCCTTCCGAGGCGCTGCCCATGGTGACAAATGCGAAGCCGCGGGAGCGGGCCGTGGCGCGGTCCGTTACCAGACCGACTTCCGCGACCTTGCCGTACTGTTCGAAAAGTTCCTGAAGATCATTTTCAGTGGTATCGAATGAGAGATTTCCTACGTATAATTTCATGATGATTTGAGTTTTTAACAAAACGAATGCCAGCTACTAAGCCGTTCCCGAGAACCGGGTTTCAAATCATCTTTGAGGCTTCTCAATCGACGATCTACCGCGCTACGAAACATTAACAATCGAAGGCCAATATGGGCCCGTTTGCCAGATGCGCAAGCAAAACTTTAAAGCCCGCACGTCGGCCGAACTTTGGCGGTCGTGGACGCGGTAGCGGCTGCGCATGTTTGGAAACGAACCGAAACGGAGTTTCGCAGACAAGTGCGTTTGGGAACAAGGGGGAGCCCAAAGGGCGGGCGCAATAGGTTGGAAAATGCACGCCCGCGCATGAGCGTTCCAGATCATCCAACAAAAAGCCGCGCCGTTCTTGCGAAGGGCGCGGCTTGAAACTGCTGCGGGAACAACCGCCGGTGGGCGCGGTTGGCCGGGTTATTCGATGCTGGCGGCGGCTTTGACGATTTCCGCGAAGGCGCGGGGGTCAAGGCTGGCTCCGCCGACGAGGGCGCCGTCGATGTCCGGCTGGCTCATGAGGGTCTTGGCGTTGTCGGGCTTCACGCTGCCGCCGTATTGGATGCGCACTTTCTCGGCGACGGTGGCGTCGGCGATGAGGGCGATGGTCTTGCGGATGAACGCGTGGGCGGCCTGCGCCTGCTCGGGGGTGGCAACGCGGCCGGTGCCGATGGCCCACACGGGTTCGTAGGCGATGACCGTGTCCGCGATTTCCTTGGCGCTCATTCCCTCGAGGCTTCCGCGGAGCTGCGTGTCGAGCACTTCCTCCACCTTGTCGGCGTCCCGTTCGGCGAGGGTTTCACCCACGCAGAGAATCGGCTTGAGGGAGGCTTCGTGCGCGGCGCGGACTTTCTTGTTCACGATGGCGTCGGTTTCCCCGAAGAGGGTGCGGCGTTCGCTGTGGCCGAGGACGACGTAGCGCACGTAGAGGTCGCGCAGCATGGCGGCGCTGATTTCGCCGGTGAACGCGCCGCTCTTTTCAAAGGACATGTTCTGTGCGCCGAGTTTGACGTTGGAGGATTTGCTCAGGAGTTCGGCTACCTTGGAGAGCGCGGTGAACGGCGGGACGAGGACGATGTCTGCACCGCCTTCGTCGCCCACTTCGAGCAGGAAGGTGTCGAGGAACGCCTCGGCTTCGCCGACGGTCATGTTCATTTTCCAGTTGGCTGCAATGATCTTTTTACGCATGGGATTTTCAAGGCGACGCCGGGAGGGTTTGCTCCCGGCGCGGCTGGGGTTGCTGAGGTTCTGTTGAAAGAAACTATTTGTTGGAGAGCGCGGCAACGCCGGGAAGCTCGCGGCCTTCGAGGAGTTCGAGGCTCGCACCGCCGCCGGTGGAGATGAAGGTCATCTTCTCGGCCAGGCCGAACTGCTTGACGGCCGTGACGGAATCTCCGCCGCCGACGATCGATTTTGCTTTGGAGTTGGCGATGGCCGCTCCCACGGCCTTGGTGCCGTCCGCGAATGCGGCGACTTCAAACACGCCCACGGGGCCGTTCCAGAGGACCGTGCCGGCGGTGGCGATTTCCGCGCAGTATTGTTTGATGGTTTCGGGCCCCACGTCCACGCCCGCCCAGCCGTCGGTGACGGAGTTGAGCGCGGAGACCTGCGTGGGCAGGTCGGCCTTGAACGGGAAGCTGTCCTGCGTTTCGACGGAATCGACCGGCAGGAGGAATTTGACGCCCTTGGCTTTGGCGACTTCGAGGATTTCCTTGGCGAGATCGACCTTGTCGGCTTCGACCATGCTCTTGCCCACCGGGTAGCCGAGGGCGAGGTAGAAGGTGTAGGCCATGGCGCCGCCGATCAGGATCGTGTCGGCTTTTTCCATGAGGGACTTGATGACGGTGATCTTCGAGGAGACCTTGGAGCCGCCGAGGATGACGACGAAGGGGCGGGCCGGGCTGGCGAGCTCGTCCACGAGGTATTTGAGTTCCTTTTCCATGAGGAGGCCCATTGCCGCGACGGGCAGGTAGGCGGCGACTCCGGCGGTGGAGGCGTGGGCGCGGTGGGCGGCGCCGAAGGCGTCGTTCACATACACGTCGCCGAGGGCGGCAAGCTGTTTGGAGAATTCAGGGGCGTTCTCTTCTTCTTCAGCCTGGAAGCGGACGTTTTCGAGCAGGGCGACGTCGCCCGGTTGGAGACTGGCGACGACGGCCTTCGCGGATTCACCGACCGTATCGGTCGCGAATGCCACGGGGGCGTTGATGAGCTTGGAGAGGTGCTCGGCGACGATGGCGAGAGAATATTTCGGGTTCGGCTTGCCCTTGGGGCGGCCAAAGTGGGCCATGAGGATGACCTTCGCCCCTTTTTCTCGCAGGGCGGCGATGGTGGGGAGACTTTCCACCATGCGGGTGTCGTCGGTGATGCGCTGGGCGCCGTCAACTTCTTCAGTGGGAACGTTGAAATCGACGCGAACCAGCACGCGCTTGCCCTGAACATCGATGTCGCGAACGGATAGCTTGGCCATATAAGAAAAGGAAGGGTGACATTCCCAAGCTCGACTTGGGAACGAGGTTAAAAAAAGGAAAGAGGTGGAAATTAAAAATCCGACCGGGGTCGCCGAACCCCGGCCGGGAAGTTTTTCGAGACGGTGAACTGTTTCACTGCCTCCGGCAATCGGCGTGCCGCATGATTAACGAATGCCTGGGGCGATTATTTGCCGAGCATTTCGAGCATCTGCACGCAACGGTTGGAATAACCCCATTCGTTGTCATACCAGCCGACGATCTTCACGAACTTGCCGCCGTTGACCATGGTCAGGCCGCTGTCGAAGATGCAGGAGTGAGCGTTGCCCACGATGTCCTGGAGCACGAGCGGCTCGTTGCTGTATTCGAGAACGCCTTTCATCGCGCCTTCAGCGGCGGCCTTCATCGCGGCGTTGATCGCTTCGACGGTGGCGTCTTTGCTGAGGATCGCGGTGAAGTCGGTCACGGAGCCGTCCGGAGTGGGAACGCGGAACGCGCCGCCCTGGAGTTTGCCGTTGAGCTCGGGGAGCACTTCGCCGATCGCCTTGGCAGCACCGGTGCTGGACGGCACGATGTTGATGGCGGCGGAACGGGCGCGGCGGAGGTCTTCATGGGGAAGATCAAGGATGCGCTGGTCGTTCGTGTAGCTGTGAATGGTGCTCATGAACCCGGCTTCGAGGCCGAAGGTGTCGTTGAGAACCTTGACCATCGGGGCCAGGCAGTTCGTCGTGCAGCTTGCGTTGGAGACGATGAAGTGCTTGGAGGCGTCGTAGATGCTGTCATTAACGCCCATGACGATGGTGGCATCGGGCTTCTTGGCCGGAGCGCTGATCAGCACGCGCTTGGCGCCGCCCTGGATGTGGAGGGCCGCCTTGTCGCGGTCGGTGAAGAAACCGGTGGATTCGAGGACGACGTCCACGCCGAGCTCGCCCCAAGGGAGCTTGGCCGGATCGCGCTCCTTGAGGATCTTGATCTTGTGGCCGCGCACGATGAGGTATTCCTCGTCGTAGCCGATGGTGCCGTCGAACTTGCCGTGGACGGAGTCCCACTTGAGAAGCTGGGCGAGGGTCTTTGTGTCGGTGAGATCGTTGATCGCCACGACGTTTTCGCACTGCGCGGGGGTCATTGCGCGCAGCACATTGCGGCCGATGCGGCCGAATCCATTAATGCCAAATTTTGCCATAGAAGTGTTTAAATAAGGTGTGGGTTGAATTAGAAGGCAGAGAAACTAGCGGCCCAAACCGCGCAGCGTCAATCCAACTTTTGTCCTTACTTCCCCACGGGTTGTTCCCACACGCCCCGGTGCTCGAAGTGAAAGCCCATGGCTTCCGCGCGGTGCGGCAGCACCCGCTGGCTGTCCAAAAAGAGGCCGGAAAGCTGGCCGAAGACCGCTTTGATGAGCCACGCGGGCACGGTGAACACGGCCCGGCGATGGAAGCGGCGGGCAAGCGCCCAGGTGAAATCGCTATTGCGAAGCGGCACGGGAGAGGTGGCGTTAAAAATCCCGCGAACGTGCGGGTTTTCCAAGGCGAAGAGGACCAACCGGGCCACGTCGCGGACATCCACCCAGGAAATCCACTGCTTTCCGCTGCCCAAAACGGCTCCCAGCCCCATCCTAAAGAGGGGCTTGAGCGCCTGCATCATCCCACCGCCTTCCCCCAGGACGACCCCCAGCCGCAGCACCGCCACCCGCACGCCGCCGGGTTCGGCCCGCAACGCTTCCGCCTCCCACACTTTTGCGACCTCCGCCAGAAACCCTCCACCGGCGGGGGCGGTCTCGTCGACGCTCTTCTCCCCTGTGTCTCCGTAATATCCGATCGCCGAGGCGCTCACGAGAACTTTTGGCCCCCCGGCGCCTGCGGCCAGCAGCGCGTCCACCACGGCTCGCGTCCCCTCGCGGCGGCTTTCCAGGATGCGCCGCCGTTTTTTTGAGGTCGGCAGCCCCAGGATTGACTCGCCGGCCAGATGCACCACGGCATCCAATCCCGCGACATCCAGCGGTTCCCCCCGCCGGAAGGCCCGCATTTCGTCACACCCTTTGACCGCGCGTTCCGGGTGGCGGGAGAAGCCGATGCAAATATGGCCCGCCTGCCGCAGGGATTGGATCACCTCCTGCCCGACAAATCCGGACGCCCCGGTGATGCCGACTTTGAGTTGAGTTTCCATGGGTAAGGGACGTTTTTATCTCTCGCCAAGAACGCCAAGGCCGCCAAGGGAGAAATTCTTGCGGGAAAATCCGTTTTCTTCTTTCTTTGCGCGCTTTGCGGCCTTTGCGCGAATCCATTCCTTTCAGTTTTTCATTCGAAATGCGACTGGAGCCACGGGTAGGGGAACCGGTTGCCGGGGCAATCGGTCGGCCACTGCGGGGGATTGATGTCGCGGTGCGGTTTCACAATCGCGAGTTTATGGTCCGTTTTGCCGACCCGGTTGCGCAGAAACCGGATCAATTCATCCAGGGCTTCGAGCTGCTGCTTTGTCGGCTTGTCACGATTATAATCGCCCACGAGGCAGATCCCGAGCGCAATGCTGTTGAGATAATCCGAGTGCACATGGCCGCCGTTGATCTGCCCGCTCCAGCGCGGGCCGATTTCGATCGCGCCGTTGCCCGAGGAGGTGCCGTTGCCGATCACGAAGTGGTAGGCCAGTCCGTTGGGCATCTTGCGCACGTGCCGGTGGTAGTAATCGAACGCCTTGGCATTCCCCTGCGTGGTGCCCGAATTATGCACGACAATATAGCGCCAGCGGTGGCTGGCCACGTGGGCGTTGTCGATGGCCCGGCGCACCGCAGGCGTCAGGTATTTGTATTGGGTGCTGCTGCCAAAAGGCCACCACCAGTGTGTCTTCTCGGGTACGGGGGTGGGGGTGGCTTCCTCCTCGGCGGCTCCGGATTTCTCCACCACCACCGCTGTTCCCGGGG
>Ga0118677_10013390_pt1 | contig 11798 bp, 9 predicted proteins | sample AliMusrvi5mmetaG_FD_86154 | JGI IMG/M metagenome (GOLD analysis project Ga0118677, IMG submission 86154) | reverse complement strand
GGCGTTCCTCATCGGGGGTGAGGCAAGGTCTCGAATAGTCCTGCGCGATGATCTAAGCAACACCTTTTTCCAAGAAGATTACTTGACGGCAAGTAGTTCATGAAGCGCGACTCATTCGCCGCATCGACATGGAAATAATTCGGCGAAGCCGGGTCATAATCAACGTAACCATTTGTGCTTGAGTCCCGGTTTATTCACGGCCATGATCGCGATCTTCAATCACTTCTCAGCGCATGAGATGACATTCAGGGAGTCCGGCGGGGTTTTGTCCGTCAAAGATCTTTCCGACTTGAACAGCCCGGGGTTTTCTCATGCGAGATAACCTCCCCTGCAATGAAGAACACGACCGCGAGAGTCAGCGTTGGAAAAGTCGCCCGTCTCGCGGGGGTTTCGAAGACGGCGGCGGGATTCGCCCTGCATAATCTTCCCGGCGTCAGCAAGGAAACACGCGGGCGGATTCTCCGGATCGCCAAAGAGCTGGGTTATGTGCCCGATGCCCGCATTGACGGTTGGATGGCCCGGGTGCAGGATGCGAAGTCGAAAGACCTGCTGCCGATCGTGTGGCTGAATACCGCGGTGGAAAAAGATGCGTGGCACCGTTATCGTTTTCAGTCTCCCTACCTGGAAGGTGCGCGCGAGCGGGCGCTCGAACTCGGCTACAAGCTGGAGGAGATCTGGTGCCGCGAGCGGGGCATGACGATGCGAAGTTTGTCCGGCATTCTTTATAAAAGCGCCATTGAGGGGATCATCGTCACCCACCCGGTGCGCCACCTTCGGCTCGATTGGAATCATCTCGCCGGCGTGGCCCTCGGCGCGGCACTCCAGGCGCCAAAACTGCACCGCGTTGCGCACGATCTTAACTTCAATCTCCATCTGGCGTTAAAATCCCTGAAACGCCTCGGACACCGGCGGATCGGGATTTGCCTGACGCAGGATGTTGACACCGCCTCGCATTACAGCATTCGCTCCACGGCGCGGGACCTCTATTTCAGCGCATCGGCCAAGGAACGGGTTCCGCCACTTTTCCTTGCAAACGGAGAGGGCTGGGAGCGGGAGTTGTTCCCCTGGTTAAAGCGTCACAAGCCCGCGGTGATCGTGGGACACGACAATCGCATCAAGCGATGGGTGGAAGCCGTCGGATATCGCGTCCCCGAGCTCCGCTCCCGCCTCCAGCGGCAGATGGGTCTGGACCGGGAGAACCGGATCGTGATCGTGGGAGCCGGGCATCTCGGCCAGGCGCTGGCCGGGGGCGCCACCGAAAAACCGCTCCTAACAGGTGGTGACGACGCGGTGGCGGTGGCCCGCTTTCTGGACCCCGGGCGGGATTCCTACCACGCCCAGGATGTGATCGATCGCTTGCTGAGTTGAGGAACGCATTCGTCAATTTCGCAAACTCCGGAAAACGGAGTGGGCGCGACTCCATGCTTGCGTGCCGCTTGTTGCGCTTGCAATCCGCCGAGACCCCGCCAAATTCCTTTCATCAGTCATCTTGACTCGATTGCCGCTTCACGATTGTCGTTTTCCCGCCCATGCCCATCGCGCCCAAGCCAAATTCCGCCCTGCTCATCGTCGGCCACGGCTCCACCCAAAACCCGGACTCCTCCGCGCCGTATTTCGAGCATGCCGAGGAAATCCGCAGCCGCGGCCTGTTTGCCGAGGTTCATTGCTGCTTTTGGAAAGAAGAACCGTCGCTGCGGGAGGCTGTCTATATGATAGAAAGCAGTGATGTCTACGTGGTCCCGGATTTCATCAGCGAGGGTTATTTCACTCAAGACGTCATTCCCCGCGAACTCAAGCTCAGCGGCCCCAGCACCGTCGTGCGCGGCAAAACCTTCCACTATTGCCTGCCGGTGGGCGTCCATCCCTCGATGACCGTGCTGATCCTCCGCCGCGCCAGGGAAGTGGCCCCGGACGTCGATCCCGCCGCCACCACCCTGATCGTCACCGGCCACGGTACCGGATTCAACCAGAATTCCACCAAGGCCATCCGCGACCAGGTTGCGCTCATTGCCGCTTCCAACGCGGGGTATGCCGCCGTGCTGGATGCCTTTATGGAGGAGCAACCCTTCATCGCCGATTGGGACAAGCTGTCTCCCAGTCCCAACGTGGTTGTGGTGCCCTTTTTCATTTCCGATGGCCTTCATTCGTTCCAGGACATCCCGGTTTTGCTTGGCATCGAGACTGAGGTCGGCCCCGCCGCCAGCCAGCGCGAGGTGTTCCGCCACAATCCGCACGCCCTCCGCGGCAAGTCTCTCTATTACTCTTCCGCCATCGGCACCGAACGCCTCATCGCCGATGTCATCCTCGACCAAGTCCACGACTTCGACCGAACCTATCTCTGCTCATAATGAGCCACTTGCGTCTATTTTTACCGGATTCAGTGAACTGATGTCAACCTCCGAAAAACTCCTGCAAGCCCTTGTTTCAGGCATCCACCGCATCGGCGAAATCGAGATTGAAACAATCGATTCAATCGGTCGATTCAAGCTCTGCCATGCCAAGGATGTCGAGCGCAGCCATAAGGCGGAAGGTGGATTGACGGTGTACGAAGGGCCGGCGGCGGCGCGTGAAATTGCGTCGCATGCGGAGGACGGCAGCTATCGGTTTCTCAAGGGGCAGCGCAATTTGCGCCGGGGTTGGGTGATGCGCTTGGCGTCGGTGGAGGAGTTGCGGCTGGCTCTGGATCAATTCTATCCGGCCTGCGTCGGGCTGTGGCTGGCCCGGCAGGACGGCACGCTGGAAGTGGATCACCTGCGCGACAAACTGCAGCGCCAAAGCGGCATGTATCAGCGCGTCCGGGCCCTCGGCGATGCCGCCCTCCAAGCACAGGTGCCGCTCACCTGCAGCCCCGCCATTCCCTGCGCCAAACACCTGCTCTGGCAGATCGACGCCCACACGCCGCTGGATCCCGGCGCGGCCAGCCGCTGCCGCGGCGTGCCTGACGATATTCCCGCCGCCGCGGCCATCCCGCTGCTTTGCCGCGAGGCATGCAATCACTTCGTCGCGGAGTGCCTGGCCGCCGCCAAGGCCGCCGTTCGATAGGCAGGGAGCGTTCGCCGGTAGCCGATGATGCCGGAGGGTGCTCAGGCCACCACGTCCAGATGATTGCGAAAGCGCCAACCCGGCAGCCTGCAACGGGCGGCAAAGGTGGCATCGCCAGCATGGCGAAGGCGAGTTTGCCTGATTCCCCGCGCCGGGCAAGCCTTGGCTCGGGCCCGGCGTGTGATCCAACCACTTTGAGGTTTGCACGAGGCCGATCGATGCTAGACTTCGGGCATGCGCACCGCCGTTTATGCTGGCTCGTTTGATCCGCCCACCAACGGTCACCTTTGGATGATCGAGCGAGGCCTGGAGTTGTTCGACATCCTGATCGTGGCGATCGGCGAGAACCGCTCGAAGCATTACACGTTTTCCGTCGAAGAACGCCTGCGCATGCTGCGTGAGTCGACCCAACCGTGTGACCGCCTCATCATCGTGCATTTCGACAACCGCTATCTGGTGGATTACGCAAAAACCATGGAGGCGGACTACATTCTGCGAGGCATCCGTTCCACCCACGATTATGAATACGAACGGGTGATGCGCCACATCAACTCGGACATGGCGCCGGCGATCAACACCGTGTTCCTGATGCCGCCCCGCGATATCGCCGAACTCTCCTCCAACATGGTCAAAGTGCTCACCGGCCCCCCCGGCTGGGAGGACAACGTGCGCCGCTATGTGCCGACACCCGTGCTGGAAGCCATGGCAGCCCGCTACCGCGTTATCTAGCGAGGCTCCGCCTCAGACCCAAGACGGAAGACTTCAAGACAGAAGACGAAGAAACTTGACCTAACGACAACATCTTTCGCTTTTCAAGGACTCTAGCGAGGCTTCGCCTCAGACCCAAGACACAAGACTCCAAGACGCAAGACGAGAAACTCGACCTAACGACAACACATTTAGCCTTTCAAGGACTCTAGTCAGGCCGCTTTTCGGCGGGTTGGGGCCGCACGAACTGACCAGGACCCACCACTTGCTCCAAGCGCTGAAGGAAACTCGCCTGCGAGGGACGGGCGCTGCGTCACTCTCACCAGATGGCCACGCGCTCGGCGGCGGGGCGGCGCATTGGGGCGTCGTCGGGCACGTTGAAGGCGCGGGCGAATTCATCCAGATTGGACAGGGGGCCGCGCACCCGCCACTCGGCGGGGGAATGCGGATCGGTGTTGAGCCGCTTGCGCTCTTCCTCGGGACGCGTCATCCCCCGCCACAGGCTGGCATAACTGAGAAAAAAGCGCTGCTCGGGTGTGAAGCCGTCAATCAGGTCGCGCGGCTTGCCTGTTAGAGCCGTTTGCAACGCGGCGTAGGCGATCTTGAGGCCGCCCAAATCCGCGATGTTTTCGCCTTGGGTCAGTTCGCCATTCACGGGCGCGTCGGCCGAGGTGTAAGCGGAAAACTGTTTGACAATGGCGGCGGACCGTTGCTTGAAACGCGCGGCACAATCCGGCGTCCACCAATCCTTGAGATTGCCCTGCGCGTCGAACTGGCGGCCCGAGTCGTCGAAGCCGTGCGTCATCTCGTGGCCGATGACGCTGCCAATGCCGCCGTAATTGAGCGCGTCGTCGGCCTGCGGGTCGAAAAACGGCGGTTGCAGGATGCCGGCGGGAAAGGTGATGCCATTGATTTGCGGCGAATAGTAGGCATTGACGGTGGCGGCGGATATCTGCCACTCGGACTTGTCCACCGGCTTGCCGATCTTGGCCAATTCCCGCCGGATTTCAAACGCGGCCAGTCGCTGCGCATTGAGCACCAGCGGTCCGCGGTCGATGGTGACCGAACTGTAATCGCGCCACTTGTCCGGATAACCCATCTTGACATCAAAGGCCTCAAGCTTTGCCAGGGCTTTGGCACGGGTGGGCGCATCCATCCACTCCAACTGTTGGATGCGGGCGCGCAGGGCCTCCTGCAAATCGGCGACGAGTTTCAACACCCTGACCTTGGCTTGCGGCGGGAAATGTTGGGCGACATAGAGTTGTCCCAACGCTTCGGGCAGGGAGCCGTCGGTCATGGCGACCACCCGTTGCCAGCGCGGCTTCTGCTCCTTGACGCCGGAGAGGGTGGCGGCGAAAAACCGGAAGTTCTCCGTCGCGATGGGTTCACTCAGGAGCGGCGCGGCGCCATGGATCAGATGCCAGCGCAGATAGGTTTTCCAGTCGCCGACGGACTCCGTCTTGAGGGCGGTGGCAAAGACCTTGAAAAACTCCGGCTGGCCGAGGTTGAGTTCGGTGAACGCCGGCGTGCCGCGGGCGTGGAAATACCCGGGCCAGTCGAGATCGCCGGTGGTGGCGGGCAGGTCGGCCACCTTGACCTTGTGAAAGTTCAATTGCGGGTTGCGACACTCCACCCGGCTGAGCCAGCCTTTCGCCAGCGCGGTTTCGACTTTCAACACCGCCTGCGCGCCGCTCGCCGCGGCGTCCGGCGGGTCGCCCGCGAGTTCTAACATCTTTGCCACGTGCGTTAGATATTTCCCCCGGATTGCGGCGAATTTCGCGTCGGGATTCAGATAGTAATCGCGGTCGGCGCCACGCCCGCCGCCGCCGGGCAGGCAGATGCCGCCTTGTCCCAACTCGGCCACCTCCGTGGTGGAATCCTGGGCGTCCGGGCCACTGCCAAACCCGAAGCCCGCGCCCACGCCCCGGCTGTGCAGGAAAGCCATGCCCATGAGCACGTCGGCCGGAGATTGGATCGCCGCGATGTGCTCAAACTCGGCTTGCAGGGGAGCGATGCCGGCGGCGTTGATGGCGGCTTCATCCATGCCGCTGGCATAAAAATCGCCCACCATGCGTTCGATGGGCGTGCCATTGCCGCCATTGGCGGCGGCGCGTTCGCAGATATCGCGCAAAATCTTGTTGTTGCGTTCCCGCAGCTCGATGAAGGCACCCCAGGTCGCTTGTTCCGGCGGAATCACCGCGGTTTTGAGCCAGCCGCCATTGACGAAGCGAAAGAAATCGTCCTGCGGCTTGACCGCGGGATCGAAGGTGGCGGGATCGATTCCGGCATGGCTCGCGGCGGAGGAACCGAGCGCCAGCACGCAGGTGGCAAGCAAAAGTTGTCGCATGGCCGGCACCATCCACCAGCCGTGCCCGCCGCGCAAGCGCAATGTGCGATTTGCGTTGGGCAAGGCCCGCCGTCCCAACCATCCGGCGCGGGCACGGAACGGGACCTAGCAAAGTCCCGCGCAACTCATAACATGTCCCGGCTCACATAACTGCCGGGCTGGGTGGTGCGGGCGGCGCCGATCTTCACCCCGGCTTCCAGCGAGGTGTTGACACCGGTTCTAACACCATCGCCGATGACGGCGCCGAGCTTGAGGCGTCCGGTGTCGACAGGCCGGCCGTGGATCATCGAGACATGGTGGCGACCGTCGTGGCGGTGGTTTTCGGTACAAGTGCCGGCACCCAGGTTGACGTGGGCGCAGATGATCGAGTCGCCGACATAGCAATGGCGTGAAATGCACGTGTTGTTATAGATGACGGAGTTTTTCACCTCGGCGCCGTTGCCGACGAAACAATTCGCGGCGATGCTGGTGGCACCGCGGATATAGGCATTGGGCCCGATCTGACTGTTAGGACCGATGAGCACCGGTCCGACGATGACGGTGCCGGGATGGATGACGGAGCCGATGCCGAGCCTAACAAAACCGCTGAGGGTGGCCAGCGGGCTGACTTCGCCCAGCAGCGCGGTTTCATCCATCATGGCCAGGACCTCCTCGTTCATGCGCAACAGATCCCACGGGTACACCACCGGGAAGCAGTCCGCGTCGGTGACGATGCGATCCTCGCACTCCTCGGGACTTTCGCCCCCTTTCCATGCCAGGATGTTGCCTTCGCCGTCGCAGAGTTGGGCGGAGTTGGGATTGCGTGCGAGCAGCAGCATGGCTCCCAACTCGATCCAATTGTCAAGCGGCACGCGGATCGTGCGGGGACAGGCCTCGCTTGGGTCCACCAATTGGAAACCCGCGCGCGATAACTCGGTGGCAAGCAAATCCCGCATCGGGACGTTGGCAATCAAACAGGAACCCAGGTCACGACTCGCGGTAATCGGTGCGCAAAGGGCCGGATTTCGCGGCGGCAGCAAGGTGGCTTGCATGGCTAAAGGCAAATACACCACAAATCGCCGCTCGTTGCACGAACTATTTGCGATTTTTCATCAAAATCCGGATCTCGCGCCCGCCACGGGATTTCGGCTTCGACCCGCGGTGGGTGCCAGCATGCACGAGCCGGACATGCTCATTGCTTGTAGCGCTGGCCGCGCAAATACAAATCCTCCGCCTGGTCGAAGGTGATGCTGTAGATGTCCCCCTTGATCGGCACATCCAGGGGGATTCTCCCGGTCTGCGGATCCACCGGCAGCAACTCCCGCAGCGCTTGCACGTTTTCAAAGGTGTCCGGCGGCAGCGTGACCTGAAACTGACCCTCATATATCAGGCTGCGAGACTCCCGTTCGGTCGCCTGTTCCGCCAGCAGGCTTGTTTCAAAGTCCTGGTCAATGCGGTCAAACAGCGAGTTTCCTTCCTCGGATTTCGCACCCGCCTTGCTTTTGTCCTTGCGGGCGGCCCGCGCCGCCCGTCGCAACGTGATTTCCGCTTCATCTTCCGGGCTGCGGACCGAACTCGTCTCATTCGCGGCCTCACTGGGGGTCGGTGAGGCTTTCCCCGCCCGACTCCGCTTCAGCGCTTCGGCCGTCTCATCAGGTGTGGGCGGCCGCACCCGCATCTGCCCGGTCAGGGTCATCAGGTCGCCCGCCTTCAGATCCACCTCGGTCACGTCCATGATCCCGCCCTGGGTCTTGATTTTCAGCGATCCCTCGTTGAATGGCACCGACCTGTAGTTGTTGAAAACATCGAAATCCGTCAGTGCCCGCAACAAACACAGTCGCTCCCGCAGCCTGACAACATTCTCGCCGTCTAACACGAGCTTGCCATCGAATCCGATCCCCTCCGTCGAGTTGGTGGAGCCGAACACGCGGAACTCGCCGGAGACGGTGCCGTCAATGAAGTTGCGTGCCGCCGGAGGCACGATGTCCTCCAACGCCAGCTTGCGGACTTTCAGCGTGCCGTTGACCTCCGGCCGCGCGCCTGCCGCCACTCGAACAGCATCCATGGTGACTCTGCCGGCCCCCTTGCGGAACTCCGCCTTTTCAAACACCACTCCCTCGCGCGTGCAGACGGCCACCAACTCCACAATCTCCAAGCGCCGCCACCAACACTGGGTAAAGGTCCCCCCGGTCAGATGAATCCGCCAGCCGTCCGCCACCCGCTGGAGTTTCATGTGGCTCCCTGCGATCCTGCCGCGGGTCCGCTCCGAGTAGCCCCAGCGCAGCGTCGTATCCTTCACATCCACCGTCTCCAATTTCAAATTGCCGAAATCCCGGAACACGGAATTGCCAAGCAACTCCGCGGATTTCTCGTCATCGGCACCCGCATTGAGCGCAAGGTCAAGCTGATTGATCAGCAGCACCCCGGGCTTCCAGACGCCCGTCACACCGCTGAGATAGCCCATCTCACAGCGGATATTACGCGCCTCGAAGGTGGAGAAAAACGTCTCATTGCCGCCCAGACCGGCCAATCGCGCCATGATCAACCTGCCCTGCACGCGCCTGAAATCGCCCATTTTCATCTCGCTGGCCCCGAGCACGGAGCCGATCGAGTCCTTGAGTTTTTTCTGGAATCCGGGGGTTCCCGGCAGTCTGACCAAATACACCAGCACCCCGATTGTCACCACCACTAGAAAGAGGAAGAGCCGAGTGGCCAGGCGAAGCAAATGAAGCGCCACGCGCGACTTGGAGCTGGTGCCGGACATCGAGTAGCGCAACTGAAACCAAAACCCCTGGCTTGCCACCCAGTGGCTCAAGCGGTCGTTAAAGTCATTGGTTGGGTCAGATGCCATAAGGGGAGGTCCTTGCCTGCTGCGCCGTTAGTAAGGCCCAATTTCAAGACCGATGCCAGTTAAAATTCGCCCTTCGCACTTTCCCCTCGCACAAGGGAGCCCTTTCCCTTACCACCCCGTCCGTGGACGCCAATGACTACAAAGTTCGCCTCGAAATCTTCGAAGGCCCGCTGGACCTGCTTCTCTACCTGATCAAGAAGGACGAGGTGGACATCCAGGCCATTTCCATCGAGCGCATCACCCGCCAGTATCTGGATTACCTCAACACGTTCAAACTCCTCAACATCGATCTGGCATCGGAGTTCATCGTCATGGCGGCCAATCTGATGTATCTGAAAAGCCGCACACTGCTGCCGCGGGTGGATCAACCCCCGGAAGCCGACGCGGAAGAGGACGATCCGCGTTGGGATTTGATCCGCCAGCTCATAGAGTACAAGAAATTCAAGGATGCGGCGGGCTTTCTGAGTTTGCGTGCCATCGAGCAGGAAGGCCGCTTCGGCCATCAACCGGACCTGCCGGCCCCCGCCGCCGCCGAGCCCGCTCCCCTCGCGGAAGTCTCCATCTTCGATTTGATCCGGGCCTTCCAGAACGTGCTCAAACGCTTCGAGGAATCCCACGATTTCGGCGATATCATCGATGACCGCTTCACCGTTTCGGACAAGATCGACTTCCTGCTCAACCACTTCGCGCCGGGAGATACCCAGAGCTTTGAAAACCTCTTCCAATCCGCCACCACCAAGGCGGAGGTGATCGTGACCTTCCTCGCCTTGTTGGAACTGATGAAGCTCAATCAGTTCATCGTGCGCCAAAGCAACCTGCTCGGCTCCATCGCCATTGAGCGCAGAACCCACAGCGCCATCGCGGAACTCCAAGCTGCGGAAGCCGCTGCCGACAACTGACCCTCAGTTCATCCGGAACACAATCCGCGCCTTGGTCAGGTCATAGGGCGACATTTCCATTTTCACCCGGTCGCCCACCACCAAGCGAATGAAACGCTTGCGCATCTTGCCGGAAATGTGCGCCAACACCTCGTGCCCGCTGCCCATTTTAACCCGGAACATGGTTCCCGCCAACACGGCTGAAATCACCCCTTCCACTTCCACCGCCTTCTCTTCATCATCGCGCACGGCAGAACGCGACGGTGGCCCGTAGCCACCGCGGGATTTATTCGAGGAACGCCGGGAGGAGAATTTGGGACGAGCTGGCATGGGAAATGGCAATGGAAAACACCGGAAACGCAACACACGGCTCCGGCTGGATCAACGCTAAACCACAATTCCAGGTCCGGCAACCCCAAAATCCCCAAAATCCGATCCCGGCACAATTCTTTACGCCGCTCGCGGCGCTAACAGCAGCGGCAAGGCACCCGATTCTGTTTTCCTGGGATTTGGACTCACCACGGCAGCGCCAGCGGCTCGACGCCCAGCACGGCGGTACTCGGAGGTGCCGCGAGCACGCGCTTGTTGGAATCGAATTCAAACGGCAAGCCACTAACGGGTTCACAGGGGATTCGCACGACGTCGCTGGCTGCCAGCGGGGATCCGGATCTTTCCATGATCAGCAGATCCAGCGCGGCGTGATAGAGAGCGAGCTTGGCGGCACCCATGATGTAGCCCTTGGTCCAGGGTTGAAAGCCGTCATAAAAGGAATCGATGACATCCCGTCCCTCCTCGGATAGGCGTGTAACATCGCCAGGAGGCTTAAGAGCGGCGGCCATCTCAGCCAGGCCGAGCGATGGCAGACGCGTCACGCAGGTGTTGAACCAAATCGTGTAGGTGCGAATCACGGCATCCGCATCGGGCACTTGGTGGTTTTTCGCTCCGGCGAGAAGCACAGGGATGGTGATGTAATCGGCGCCGATGTTCCATTCGCCACACATCACCCTCGCGAAATCCGCGCACGTGTAAGTCCGGTTTCCAAGCACCCGCTTCCAGCTAGCCAGTTCCGCGTTGCGGCCCAAGACGGGAAGCAGGGTTTTGTAGGCGGCCCTTTGAATGCCGAGATCGATCAGAATCACCACGGTTTCGCTGTAGAGCGACGGACATTCCACATTGTGAAAGTGGCTGCCCAGATTGCCAGCGGCCGCAACCAGGCGGAGCGTCTCGGCTTGGTCACCGCCCGCCGCCGCGAGCCGGGCTTTGAGCAGGAGAATGTCACAACCCCGCTTGGCGGGAAGTCCGGCGACAATTCCATTGTATTCCGCCGGCATGTTAGACGAGGACCGGGTGGGGAGAGCCGCGATGCGTTCGAGCCGTGTGACAAATTCGGCGTGCTCGGCCAAACAACGCCTCGCGGTTGCCGGATCCCACCGAGCTTGTTCGCCAAGAAGGTTATCGAACTCCTTGGAAATCGGCAATCGACCAGGGAAAGGGTGGCCGGAGCCGGCAAGCTTGTAGAGCAGCAGGAATCCGTTCGCGTCATCGGCAACCGGATGCGCGGTGGCGTATAGTGCGGGGAACTCGGCGACCAGCTTTGCCTTCAAGGCGATGGCTTGTTCGCGCACGTCGGCAATCTGTTCGGGACTCGGCGGGTTGGTTTCGATGGTGTCCTTGAACTTGATCGCTTCCACAAATCCGGTGGCCGCGCGGACTTCGACGGGCAGCGATGTCGCCTTGTGCCAGGCCACGGCAGCCACACCTCCCACCGCCAGCAACGGGATGAGGCAACAGAGGAATGACAGACTCGGGCGGTATTGCATTCGGTTGAACTTGTGCATACCCGCTTTTCGCGCCGCGGGCAAGGCGGATGTTTGAAATGGAGCGCGGGCTTCAGTGGCTGTCGGGAAACGACTTTCACCTGAAAATTCCCGAATTCTGTTAGCTCGAGCGCAGACAAGTTCGTTTTCAAACCCGACCGCGGGTCTGTGAATCC
>Ga0118677_10013389_pt1 | contig 11798 bp, 4 predicted proteins | sample AliMusrvi5mmetaG_FD_86154 | JGI IMG/M metagenome (GOLD analysis project Ga0118677, IMG submission 86154) | reverse complement strand
ATCATGTGCCGTTCCGCGGCAACCTCGCTTTGTTATACGGAGGGATGTTTTTCTATGCGCTGGCGCTGGTGGGGGTGGGCCTGTTCATTTCGTCCGTCAGCAAAACCCAGCAGCAGGCGTTCCTCGGCGCCTTTGTCTTCATGGTGCCGGCGATCCTGCTATCCGGCTACACCGCGCCGGTGGAAAACATGCCGCTGTGGTTGCAGCATCTGACCTGGATCAACCCGGTGCGCCATTTCGTGGAGGTCGTCAAAGGCGTCTTCCTCAAGGACGCCTCGTTCGCCCGCGTGCTCACGCTGATGGTGCCGCTGGTGGTCATCGGCTTTGCCACCCTCTCGTTGGCCGCGGTGATGTTCCGCCGCAAGGCGGCCTGAGATTCGCCCGAACCTCCTGCAACGGTCACGCACCCGACTCGCGTCTGTCGTCCCACGTGTGCTGCGCCACGCGTTGCGTTGCACCCAAGACTAGTTGCGAATAATTCTCAAAGAAAGTACTTGCCCGGCGCAAATACCCGCGTAGTTTTTCGCGCGTCAAAAAACCACCGCGCGGCGTACCCTCGCCTGCGGCTCACCTCCACGTATGAAAAACCAAAAGACACCCGTATTGCGTTTATTCACGGCCCTTGGAATGGGGCTGACACTGTTCACCAGCCCATTGGCGCAAGCCACGCTGCTCGTTTATGAGCCGTTCAACTACACCAGCGGCACGGCCGCAGGGCCGACCGGCAACGGCTTCCTGCTCGCCGGCCAAAACGGCGGCACTGGCTTTAGCGGCGCCTGGTCCACCTATACCAACTCCAGCTCCCCCATCACCGTGTATCCGGGCGGGACGCTCTCCGGCGTCGATTACAACACCGCCGGCCCGGTCCCCCAGACCTTTTCCGGCTCGGTGACCAACTTGCCCACCAGCGGCGGCTATTTCGGGATGGGCGGCACCAACTCCACCGACCACATGCAAGTGTGGCGCACGCTGGACCCCAGCGTGACCGCGACGTTCACCAATGGCAGCACCACTTGGTTCAGCTTTGTCTCATCCCGCGGCTACACCGCAAATCCTTCGGGCATGAAGCTGGCCATCGGCCATGGCCGCTTGATCGAAGACCGCGGCGGCAGCGCCAGTGGCGAGGCGATCGGTGGCGGCAACGGCCTCGGCTCGTCGGAGCGCAACGTGCGCAAGGTCTATCCGCAATTCTGGGATAGCGTCACGGGCTCCGCGGGTGAAACGACGGGCTCTTTCAACAACTACGACGTCCAGGGCCTGGAAACCGGCACCGCAGGCCTCGTCCACTACATCAGTGCCCCTTACACAGCCAGCGGCGTGCCCATACCGACAAACGATACCGACGGCCTGCAATCCATGCTGGTCACTCCCACCGATTCCACCCCCTACATCGTGGTGGGCAAGATCGATTGGCGGCCCAACGGCACGCCGGACATCATTTCGGTGGTGCGGTTCTACCAGACCGACACGCTGAGCGAGGACGCTTTCAATGCCGCCATCGTGGCCCAGCCGCTGCTGTGTTCCGCCAACTGGCCGGCAGGCGTTCCGCAGCCGGACCTGGACCAGTCCAAGTTCGACACGGTCACCCTTGCAGGCGGCAAATGGTTTGGCGACGAACTCCGCATCGCCACCACCTTCCCGGAGGTCGTCGGCCAAACTCCCTTCGTTTTCAATGCGTCCGTCGCCCCCGACGCGTCGAATCTGAATATCAACTGGAACAGCCGGAGCGGGAAACGTTACAACCTCAGGAGCAGCACCGACCTGAGCACCGCGCCCTCGACCTGGCCGGTGGTGGCCGGAGCGATCGTGCCCACGCCGCCAACCAACTCGCTGTCGATCCCCCGACCCGCCGATCCCAAGCGGTTCTATGTGGTTGAGGAGGTGGCGGCATCCATGGTTCCCTTCTTCACCGAAAACTTCGATAGCGGCGCAGCCGGCTGGACCACCGGATACGACGCGCTCGATACCCTGCATACCACCGCCTGGCAACTCGGCACACCCACCAACGTCGGCCCGCTGGCCGCCAATAGCCCGCCCAACTGTTACGGCACCAACATCGCCGCCAACTATGGTTTCTCGTCCAACATCTGGCTGCGCAGCCCGGCGATCAACCTGACCGCATCGAGTTCCGGCACCCTACAGCTCAAGCAATGGATGTACTGCGAAAACGCCACGGGGGATTCGGATTTCGGTGCGATTCGCATTCTCTCGGCCGCCGATAATTCCTTGCTGGCGGTGCTCGAAGCGGATGTGGAAGGCGGCGACACCGCTTGGCAGAGTTATACCAAGGACCTGCCATTCATCGCGTTCACCCAGCCCATCAAGCTGGAGTTCCGCTTCCATTCTGACGACTATGACGCCCCGGCCTCCGTGCCGCCGCCGCCGTTTGCCGGTTGGTACATTGATGACGTCGTGATTCTGGTGCCGGGCTCCTAGCGCACCCATCAATTCTATGTTCCGCAACACTGGGAAACACCGGGGTTTTGCGCTGGTCATGACCCTCAGCCTGATGGTGCTGTTAACGGTACTCATCGTGGGGCTCCTGTCATTGTCAGCCGTCGCCCTGCGGACCGCTTCCCAGCAGATGGCCATCTCCGTCGCTCGCGGCAACGCCAGAATGGCGTTGCTGCTGGCGATCGGCGAGTTGCAGAAAACCATGGGGCCGGACAAGATGATTTCCGCCCCCTCCGACATTCTCAGCGCCTCCGGCTCCGCCGCCTCGGTCGCCAAGCCCAATCTCACCGGCGTCTGGGCCTCCTGGAACTACAACCCCAACACCCCAGGCCTCGACTACCCCGGCGAGAAATTGCGCCGCTTTCAACGCTGGCTGGTGTCCGACTCGGATCCCAGCGCCACCGCTGATCGAGGCTACCCCGCGGCGCCTTTCACCGGCGACTCCATCGAGCTGGTCGGCACGGCCTCGCTCGGCGGCCTCGACGACGACACCCAGAAAGTCAAGGCCGGCCGCGTCGCCATCCTGCGCAACGGCAAGCGCGAGGGGTCGTATGCCTGGCATGTGGCCGATGAGGCGCTCAAGGCCCGCGTCAATTCCTACCGCGACCCGAGCCAAAACGATACCCTGGCGAAAAAGCGCGCCCTGCTTACCGGCCACCGTCCGGATGCTTTCTCCTTGGTCGGCGGCGATGCCAACCAGCCCAATAGCCTGCCCAGCGATGACACGCCGGCGAACTATGCCAAGGCGCTGGTGGCCTCCGGCAAGCTCATCGACCTCAACCAGATGGACATGCTGGCCGGGAGCAAGCGGCTGGGCAAGTTGCGCAATTCGGTGACGCCCTACTCGATGGGGGTGATGACCGACGTGCGCAATGGCGGACTCAAGGAGGACCTCACCGCGATTTTCGAAGGAGCCGCGCTGCCCGCCAAATACAATGGCCAGAATCTCTATGCCTCCACCCATAAGATCACCGGGGTGTCCGACCCGAGTTGGGCAGTTCTGACCAGCTATCACAATATCTACAAGAAAATCAAGACTCCCGACAGCTCGCCCACCTATGACGGCGAACCGGACAATCCGGTCACCATTTCGGATGCGGAGTCACAGGTGCCGCCCACCGGCTTTTTTCCCGGCCCGCTCATTACCAAAGTGGAGATCTTGTTCACTTTCGTCACCCGCGACGCCCATTGGAGTACCATTCTGTCGCAAGGCATGCCGTACATGGGGCATTTGATCTTCGTGCCCTTGGTCACCCTGCACAACCCCTACAATGTCTCCATTTCCTTCGACCGCATGCAGGTGATCATCCGCAATCCCCCGGTGGCCTTCAATTTCGCCATCAACGGCCAAGTCCAGAATACCATCCTCACGCCCTTTACCGAGATGCTCATCAATAACGGCAAGGGTGCCGACGACCGCGGCGAAAGGTCCTTCGCCTTGGATATCGGCAACTGGACCAGTGCCGACAGCTCCTCCACCGGCGGCCCGATCACCCTCAAACCCGGGCAAACCCTCGTCAGCAGCCCCTACATGAATCCCCTGGCGAGCTTTGGCAACCAGCTCGACGCCAAGTTTGATGACTGGGCCAACGACGCCACCGGCGTGGATGGCACGGGCAACGTCACCTCCATGGTCAAAGCCATGCCGGGGTTTCGCGGCAAGGCGGTGGGTTTTGACATCGACTGGCTCACACCCATGACCCTGATTCTCAACACCAACGATCAGGGCGCAGGGGTGTTAGGACTGCACGGCGACGACACGGTGGAGATTGAATGCGGCATCATCCCGCCGGACTACGGCATCAAGGATCGGTTCCAAGTGTCCGCCTCAATCGTGTACAAGGACAAGACCGTGAGTTATGGCGGCCTGGATTTCGTGTATGGCGACGCGGCCACCCTGAGCAGGATTTTTGACAAAACCTTTCACTTCGGCCCCTTCACGGCCTTGAGTGCCTATCATTCCAACCGCGTGCCGCTTCCCGCCCAAGTCAATGCCAAGGCCTTCGCACTGTTTTCCGCCTACGCCCGCACCACCAGCGGCGGGGTCTATGAAACCAACCTGCGCACCGAGATGCCCGGCGCTCTCAATGTCCTGCGCGACGGCCGGCTCGCCGGCAAACCCTACCTCGATCACAACCCGGCGCGACCCGTGGTGATGGTCGATTTGCAGAAGGATGTGCCCGGCATGCACTCCCACGAACTCAACTTCGTGCCCATCCCGTCCGGTCAGACCGACGACCTGTTTGAGATCGGTGGGGATAATCGCACCAATGTGATCACCGGCAACACGACCATCCGCGGCATCAAGTCGGGCACCTATCTGGAATTGCCCACCGGGCCGATGATGACGATTGCCGACTTCCGCCGCTCCAATGCGCTCACCACGCCGTTTCTGCCCAATTTCGTCCAGCCGGTGGCCAATTCCCGGGTGTCCCCCCTCATGAGCACCGACAAGGTGATCCAGGGCGGCGTGACCACCTATGATCTGCTCGACCAAAGCGTGTTGGCCAACCACGCGTTTTACGACAAATTCTTTTTCTCCACCATGTCCGCCATGGGCGACAAACCGCTGGAGAAAGTGTTAGGCAGCTTCCTCGATGGCACGGCGCCGCTGTGGTCGCAGTCGCTGCAGGCCTATCTGCCGGAGGGGCGGACCGCGGCCGCGGCCGCCACCGAGCTGGTGACGGCCGGCCAGCCGAGTCCCAATGCCTATCAGGTTGCCGCCGAGTACCTCATGGTCAAGGGCCCCTTCAATGTCAACTCCACCTCCGTGCCGGCGTGGAAGGCCGTGCTCGCGTCCCTCAACAAGGCGCAAATCCCCGTGCTGTGGCCCAAGAACCTGGCCCTCACCTCCGAAAGTCCCTATGGCACCCCAATCCTGCCGATGTCGCTGCTCAACGGCAACAGTGCCACCGCTGGCGCGTTCGACCCCAATCAAATCGACAATCTCAGGGCCAACGAATGGAACGGCTTCCGCGAATTGTCGGATTCCCAGATGGACGCCCTCGCCTCGGCTATCGTGGACCAAGTCAAACTCCGCGGGCCGTTCCTCTCACTCTCGGAATTCGTCAACCGGCGCATCGGCCCCAACTCCGAGCTAACCCGCAGCGGCGCGCTGGCGGTGGCCATCGACAAGTCAAAAATCAACAGTGCCGTGTTTGCCGCCCAGGTGCCCATCGCCGCCGCCGATGTCAGCAAGCCGACCATGTACAACTACAAGACGCTGGAAAATGCCCTGGGCAATCCCGCGGAAGGCGCGCCCGGCTGGATCAGCCAAGGCGACCTCATGCGAATCATCGAGCCCCTCGCCACGGTGCGCGCGGACACCTTTGTAATCCGCACCTGTGGAGAAGCCACCGATGCCAGCGGCAAGGTCACTGCCCGCGCCTACGCCGAGGCCGTGGTGCAGCGCACTCCGGAGTACATCAACCCGGTGGACCGTCCGTCGCTCAATGCCTCCGATCCCGCCGTCACTAGCGCAAATCCGATGAACCGCACCTTCGGCCGCCGCTTCACCATCGTGTCCTTCCGCTGGGTTTCAAATCAGGAGATCTGACAGCCCTCTTCAACGCGGAGCGCCGGCTTCAGCGGCTTGTCGCTCCGTGCATCCCAACGCGTTGTTCACCAACGCGCCTGCCGGATGCGGCGCACGAGGGCGGCGCGGAAGAGGCACTCCCCGGCCGAAGCCGACTTTCCATCAGCCGCAAAAAACCGGATTAAGTATGGAAATTGGCACGGATTCTGCTTTGCTATTGTTTGCACTGCAAGTCAATACGAACCATCCCCAATGACCACATACCTGATTCCGCGCGCCGGAAACCGGGCAGCCGCTGCTTTGGCAGCGGGCTGCGGCCTTTTTTTCCTGACCTCCACGCGCGCGGCGGCAGCCGTCGATGGGGCTTCGAGCATCAACAGCGGCGACACCGCGTGGATGCTGATGTCCACGGCGCTGGTGTTGTTCATGATGATACCGGGGCTGGCGTTGTTTTACGCCGGGCTGGTGCGGGCGAAGAACGTGCTGTCGATCCTGATGCAATGCTTCGCGTTGACGGCGGTGCTGAGCATCGTGTGGCTCGTCTGCGGCTATTCGCTGGCATTCAGCGACGGCAACAGCCTCTTCGGCGGCTTGCGCCTGTGTTTTCTCTCAGGGGTGGGGCCGGACAGCGCGCCGCGCGCCGACGCGCCGAGCATTCCGCTGCTGTTGCATTACGCCTATCAGATGATGTTTTTCCTCATCACGCCGGGTTTGTTCATCGGGGCCTTCGCCGAGCGGATGAAGTTCAAGGCGATCCTGGTGTTCAGCGTGCTGTGGAGTTTGTTCGTCTATGTTCCGGTGTGCCACGGCGTATGGCATTTGGGCGGGGCCTTCCTCGGTCTGAGCAACGTGATCGACCTGGCCGGCGGCATTGTCGTGCACATCACCGCCGGCGTGGCGGCCTTGGTGGCGTGCATCATGGTGGGGCCGCGCACCGACTATCTGCACACCCAGATGCCGCCGCATCACCTGCCGTTCACGGTGGCCGGTGCCGGGATGCTGTGGGTCGGTTGGTTCGGCTTCAATGCCGGCAGCCAATTTGCCGCCAACGGCAGCGCCGCGATGACGCTGGTGGTCACCCACCTGTCGGCCTGTGCCGCGTCGGTGGCCTGGATGACCATCGAGTGGGCGAAGAATGGCAAACCCAGCGCGCTGGGGATTGCCACCGGCTCGATCGCGGGACTGGCGGCGATCACCCCGGCGGCGGGCAAGGTCGGGCCTGTTGGTGCGCTGATCATCGGCGGGGTGTCGGCCTGCCTGTGTTGGCTCGCTTGCGCCAAGCTCAAGCAGAAATTCAAGTATGACGACTCGCTGGACGTTTTCGGCGTCCACGGCGTGGGCGGCTTTGTGGGGACCGTGTTGGTGGCGATCCTCGGGTCGCGGCACTTTGCCGGAGGTTCCGGAGAGTTTGCCATCGCTCCGCAATTGGCCACCCAATTGCTGGCCGCGCTGGGTGCCGCCGTCCTTTCGGCGGGGGTGAGTTTCGGACTCTTGAAACTCATCAGCGCGACCATCGGCCTGCGGGTCACCCGCGAGGAGGAACACACTGGGCTGGACCTCGCCGAGCACGGTGAAGAAGCCTACACCAATTGAACTGGAACTCCGAAGCATGGTCTGCTGAAAACGAAATGGGCAGGGGTATCCCGGTGCCTTTTCACCACGGATTTCACGGATTTGACAGGATTTCACGGAGAAGATAACTGGATTCTATCAACCATATTAGACTCACTCTCAACGTGAATCACTGGCACTTCGCAACCTTAACATAATCCGTAAAATCCGTGCAATCCGTGGTTTCAGACCCTGATCTTGGGTTTCACTTCGGTTTTCGCGCATTCCTGTCCCGCCGCGTTGCCGACCCATTGGACTTGGAGCGGCTTGGCGGTGGTCAGATGCACGTCGCGTTGCGGGAAGGGCACGCCCAAACCCGCTTCGCCGAGGCGTTTTTCGATCATCAGGCGCAAATCGCTGGTGACCATCATGGCGTTGGCCGGCCCCGCCAGATCCAGCCAGAAATAGAGGCTGAAGAGCAGCGCGCTGTCGCCGAAATCCTCGAACACCGCAAACGGCGCGGGCTCCTCGCACACCAGCCCGTGGCGCCCCGCCGCTTCCGTAAGGATCTCCATCACCTGCGTCGGCGGGGTGCCATAGGCGACGCCCAGGCGCAGGTTGCGGCGCATCCGGGTGTTGGACAACGTCCAGTTGGTCGCCCGGTTTTCCAGAAACACCGAGTTGGGAATCATCGTTTCCACATCGTCCGAACCGCGCAGCACCGAGGAGCGGGTGTTGATCTCAATCACCGTGCCGGTGATGCCATCGACCTCCACGATGTCGCCGACGCGCACCTTGCGTTCGACCAGGACGATGATGCCGCTGATGAAATTCTTGATGAGGGTTTGGGTGCCGAAACCCAGGCCGATGGCCAGCGCGCCGCCGAAAAACGCAAAGACCGTGAGCGGGATGCGCAGAAACGCCAGGGTGCCGATGACGAGGAACACCCCGACCACGATCATGCTCCAGTTGCGCAGCGTGCGGGCCTGGGCATCGGCGATATGGCCGCGGGCTACCAGGCTGCGGTGGAGGCGCTTGGCAATGAGTGAGGCAACCCAGTAACCGAGGAGGAAAAACAATACGGCCCGCACCAACATGCCCAGCGTGACCGGAATCTTGCCGGTGATCGTTTGGCCCTCCACCTCCACCTTGTCTTCAAAACTCATCACCTCGAAGGACCAGATTTTTTTCACCGTGGCCCAGCCGGTGGCAGCGAACTTGGCGACGCGTTGGGACCATCCCGCCTGGCCCGGTTCCGGGGCGTTTTCCAGCACCCAGCGTTTGACCAGTTTGCGCTGCGCCTCGACCGCTTGGGAGATGCGCTGGAGCATCGCGAGTTTATCGCTGGTGTAGGTGCGCTGTTCGCCAAGCAGGCTGAAGCGCGGATCCTCGGAACCGAGCGCTGCCGCGCGCGCTTCGAGCTTGCTGAAATCGGCGGCAGTCCTGGCAAGATCGTCATCGACCACGTTGACCCAGGCCCACAGGTTCTCGCGCGGCACGCCGAGCGCGTCGAGCGCCTGAGCCCGCTGCTGCGGACTTTTGGCCTCGACGAGCGCGCGCCGGTCCTGATAGGCCTTGAGGGCGACGTTTTCCAATTGCAGCAGGCTCTCCAGCCCCTCGGTGAGCGCTTGCATCGCATCCACCCGCCCCTCGGCCACTTCTAACCGATACTTCGCGAGTTCCACGCCTGGCGTCTCCGCGGCGGGCGGTGCAGGTGCCGTCAGCGCGTTGACGGCGACCAGTGCCTGGGTGCGGGTGGCCAGGGCGGACTTGAGTCGTTTGGCAACACCATCGAGTTCCTTGCGGATGGCCTGCTTGCGTTCTTCCGAGACTTTGCCGAGTTTGGCCAGATCCTCATCGTTGAAGCGGGAGTTGGCGTTGGCAATCTTGACCTGGCGTTCGAGCAGGGCGATATCTATGTTGGCGGCGGTGATGCGGTTCCTGAGGATGTCGAGCAGGCTTTGCATCAAGCTGGCACGCACCGCCAGCATCCGCGATTTGTCGCGTGTCGCCTCAAGCCGCCACTTGGCCGTCTCGCGCGTGGCATCGTCGGCTTTTTGCAGCGCGCCGAGGGCGCTGTTGACCCCCTCCTCGGCGGTTTTGGTTTCCGCCACGATGGTGGCGAGGATCCGCGCATAGTTGGCCACCGAGGCTTCGTAGGACGAGAGATTGGACTTGAGCGCATCCCGCTGGTTGAGCAGGTCATCGATGACGAGCAGCGAGTAGGGCGGCTTTTGCTTGAAGCCGGTCCACGCGGCCTCTTCGGCGCGGGAGGTTTCCAGGGCTTTGCGGGCGTCGTCAACGGCGGTGAGGTTCTTGAGCGAGCGCCTGGTTGTTAGAACCATCTGCTCCAGATCGCGGCGGCGCTCATCGAGTTCGGCCGGGCTGACGTCCTCAGGCAGGGCGGCGGCGGCACCGGGCGCATCCAGGCGCGTCAGCGTGTCGTGGGCCTCCTTGTCCCATTGCTGCAGCCGTGTTCGGGCCTCGTCGGGCTTTTCGGCCGCGGTGGGTTTGGCGGGCTCGAGGCTTTCGGCCGCTTTCTTCAAGGTGGCGATCTGACCCGGCGCACAAGGAGGGAAAACCGCCACCAGCAAACTGGCGAGCAGCACCCCCCGGCGCATCCCGGCGATCAATGGCGGCGACGTCATGGCGCGAGCGTGGTGTGGAAACCCTGCCAGATCAAGCCGGAACCTGCATCTCCATGAGTCCCATGGCGCTCCGCAGAGGAAAACAGCCGTCTCGGCTGTTAGGGCCAACGGGCGTCCCGCCTGTTGGACATCTGTCACGGCATAGGCGCGAGCCAGCAAAACAAGTAACGACAGGCGAGGACGCCTGTCTTCCCTCACAGCCGAGACGGCTGTGCTCCCGTATTTCCCCTTAAATTGGCGCGCCGATCTGACAAGTTTCCGCTCCTGCGAACTTTCCTGTTGCCATCCCACGGATTTCCGCGATAGTTCACCTATCTTGATTGGAAATAAATCCAAACTGCCATCTGGAAGTGGCATGGTGCAGTCCGGCGGCGGGCCGGATCGCGGCATTGTGCGCGCCCGTCACTTGTTGAAGCGTCACCCATCAACTCATGATTCGTCAAACTGAGGAACTGCAGGCCGGATTGTTCGAGGACACCAGTCATCCCAACGCTCCGGCCAGCCGCGGACGGGTGGCCGGAGCGCATCCCAAGCCGGGGGATTTCGGGCTGGTGGCACCGTCGCAGGTGGTGAAGAACTACGTGTTAGACACCAACGTGTTGCTGCACGATCCGGCGTCGCTGGAGCGTTTCAAGGAGAACCACCTGTGCATTCCGGTGGATGTGCTCGCGGAGTTGGACAAGTTCAAGTCCGAGCAAAGCGAGCGGGGAGCCAACGCGCGGCGGGTGCATCGGCGGCTCATCGAGATGTTTGCCACGGCGGCCACGGTCACCGGTGGCGTGCCAACCGAAGGCGGCGGCACCGTGCGGCTGGTCATTTACGATCCGGCCTCGTGCCCGAAAAACTCCGAGGTGCTCAACCGCTTCCACCGCATCTTCCCGGATCGCGAACGGGTCGATCACCGCATCCTTGCCGCCTGCCTGTTGCTCATGCAACACAACAGCGCGCCGGTGGTGCTCGTTACCAAGGATCTCAACATGCATCTCAAAGCCCGCGCCGTGGGCATCGAGTGCCAGGACTATCTGAGCGACAAGGTGGATGCCGCCGAGATCGCCAGCTACGAGGTTCCGCGCATCGAGGTCGGTGTGGACGAACTCCAGCGCTTTGCCAGCTCCGGCGACTTGCTGCTGCCCGCCGCACGCTGTGGCAGCCTCCATATCAACGAGTACGTCCTGCTCGGCGCCGGCGAAAAACAAACCATCCCCGCCCGCCTCGGCGCCGACGGCCGCTTCGTGCGCCTCAACCTCCCCGAGGCCTTGAAAATCCCCGACGGCCAGGCCCTCAAGCCGCTCAACCTGGGCCAGCGCTGCCTCATCGATGCGCTGCTCAATCCGGAAATCTCACTGGTCACCTGCTACGGCCACGCCGGCACCGGCAAGACGCTGGTGGCCGTGGCCGCCGGGCTCCACGAGATGTTCAAGCACCGTTACCACGGCATGACCGTCAGCCGCCCGGTGGTCGCCATGGGTGAGCAACTCGGATTCCTGCCCGGCTCGTTGGAGGAAAAAATGCGGCCGTGGCTCCAGCCGATCCACGATGCGCTGGACTTGCTGATGCGCCCGGACGCGCCGCTGGGCCCGCGGCGCAAACAACCCCGCTCCACCCCCGCC
>Ga0118677_10013388_pt1 | contig 11800 bp, 4 predicted proteins | sample AliMusrvi5mmetaG_FD_86154 | JGI IMG/M metagenome (GOLD analysis project Ga0118677, IMG submission 86154) | reverse complement strand
TTATAATAGAGGTGTAAATAATGGGTAAAGCTTTAGTATTGGCTGAAAAGCCTTCAGTAGGCAGGGAGCTCGCCAGGGTGCTTGGGTGCAGGCAGCATGGCATGGGCTGTTTTATTGGGGATAAATATATAGTAACATGGGCGCTGGGTCATTTAGTAACGCTGGCTGACCCGGAATTTTACGGCGACCAATATAAAACTTGGAAATTAGAAACACTGCCTATGATACCCAAGAAAATGGAGCTGGTCGTTATGAAGGAGACTTCTAAGCAGTTTGGCATTGTACGTGCCCTTATGCGGCAGCCGGATATAACGGAGCTTATTATTGCAACCGATGCAGGGCGCGAGGGCGAGCTTGTAGCGCGATGGATTATTGAAAAAGCAGGCTTCAAAAAGCCACTCAAACGTCTATGGATATCCTCTCAAACCGATAATGCCATAAAAGAGGGTTTTGCTAGATTGCAGGATGGCAAAGCCTATAATAATTTATTTTATTCCGCGCAATGCAGAGCAGAGGCAGACTGGCTGGTGGGTCTTAATGTTACACGAGCCTTGACCTGTAAGCATAATGCGCAGCTTTCGGCAGGGCGTGTGCAAACCCCTACCCTGGCAATTATAGTGGAGCGTGAAGAAGAAATCAGAAAATTTGTTCCCAAGGAATTTTATACAATTCAAGCAAAGCTAAATAACTTTTATGTGACGTGGTTTGACAATAAAACCGGACAGGCACGTTTATTTGACTCACAAAAAGCACAGGAGATAGCCGCAAAGGTGAAGGGGGCTTCCTTTACTATTACCAATATTAAAAAGGATTTAAAAAGAGAAACGCCGCCTCTGCTTTATGATTTAACAGAGCTGCAGCGTGATGCGAATAAGCGCTATAATTTTTCTGCTAAAAAAACACTTAGTATCATGCAGCAGCTTTATGAAATACATAAGCTGCTAACCTATCCGCGTACTGATTCCCGATATATCACAGAGGATATTGTGCCCACGCTGACTGCTCGCTTAAAGAGCATCGCTATAGGCGGTTATGCCGTGCATGTTAAAGAAATAATGCTGTCCAAAAACCCAATATGCAGGCGGTTTATTGATAATGGGAAGGTATCTGATCATCATGCAATTATCCCGACAGAGCAGTTTGTAGATTTAAGTAAATTATCCGCTGACGAAAAAAGTATTTATGATTTAGTGGTAAAGCGTTTTTTAGCCGCTTTTTGCGGTGATTATATCTATGAGCAGCTTACTGTTGTTTTTACTGCAAACGGTGAATCTTTTGATGCCAAAGGCAAAACAATGAAGGCCAAGGGCTGGAAAAAGATATATGATAAACAAACAGAGGAGTCTGCAAACGATGAGGAAAAGGAGCAGGAATTGCCGGAGCTGAAAAATGGTGAGGTAATCAAAGCCGCAGATGTTCAGTTAAAGACAGGTAAAACAAAGCCCCCCGCCCGATACACAGAAGCTACTCTCTTATCTGCAATGGAGCATCCGGGGAAATTCATTGAAGACAGCACAATGCGTGAGGTAATGGATAAAACAAGCGGACTTGGAACGCCTGCGACAAGGGCAGAAATAATCGAAAGATTATTAAGTGCTTTTTATATAGAGCGAAAGGGCAATTCACTCTGCCCCACTTCAAAGGGAATACAATTAATAAATATTGTGCCCAAGGATTTAAAGGAGCCGGAGCTCACTGCGAAATGGGAGCAACAGCTTACGCTAATCAGCAAGGGCACATCTAGCAGTATAAAATTTATGGAGAATATTCGAGGCTATGCAGACAGTCTTGTAAAAAAGGTTATTTCAAATGATGTGATATATAAACATGATAATGCTGTAAAAGCCAAGTGCCCAAATTGTGATAAAAATTTGCTTGAGGTAAATGACAAAAGAGGCAAGCTTTTAGTCTGTCAGGACAGAGAATGCGGCTATCGCAAGTATCTATCTCAAGTATCTAATGCGCGCTGCCCAACCTGCCATAAACAGCTTGAAATCGTTGGCGAGGATGAAAATCGTTTCTACTCCTGCACCTGCGGCTTTAGAGAAAAATTTGATAGATTTAATAAGCGTCTTAACGAAGCGCATAACAATCTAAGCAAAAAAGAAGTGGCAGACTATATACAAAAACAACAAGAGGCTCCGCCTGCTAATACTGTTATGCAAGCGGCTATGGACGCCGCACTTGCTGCAATGAAGGAAAAAGAATAAAATAGTCTAATTTGTTTTATTTAAAAATGAAATGCCTTAGCAATTTATTGTGTTATCGATAGATTAGTGGTAAAATAGTAGTAGGTGCGAAATTGTTTACTGCACATAGTTTAGGAGAAATATTAAATGAAAAAAACATTATCTATCATAATATGTCTTATTATGATACTGGGAATATTTCCAGCACTATCTTTGAATGTAGCTGCATATCAGCAAAACACAGAATTGCTTAGCAACCCTGGCTTTGAGTCCTCTGACCTATCCATGTGGACGTTAGCAGGGTGTGCGCTTACAAGGGATTCCAGCACCTTTAATTCTGGCAGCTATTCTGCAAAGGTAACAAATAGAGCCTTTCAGTCCGCCTCTCCACAGCAGGATATTACTCAGCAATTAATGGCTTGCGGTCAAGGACTCTATACCTACAGTGCAAATATCAAACTTCTTGCAGGTCAAGCTGCCTGTACGATGTATGTAGTAATAAGTATTGAAAGCACACAGGGCACAAAAAAATGGTATACACCTGCACTTAAAACGATAACAAGTGATGCCTTTACACAGAGCATTGATTCCAACAGAAGCATCACCTGGCAGGGAACATTAACAAGAGCTTTAATATATGTTCAAAATGGCTCTACTTATACTACTGATTATCCAGGCATTTATTTAGATGATTATAGTTTGGTAAAAAACAGTGCAATAGTGCCTGAGCCTACTGCGGTTCCGTATATTCCCACAACGCAAACGACTGACCAGAGGGGAACCGGTGCCCCGTCAGTAGGGGTCATTCGCTGGGATGCCTGGCTGCCCAGTACACAAGGCACCTTTGGCACAAATGATGTCAGCACTAATATGGGTGCACAGGCAGCTCGTACGCTGGGCCCCAATAAATATCATTACAGACTCCCCTATTTTGCGCTTTCCAATGGTGACAATTCAGTTGATTTCCCTGCATACACACAAGCACAAATGGACTCAGAAATACGTTATGCAGCGTATGCCGGCATTGATTATTGGGCTTATGGCTGGTACCCTATAGGCAGCGGAATGGATACCGCACGCAATTTGCACGTTAGCAGTGCGCTTCGAGATAAAGTTAAAATGTCTGCTATACTTGGCGTTAGCACCTTTGGCGAGGCTGAGCAGGAGCAGCTGATAGGATATTTTAAAGAAAGCTTCTACATTAAGGTTCAAGACGGACGTCCATTATTATTTTTCTATACTAATACAAATGCGCTCGCTACAATAATATCCATTCAGCAAGATTGTCTTGCCGCAGGCATTCCTTTGCCATATTGTGTTTCTATGGAGGGCGCGGCAACAGGTATGGATGCTGTATCTGCCTATTCAGCCACCGGCACAAATGGTGCAAGCTTTAGCTCTTTGGCACAAAGCGCAGAAGCAAAATGGGATACTCAAAAAAATGCAGGCAGCAAGGTTGTCCCGCTCGTAAGCACTGGCTGGGATGCGCGCCCCATATATGATAATCCTGTTACTTGGACTACCGCAACCGCTAATAGCTGGGTGCAAACCCCGACAACAAACGAAATATCCGCTCATCTCCAAGACAGTATTAACTGGACAAAAAACAACACCAGCACCACCATGGCAAATACGGTATTAATGTATGCCTGGAATGAGCACGATGAGGGCGGCTGGCTATGCCCCACTGCAAAGGTTGATGCAAGCGGCAATGTTCTTACAAGCAGCGGGCAAAATTTAGTTAATACCGATAGAATAGATGCACTGCATAATCTTTTACGCCCAGTTTCCATTCCAACTATAAACCCCTGGGGAACAGCAGAGCCTACACCTCTACCTGTACCTACAACTTCTGCTATTAACTTTACTATAGCTGATGTCAATGGAAATTGCGGGCAAAAAATTGATGTTAAAGTGGATATTTCCGAAAATTCGAATATATCTGCCGGTACCTTGGTGCTAAATTTCGATAACACAAAGCTAGAATATATTGTAGCAACAGCAGGCAGCTCTATGGGCGGACTTTCAGATATTAATACAACAGATTCTAAAATAACTATGGCATATATTAATATGGATGGTCTTAAAAATGGCGGAACGATTTTGGACGCACAATTTAAAATTAAAAGTAATATTCCGGATGCAACAATACCCATTAGCTTTGAAGTGCCTGAATTAATAGACTCACAGGCGATTTCATTACCTTTTAATATAACAGCAGGAAATATAAATATTAAGAATTTTATGCTGGGTGACTTAAATAATAATTTTGTCATAACCAGCTCCGATGCGCTTATGGCACTTCAATTAGCATCAGGGCATTTAAGCCCAACTGATTATACAAGTGTTAGTGCTGACGTAAATAAAGATGGAAATACCACCGCTTTAGATGCATTGCAAATACTGCAATTTGCCAGCGGTAAAATAAATTCATTTGATACAAATCCACAGCCCATAGGAATACCTGCTGTGAAATGGACAGTTACTGAGCTTGCTTTTAATAGCTCTTATTCTGATAATACCTCCATTATTACAGGGACACAAAGTGATTTTGAAAGTACCTCTATTCCAACTGGCTGGAGTGCATTTGGAGACGGCAGTTTATCAGTTTCTTCTACAGTGGCACATAGCGGTACCAAGTCGTTTTGTTTAGCTTCACGCACACAGGCATGGTCTTCTCCTACCTTTAATATATACAGCACATTAAAAAATGCCGGTGTTGGCTCCTATAATATTAGCTTTTGGATATATGCAGATGCAATGGCAACTAATCCTCAAAGTGGCAGAATGATAGTACGCGGCGGTTCAAGTGCTGATGCAAACTCATTTATAGTAAATAATGGCGGTGCATACTATGGATCTTTATCCGCCGGAAACTCTACGGCACTAAATACATGGACAAAATACTCAGCAACACTAAATGTTACGCAAACTGATATTGCCAGAGCCAGTGGAACATTTAACCTAATGATAGATTCGTTTCCAGCGGCTGCAAATCAAAAAATATACTTAGACGACTTTGCCATTTCAAAAATACATTATACTTCGCCCTTTAATGATGTGCAAATGGACGCAACCTTTACTAGTCCGGATGGCTCCACTTTAGTAATGCCGGCATTCTGGGACGGCGGTACTACTTGGAAGGTACGCTTTGCTCCAACAGTTACAGGTAATTGGACATATAATACAACCTGCTCAGACACTACTAACACAGGGCTTAATAACCAGAGCGGACTAATAACCTGTTATTCTTATGCCGGAAGTTTGGATATTTTCAAGCATGGTTTTATAAAGGCAAGCCAAGACAATCGCTACTTCACCTATGCAGACGGTACTCCATTTTTCTATTTAGGAGACACACACTGGAGCTTGCCTATGGAGCCCATTGATTCTTCAGTAGTATCAGGAATACCTTCGCAGTTTAAATACATCATTGATAAAAGAGTGGATCAGGGTTTTACAGTTATACAATCTGAACCAATTGGAACAATGTACAATTTAGGCGATGGCTTTACGCAGGCTGATATTGCCGGCTTTCAGGATTTGGACAGAAGATTTCAATATATAGCTTCAAAAGGATTAGTTCATGCCAACGCAGAGCTGTTTTTTGCAAGTGAGCTGGGCGCAAATGGCTATAAATATTCAGATGCCTATTTAGAAAAGCTCTGCCGATATTGGGCGGCGCGTTATAGTGCATATCCCGTTATGTGGACAACAGCGCAGGAAGTGGATAATGACTTCTATCACGGCAGATTAGATGAAAATGGTAACGATATGAACCCATATTATGATGCGACCACAAATCCCTGGAAAAAGGTTGCAGCATGGGTACATCAATATGACCCATATAGCCAGCCGCTCTCCGCACATCAAGAGTATGCAAGCATGGACCCAAATAGTGGAGCAAATGCAACAAAATCCTCCTTTAAAAATGTGCCTGGTGATAATTGGTACGCTGTTCAATGGTCACCTGCAAAGAATTCCCAGCTTGATTTTTCTATTCCTGAGGACTTTTGGAATAGCGAGGTAAGAAAGCCTACTGTTAATTACGAAGGTAGTTATGACCATTTATGGACGCTGGAGTTTGGCGCCAGACAGCAGGGTTGGACAGCCTATCTAAATGGTATGTATGGGCAGGGCTATGGAGCTGAAGATATTTGGCTTTATAATAGTACCTATAATACAGATGTTCCTACAACCAATAATGGCGTTACTGTTACTGTAGAAGATAAAGCAGTAAAATGGTATGACAGCATTAATTTCCCCGCTGCCTATGAGCTGGGATATATGCATAATTTCTTTAATGCTATAGAATGGTGGAATTTAACACCGCGTTTTGATGATTCAGCATGGTTTAATAATAATGGCTCTTTTTATTCAATCGCAAGTAAAAACAACTCATTATATGTAGCATATTTCTATAACGCAACTCAAAACACAGGTACTATAAAGGGACTGGCAAATGTAGCATATACTACGCAATGGTATAACCCCATTACAGGTGTATATAGCGCCGCAGCAACCATTAAAATAAGCAATGGCAGATACTTCATAGGCAATAAGCCCGATAACAATGATTGGGTTTTAATAATGAAGAAATGCGGATAATTATAATTGACAAAAACGATATATAAAAGGAGTTAGATATTATGACAAAAATTGATTTAGTCAGGCAAGAAATGATGAAAGCATTAAAAGAAAAAGATATGGGGCGCAAGGAGGCTCTTTCGCTTCTGCTTTCAGCATTGAAAGCAAAGTTTATTGACAAGCGTGCCGACCTTACAGAGGATGAAGAAAATGCAATCGTGCTGAGACAAATCAAAGAATCAAAAGAAACCTTAGAGAGTACACCAAAGGACAGAGTGGATATTATTGAAGAATGCGAATTAAGAATGCGCGTATTTGCAGAATTTGCTCCACAAATGATGAGTGAAGCTGAAATTAAAGAAATTATTAAAAAAGTAATGGAGCAGTTGGGCATTTCGACACCAACACCAAATGACAAAGCCACGATTATGAAAACTTTAATGCCTCTTGTAAAAGGCAAAGCTGATGGTAGCTTAGTCAATAAACTCGTGGGTGAATTATTTCAGTAGATACTCAATAATGAATCTGTATGACGTCCATTGAACTTATGCTTTTCTATAAATCCTGCCAAAAATTCAAATTATCATTCTCACAAAACAAAAGGACTTTAAGGTTTATGCCTAAAGTCCTTTTTATGTTATTTTAGGTTGTGCAGTGTGTGCGGGCACCTTTCGGTATTATTTGGCTAACAATATTAAATCATATTAAAAACTTGTTATCCTGCCTGTGGCAAACTGCAATATTTTGAGAGCATCTGCGCTGGTAACCGTTCCGCTTTTATTTACATCCGCTGCAAAAAATTGATTTGCGGTTAATGTTATTCTGCCTGTGGCACCTTGAAGTGTCATTAAGGCATCCGCAGCACTCACTGAACCACTTGCATTTAAATCGCCCAATATAACTATGTTTGATATAATTAGACTGCTTACATCAGACCAGTTTCCTGCATTATCCTGACCCTTTGCATATATTGTGCAATTAGCTGATACTGAAACTGGCACTGTATAATCTGTCCATGCACCGCTATCAATCTTATACTTTGCTACAGCAGCATCTGATGGATAAGTAATTGTTACAGTTACATTTGTCTTTGTTGGATCTGTCTTATCTGCTGATAGCGTGGCTACATCCGGAGCGACTTTGTCTATGTTTGATATTGTTACTGTTTGTGTTGTAACATTTCCTGCGGCATCTGTTGCCACAAAATCAAAGCTGCCATTTGCTGTAAAAAGATGGCTTGTAAAGTTTAGCGTGCCTTCATTGGTTGAAGCTGTAACCGTTATATCTTGATTGGTAGGCGATGTATTGTAATCTCCTATTGTAATAACTGGTGGCGTTATATCTCTATTTGTTGTAACCTCTGATGATGCACTAGCTATGGATTCTCCTATTAAATTTACAGCTGTAACGGTAAAGCTGTATGGAGTATTTTGAGTTAGCCCAGTTGCCGTATAGGTAGTGGCTGTAATCGGAGTGCTTGTTAGCTTGGTAGTGCCTTGATATACATTATATCCCGTCGCTCCAGTAACTGCTGTCCATGATAGGTCTACTGATGTATCAGTTTTGCCTGTAGAGCTTAAGTTAGTTGGTGCGGGCGGAGGGGTAGGGGCAGTATAGGTCACTGTTCCGTTTGAAGCAGTATATGCAAGATTTGCAGGCTCTACATAGTGCGTATAATCTCCAGCATCTGTTAATTCTGAAACAGTAAGTGTAACTGCTGTTGAACCAGCGGTTGCTGATATAATTTTAAATGTAACATCCATAAGCGAGCCGCCTGCTGTAAGCCCATTTAAATTTATATATGCTTCGGTTATTTTATTCTGTGCAGAATTATAATAAATGTCGCTAGAACCACCTGCTGCTGCCGCTCCTTCTGTCGAGCTGACATATTGAAGCTTTGTGCTGTTATACGATAGTACAAAGGTGGCAGCACCAATTGCTGAGTTTGCGGAGACATTGAGCGAAACAACTACGTTATCTCCTGAACCCCCAGAAGGGCTGGTAAGTGCCAAAGTAACAGTTCCTGCTGCCGATACAGAGGTAATTGGTGTTCCTACAGCTACTATCATAAGTGCTGCAACAAGCAGAGCAAGAAGTTTTTGTGAAACCTTTTTTGTTTTCATAAATATTCCCATCCTTTATTTTAAAACGTTTTTACACTAACAATTACTACATTAGGTACTAATTCTTTGTAAGTTTCAATACCCAATCGTCACCAGAGGTTGGCTTGGCGCCTACAGTTAATTGAGCGCTAGAAGGTGTAACTGTGCTTGTTGAATATACCGCACCAGTACGAGGATTAAACCATGTCTTGGTGTAAGGTACATTTAATAGATTCTTTATGGTGCCTGTAGTAGTATTTGATGTATTATAAAAGTATGCCACCACAAGTGTTTTATCATCTGTACTTGCTATAGAGTATCTTGAACTGCTTAGGCTTGAATAAGTAGAGCTGTTAAAGCGAGGAACTAATGTATACCAAGCTATTGATGAGAAGAAGGTCTTCATATAGCCTAACTGCAATGGAGCCGGTCTATTAGTAGTATCGTTAATAGAGGTGTACCAGTCCACCTGTTTTTGTGCTGCTGTTGTTTCAGGGCTTGTGCCTGTATTGGTTGTAAGATCATACTCTCCAGCATCATCGTGTGTGGCATAATTGTTAATTGTCTGCCAAATGCCGCCTTCCCCATATCCATAACCAAACATACCATTAAGGAATGCTGACCATGCTTGAACACGCGTGCCAAAGGTATCTATCCAGAAATGGTCGAACTTGCCTTCGTAGTTTACTGTAGGCTTATTCCCGCCATTATTCCAAAAGTCTGTAGGAATGGTAAAGTCCAGCTGAGATGTAGCACTTGGAGACCATTGTGCTGCAAACCATGTATGGCTTGCCAACGCCTTAAAGGAGGATGTAGTAGCTGTTGTACCGCTAGCTCCGCCAATAGGAGCAGCCGCATACTCCATATGCGCTGTGCTTGGTTGATTATATGCATCATATTGATGTACCCAGGCTATAACCTTTTTCCATGGATTGGTGGTCGCATCATAATACGGATTGTCTGAATTAGTTCCATCTGTTTTGCGGTCATGATAGAAATCATTATCTACTTCTTGTCCTGTTGTCCACATTACTGGATAGGAGCCATAGCGTGCTACCCAATAGCGGCAAAGCTGCTGCATATATGTATCTGTATATTTAGCCAAATTGGGTCCGTAATCAGCTGCATAAATCAGTTCATCATTTGCAGTAACTATTCCAGAGTCGGCAAGATACTTAATCTTTTTATCAAAATCAGTAAATTGAGCTAAATCCGCCGATGAAAGACCATTGGATAAATCGTATGTGGAATTGAGCGGTGGATCCGTTTGATATACTGTAAAGCCTTGTGAAACACGTTTGTCAACCATATACTTAAACTGCGATGGAACACCTGTAACATTTGAGCTATCATAGCTTTCAAAACTTACAGAAGCATGAGTATCGCCAAGATAGAAGAACGGCGTGCCATCCGCATACATAAAGTAATGTGTACCTGAAGTTGTCTTTATAAAACCATGCTGATATATAGCTAAGCTGCCAGCATAAGCTGTGCAATTAACTAATCCTGTCTTAGCATTTAGTCCTAAATCACTAGTGTCTGTACAGGATGTAGTATATGTCCAATAGCCAGTTAATGTTGGAGCAAAGCGTACCTTCCAGGTGCTTCCGCCATCCCAAAAGGCTGGTCTTACTATTGTAGTAGAACCATTTACAAAGGTTACATCCATACTTTGCGAGGAAAGAATATCATTAGTTGACTGCTTGTTGATTGAAACATCATCAAAGTAAATGCTCTGCCCTGTAGCTGTGGCAATGCCATCAAGCATTAGGTTAAAGTTGCCTGTTGCTCCTGTGATATCTGAATCTAACACTTTGATAGAACCATTTACTTGTGTCCATACTGCTGGTTTAATTGTTGTGGCTCCGGAAATATAGGTATAGAAGTTGCCGCCTACATTATTTATGAAGGAGTTTGCTGCGTCGCCTCTAATCATCATATTTGTAGATGCAGTAGTTGATGCGGTGGCGCTTACATAAACCCATATTGATAAATTATAACTGCCTGCACCGCCTGCCTTAACTAAATCATAAATATTTATTGAAGCAGAACTCCATGAGTATGTATCTGTACGGCCAGTTAACTTTAAGGACTTAGTTCCGCTATGGGCAACATCTGCCGAGACAGAAAGTGTGCCTGCTGCAAAAGCTGACCAGCCTGGTGCACAATTGTTTTCAAATGTACTTTGACTGGTGCCTGCAATAATCAAAGAATCCTTCTTTGTGCTTGTAAAGGAAATTTCCGTTGATTGCCACTGTGGCACAGCGGGAACAGTAACCGCTTTAAATGTAGCTATTCTGCCTGATGCAAATTGCAATATTTTTAATGCGTCAAGTGAAGTAATTGTACCGCTGGAGTTCGCATCAAAAAGAGAGAAATCCGCGGTGGGTACTGTATACCTGCTTGATGCTGCTTGAAGTGCCTGCAATGCATCAGCAGAGCTAATACCGCCGCTTTTATTCGTATCGCCAATTATTCCCCAATTTGCATAAAGCGAAGTGTCCGCAGTAACTGTATCGGAAGCAAAAACCCAGGGAGTAGTTAGCGCAACGTCCTTGTACCAACCCAGCAAAGCATAGTCATAGGCTCCTGAGCGGCTAACTGTGGGTGTTGTTGCCTTTTGACCTGCTATAATACCCTGCTTTGCAATAGTTGCTCCATCATAATCTTTGTATGAAACAGCATATTCTGTGGGTGGCAACGGAACGTAGGTAAGAGTAACATCATCAAAATAAATTATATCAGCAGTACAATTATCTATGCATAGATTCATTGTGCCTGATGATTGTGTTAGGTCTGCTGCCGTCACAGCAAAGGTGCCAGTAATTAATGTCCATGTGTTTGCAGTTAATGTCGAATTATTAGGATTTATTCTACCATAAGCATCAGATGGGGAAACAGCAAATGAATACTGTCCCGCAC
>Ga0118677_10013387_pt1 | contig 11802 bp, 9 predicted proteins | sample AliMusrvi5mmetaG_FD_86154 | JGI IMG/M metagenome (GOLD analysis project Ga0118677, IMG submission 86154) | reverse complement strand
TGGTGAGAGAGGGAGTTGAACCCTCGACCTCAGGGTTATGAATCCTGTGCTCTAACCAACTGAGCTACCTCACCATTTTCCGGGCTGAAAATATACCATTGCACAGATGAATAAACAAGCAATGGCAATGTTTTATTTGTTCTTTTTCAGCGTGTTAAGACCATTAAGCCCTCTGACTGAAAATCGCTTCAGCAACAGGAATATCTTCCGGTGTCGTGATTTTAATATTGTGATAACCCATTTCAAAAATTTTTATGGGCTGTTCAGGAAAAAAACGTTCTACCAGTGCGGCGTCATCCGTTGCATACCAGTGTTCAAGTTCTGCCTGTTCATGAGCCTGGATGAGCAGTCCGCATCGAAATCCCTGCGGAGTCTGAACCTGAAGAAGCCTGCTCCGGTCTGGTGTTTCCCCGAAAAAGTCAGGATTGGACCCTATATACTTGATTGTGTCCTTTGGTCTTGTTGCAGGCACACAAGCTCCGAACTGGAGCGATAAACGCGAGATGTCATCGATCTCTTCAGGCTGTATAAACGGGCGGGCCCCGTCATGCACAAGAATTGTGTCCGGTTCATTGCCGGTCATGCGTATGTCATGCTCAATTGCCCTGATGCAGTTCTTCACCGAATCCTGCCGCTCTTTGCCGCCTTCAATAACAGCTTTAACCTTGCTGAAGCCCTCAGATGCTGCCATATCCTCCAGTGTTGCTATATTTTCCTCTTTTGTGGCGATGTAGATGGTGCTGACTGAAGAGGCAGCCTGAAATGCTTTTATGGTATGATGAATAACAGGAAACCCTGCAATTTCAAGCAACTGTTTACACTGTCCGTTCTTGAGCTGCATTCGCTTTCCGATGCCGCTTGCGGCAATAATGGCAATTGCATTCATAGTGAGAGAAATCAATCCCTTCAGGGGGTTTAATGGATAAACATGGCATCTCCGTAAGCCAGGAAGCGGTAATCCTCTTTCAATGCAAGTTTATAAGCTTCCATAAGCAACCGGTGTTCAGCAAATGCACTGACGGCCATAAGCAGGGTTGTTTCAGGGAGCTGAAAATTGGTGACAAGTGCATCGGTAACCTTGAACTGGTATGGTGGATAGATGAACTTGTCAGTCCAGCCTCTTCCAAATTTTATTTTGCCGTCAACCGTGGCATTGGCCTCAAGGACACGGCACGTTGTTGTTCCTACCGCGATGATCCGTCCAGTTTTATTGACCTTGGTTTCATTAATCTCCATTGCCGTCTGATAGGGAATATTAAAATATTCCGAATCCATTTTATGTTTGGAAACATCTTCGACTTCAATGGCATTAAAAGTGCTCAAGCTTGGATGAAGGGTTATCGGTAGAATTTTTACCCCGATTTTCTGAATTTTCTGGAGGAGCGGCATGGTGAAATGCAATCCTGCCATTGGAGCAACAACGGCGCCTGTCTGGCTGGCATAGACAGTCTGATAGTTTTCCTTGTCAGAGGCAATCGGCGATCGGGTAAAATAGGGCGGAAGAGGAATTGTGCCGATTCTTTCCACAAGGCTGAAAACATCAATGTCAGGATTAAGAAATCTGATAGTTCTGCCACGGGATGTGGTATTGTCGACCACTTCAGCTACGACATCTTCTTCAAAATAAATTTTGTTTCCTACTCTTACTTTTCGTGCGGGATCAACAAGTACATCCCACAATCCAGCTTCTTTATTAAGAACTCTGAGCAGGAACACCTCGATTTTAGCATCAGTCTTTTCTTTCTGTCCAAATATTTTGGCAGGGAAAACCCGGCTGTTGTTTAAGACGAGCAGGTCTCCCTTTTTAAAGAAGGCGGCGATATCATCGAAAACCTTATGTTCGATATCTTTTTTCCGCCGGTTCAGTACCATCATTTTGCATTTATCCCTCGGCGAAGATGGTTCCTCGGCAATTTTACTTTTCGGGAGGGTATATCGAAAATTTGAGAGACGCATAAACAGAAATCCAATAGATCAAAAAGATAAGAATGCTATATAGTTCAAATCGAAGCGGAGTGATAGGGAACTCCTTTTTTCAACGTGAGATGTATTCCCGCAATACATGCCGGCGCTTCATCTCCCTCTGCTTCAAGCAGCGTGATAATGATATCATTCTCTGCGATGGTGATAGCATAACGGTTTTTTCTGAAACAGATGCTCAGACTGAGCTTTTTCCAGTGATTAGGCCTGTTGGGATGCACATTGAGTTTCTCGTTGTAGAACGAAATACCTGCAAAATAGCGGATAACCGTATCAAGCGTTCCCGCCATGACGCCGCAATGAATCCCCTCCTGGGTAGTTCCGCCCTGGGTGTCCTGAATGTCGCTCTTGAGAGCCTCTGAAAACCATTTCCATGCCATTTCATGGCCATCCTGCAGGTAGCTTGAAATGATACTGTGAACCACCTTGCTCAACGTAGAACCATGGCTTGTTCTTGGTTCGTAATACGCGTAATTGTTTCTGACCAGAGTCAGGTCATCAGGAATTTTATATCCGATCTTGCCCAGCAGTTCAGCAACCTCTCCTGGCGAAATAGTATAAAAAGTCATCAATACATCTGGCTGTTTGGCAACCTTGTAAAGATCAGGTGTATCTCCCTCGGCTTTCAATATCCTGTCCATTCTGTGGATATTGCCATATCTGGAGCGATAGTGAGTCCAGTCAAGCTCCTTGAGACTCTTGTAACCGTCGAACTGCTCAAGGATGCCATCGCTGTCAACAAGAATATTCATGTTGCTGCTGATATCTCTCCACTGCTTGAGTTCATCAAAGCCGAGATGGATTTTCGAAATAAGGTATCTGAGTACGGTAGGATCAATTTTTTCACCGACTTCAGCGGCTTTTTCAAAAAGCCAGACAGCCATAATATTGGTGTAGGCATTATCTTTCAGTCCTTCTTTACCGCTGCCTGGAAGTGTTTCATGAAATTCATCCGGTCCCATCACTCCCTCAATGTGGTACTTGCTGGTTTCAGGTGAATAAGTAGCGATCGATGCCCAGAAACGGGCAATTTCAAACATCAGTTCCGCACCGTACTGATTCAGGAAATCCGTGTCATCAGAGTCATAGATATAGCGCCAGACATTATAAAATACCGCAATGGAAACATGTCGTTGCAGACTGCTGTGGTCAGGTCCCCATGAGCCGCTTTTTGGATTGAAGTGCAGGATCTGGGTATCCTCACGGCCGTCATCTGCCGTCTGCCAGGGGAACATGGCGCCCTTGTAACCGTGTTCACGCGCATACTCTCTGGCAGCATTAAGCCGGTTGTAGCGGTACATAAGGAGCGCTTTTGAAATATCAGGAAAGTGGCGGTTAAAAAATGGCAGAATAAAAATTTCATCCCAGAAAATATGTCCGCGGTATGCTTCACCATTAAGACCGCGCGCAGGCATTCCGGCATCAATGGATACATTATGCGGCGATGCTGTGCACATCATGTGATAGGTGTGCAGTCTGAGCAATTTCTGGCTGAAACGGTCGCCTTGGATGATAATGTCCGCCTTTTCCCAGATTTTTTCCCAGGCTTCCGCATGTTCCTTAAACAGAGAGTCGAAAGAATCCTTGTTTTCAAGCGACAGACGGGCTGCTTTGACTGGATTGGCAGTGTTCTGGTCAAGTGTCGTATGAATAGAGGCCAGTTTTTCAATAGTGCATCCTTTGTTGGGGTTGAGATGCACTTTAAAGGACTCCCCGATATATCGCGTATCGCTGATTGTTGTTCGCTCAATGGTAACAGGCTTTCCGTGGCTCAATACCCTTGTTTTGGCGGCGGTCACAACGCCGTAATGTGAAACCCCGGTTTGAACATGAAGCAGCATTATCTCTTTTTCCATGCTGCTTTCGATGTGTTCAAGATGGTCGTTAGTCAGCCCGTTGTATCGCGCGACATTCTTGTTTTTCACTCGTCCGTCGATTGCTGAGCGGAACTCGACTTCAGCAGTGTAGTTGATCGGCTTCAGGGTGAATGTCAGTGCACAGCAGTGAGGATTATCCATGCTTGCAAATCTGCGGGTACGTATATTTGTTATTCTTCCGAGGTTGTCCTGAATAACGAAATCACGCTCCATCAGGCCGTTGCGTATATTCAGGTTCTGCCGGTAGCTGAGTATCTTCTGATCAAACGGATCGATGAACTCACCACCACCTATTCTGAACGTAATCGGGAGCCAGTTCGGAGTATTTACAAAGTCATTGTTGAAAATTGTCTGCCCGTGAACATCCGAAGGGACTCTGTTGAAAACTCCCGCAATGTAAGTGCCGGGATAGTGGTAGTGTGAAATGGAAGAACCTTCATAGGCGCCTCGTATGCCAAGATACCCGTTACCGGTAGATGTAAGTGTTTCACGGAGTTTTTCGTCCTTAGCCGAAAAATCCGTATAGGTCAGATTCCAGCCCTCAAATTCAAGTCCCTCGCTGAACCATCGCTCGATATCAGCAATAGTAATTTCCGCAAGATCCCTGACCACAATATCCGCCCCCTCTTCCCTCAGCTTCGATCCTTCGATGTCGCGGGCAATGCCGAGCACCAGGCCGAAATTGCCGCGGGCTCCTGCCTGAACGCCGGAAATAGCATCCTCAACAACAACACATTCATGAGGTTCAAGCCCAAGATTTTGTGCTGCTCTAATAAAAATATCAGGGTTTGGTTTGCCCTTCAATCCGAGTTCAATGGAAACCTCGCCATCAACGCGGGTTTCAAAAAGATGTTCAAGCTTGGCAAGCTGCAGAATAAGCTGGCAGTTGCGGCTTGACGAGGCGATGCCGATTCTGATACCTCTCTTTATGAGTTCATTGATCAGTTCAACCGAAGAGGCATATACTTCAGGGCCTTCCTTTATGAGAATTTCAGAAAAAAGGTTGTTTTTTCGGTTTCCTAAACCGCAGATGGTCTCCTTTTCAGGGATGTCGTCAAGTTCTCCATAGGGCAGCTCAATATCCCGCGACAAAAGGAAGCTTTTAACACCCTCCATACGCGGCTTTCCATCGACATATCTGTGATAGTCATGAGCAGGGTCAAAAGGAACATAAAGTTCATCGTTGATTTCTGCATAATTTTTCAGGAAGTAGTTGAACATCGATTCCCAGGCAAGGCTGTGCACTTTTGCCGTGCCTGTTATGACTCCGTCAAGATCAAATATTGCTCCTTTGAAGATGTTGCTCATAACGTTTTTTTATAGATTAACATGACGCTGATTGTATTCATAGAGAGAGAAGGCCGAGAATGGTCAGCAGGATATCAGGATAGGGGACTGTAAAACTGTTCGGGCAGATATCCTCAACCTGTTTTTTAAGCTGCTCATCCCTTGTGACAAATACTGCCCAGACATCATCGAACATCTCAACTGCCTTTTTCAGCATCGGAATATCTGAAGGCGTATCGCCGCACACCAGAGATGCACTTTTGGAAGGGTTTAAATCAAGCTTGCTGCAGATGAAGGAAAGTCCGTCTCCCTTGTCAAAATCCTTAATTGGCGCCTCACCGGAAGCACCTTCAATTGTTAAAATGATTTCAATATCCAGACCGGTATCTTCAATTCTGAAATTATTGCCGCTCGGGTCAATTTCACGGACGATACCTTTTACCTTTTCAAGAAAAGCAGCAGATTCGGCCTCTTTGATAGAGTGGCTTATATCCTGGCGGGCAACAGTGGTCTGCCCAAATTTTATCTGTAAGGCTGAACCTATAAAGTTGAACTTTTCGAAATTCGGATCCTGAAGGAGTACCAGCATCCGGTCATTTAAAAGACGAATAAGTTTCTGCTTTTTCTCTTCGATTGGAAAACTGTTGAATTCACCGTTAAGATCAATGAACTCTCTTCCCTTCGATCCCGCGTAGACAAATGTGTTGCTCGGGTTGATTGATACATTCAGGATGCCGAAGTCTCTTAGTGGAGCAGAAGTGATAATAATAGGGTACTGACAGCAGTTCTTTGCGAACCTGGTCAGAAAGACTGAGTTATATATAGGTTGTACTGAAGATCGGTATCGTCCGCAATAGTTATTCGTGGTACCGTCCCGATCTGTTATAAAGGCATTAAAGCGTTTTCCCCTGAGTAATCCAACCCCTTTGTTGATGAACATCCGGAAATCGGGAATAAACTTGGCCAGATAATCAATAAATTTATCCTCTCCATACTCGAGATAGTAGATGTCCTTCTGGAGTTCCCTGATTTCATACGTAAGATCGACCTCTATCTGCTTCATTCCGTCCAGACGCAGCAGTCTTTGCCCGGTATCATCGTCAATATAGATGGTTTCCAGCGAGTAAAGCGCATTTTTAAGCGACTCTACACACGACTGCCCAACAACTCTCTGCTTGATGATGTTTCTGACGACAGGTTCCCGCAGCTCACGTGTTTCTGCCTTCAGTTGGTAGAGTTCTTTAAGAGTACGGATATCCTGTAACGTGATCGAAGTTGCGCATGTGCTCAGCTGACGTTCTTTAAGAATACTCTCGTGCATGCGTTACCGGTAAAGAAGTGAAGATAAAGTAATATGTTCCGTAATTTAAGCAAAATCTTTGCAAAAAACTATACAAAAAGTTAACAAATAACAGAAGAATTGAAATATTAGTTGCACATTGACTCTCTACACTGTTTATATAGCACCTATATTTTCTGTGTATATAAAAAACAGTAATCAGGCGTGGAATCTTTCCTCAAGAACTGTTATGATTTGACGCTGAATTGTCGCTTCCGGCAAAAGAGCGTTGATGCAGACAAAGCGATCTTTATTGCAGCTGATGAGATCAAGGTATCCTCGGCGTACGTTCTGGAAGAATTCCAATCCTGAACGCTCCATACGGTCGAGCTCATCATTTTCAAAAGTAAGAGGAATTGATGTTTTAGCAAATTTTCTGTGTAAAGCCTCTTGCGGTTCTATATCGAGATAAAAAGTGATATCCGGAACAGTGCCGCAGGTCGAAATGTCAATGATTGACTGAAGAAGAGTCAGGTCGATGCCTCTGCCATAACCCTGATAAGCTGTTGTCGAGTCAAAAAAACGGTCGAGTATGACGGTTTTCCCAATGGCCAGTGCGGGCACGATGACCTGTTGAACAAGTTCAGTTCTGCTTGCCGAAAACAGGAGCAGTTCACCGATGGGGCTGATGTCTTGCCTGCTTTCAAGAAGAATAGTGCGGATTTTTTCAGCAACCTCAGTGCCTCCGGGTTCCCTTAAAGTTAAAACCTCCCTGTTCTGGCTGGTCAGATAGGTTACCAGTTTATTAATCTGAGTAGTTTTTCCCGCTCCATCTATTCCTTCAAATGTTATAAGCATAAATCCTAAAGAAAGGATGAGATTTCTGAAAATCTGATAGAGGAGAAACCTTAATGCGACTGCCCTGTGGGACGAATCAGAATGTCATTGACATCAACATGTGGTGGCTGGCCGACAGCGAACATGACAGCCCTGGCAATATCGTCAGGCAGTAACTCTTTAGCAGCATCAGGTTTCTGCAGATTATCCCAGAAGGGGGTATCAACGATTCCCGGCTCAACAAGCGTGACGCGGATTCCGGTTCCGACCATCTCATTGCGTATCGCCTGAGCCATGCCGGTGACGGCCCACTTGGTAGCCGAGTAGAGGTTGCGAATAGAGGTGACACGTCCAACAACAGAGCCGGTGATAAGAAAATGGCCACTGTTTTTTACCAGCTCCGGAAGGGTCAGCCGGGCAGTAGCTGCAGCACCGAATACATTGACCATAACCATCTCCTTCCATTCATCAGGTTTATCCTCTCCGCCGTAAAATGTTGAACCTTTTGAAAAACCGGCGTTTGCAAAAACAACATCAATTCTTCCGAAATGTGTTAAGGCTTGCTCTATCATCTCCTGTTGTGATTGCCAGCTTGCAACATCGCACGTGACAGCAAGTGCCCTCTTGTGGCCAAGTTCACTCTGCAGGCGTTCAAGCTTATCAGTTGAGCGTGCTGCAAGTACAACCCGGAATCCAGCCTCAATGGCCCTCCTTGCTGTAGCTTCACCGATACCCGTAGAAGCACCGGTAATGAGAAATACTTTACTCTCCATCGTTACTCAGTCGTTATTGTTTGCTGTTATTCAGTATGCTGTGCTTCCGACCATAAAAAAAGTAAATGACAATCCCTATAATGAGCCAGACAAAAAGTCTTATCCAGTTTTCAGCCGGCAGAGAGAGCATAAGGACGAGGCAGGTAAAAATACCGGCAAGAGGCACAAAGGGTACCAGAGGGGCCCTGAAAGGTCGTTCCGCTTCCGGATGTTTTTTTCTCATGATGAGCACTGCGCTGCAGACGACCACAAAGGCAAAAAGCGTTCCGATATTGACCAGTTCAGCCAGCAGTCTTAAGGGAAGCAGTGCTCCCAGCAGAGCAACAAAAAGACCGGTCAGTATGGTTGATTTCCAGGGTGTTCTGAATTTTTCATGAATTGCTCCAAAAAAAGATTTCGGCAGCAGGCCGTCCCTGGCCATGGCAAGAAAAATTCGCGGCTGACTGAGCATCATGACAAGCAATACGGAGGTAATACCGGTTATAGCTCCAAGCGAAATGACAAACTGGGCCCAGCCAATCCCGACCTGCTTGAATGCATTTGAAACCGGTGCGTCAATATTGATTTGATTGTAGGGTACCATACCAGTTATAACCAGCGCAACAGCAATATAGAGTACGGTGCAGACAACAAGGGAGCTGATCAGGGCAATCGGGATGTCTTTTTGAGGGTTTCTTGCTTCCTCGGCATGAGTTGAAATAGAGTCAAAGCCGATATAAGCGAAAAAGATCATGGCGGCTCCGGCAAGTACCCCTACAGGAGCTCCTCCGGGAGTTGCTTCGCCGAGAACAGTATGGCCGAAGATGCTCAGACCTGAATAGCCGAAAGGAGCAAAAGGGTGCCAGTTTGCCGGATTCACATACATTGCGCCGAGTACAATGACCAGTAGAACAATTGCAACTTTAACAATGACCATTCCCGCATTGAACCCGGCGCTCTCCTTGATTCCCTTCACCAGAACAGCAGTGACTGCAAAAGTAATCAGTACAGCAGGAAGATCCAGCCAGGAGCCGGTCATGCTCATAATGCCGGTTTTTGGATCAAAGTCAAGTGGGGCATTGGCGAACAGTTTGGGTACTCCAAGTCCGAATATTCCTATGAAATCCTGAAAATAGTGCGACCATCCGTGAGCGACCGTTGCTGAAGCTACACCATATTCCAGAATCAGATCCCATCCGATAATCCATGCAAACAGTTCACCGAGGGTGGCATAGGCATAGGTATAGGCTGATCCGGCAATCGGCACCATTGAAGCGAACTCTGCATAGCAGAGAGCAGCAAAAATACAGGCCAGACCAGCCAGGGCAAATGCAAGACTTACTGCCGGCCCCGCTTTGTCATGAGCGGCAACACCGATAAGGACAAAAATTCCCGTTCCAATAATGGCTCCCACGCCGAGACTTGTAAGAGCAACCGGTCCGAGAACCCTGTTCAATCGATGCTCGCTTTTTATCTCCTCAAGCAGAAGCGAAAGCGGTTTTTTTCTGAAACTGTTTTTCAAGGCTGTGTTGGGATTATGAGTTTCGTCGATTCATGACAGTGAGGAAGTAGAACAACTGCATAATGGCCTGTGCCGCCGCCGCAACGTAGGTCAGCGCCGCAGCATCCAGTACGGCATTGACTCCTTTCATTTCAGCACTCGATACAATCCCCTGTGAAACCAGAAGCTCTTTTGCCCGACGGCTTGCATCAAACTCGACAGGAAGAGTCACGAGTGCAAACAGTGCTGTAGCACCAAAGAGCATGATTCCTGCCCACGCAAGCGTTGTTCCAAGTGTTCCGGCAAGAAACATGCCGGCCATAAAGATAATCGGGCCGAGATTACTTCCGATTGAGACAGCGGGTACCATAATTGAGCGCAGTTGCAGCGGCATATAGCCCGACTTGTCCTGCAATGCGTGTCCCGCTTCATGAGCGGCAACGCCCACGGATGCAATGCTTGGAAGGTTGAACACCTCTTCACTCAGACGTAACGCTTTGCTGCGGGGATCATAGTGGTCGGAAAGCATGCCCTGAGCGGCTTCAATAGTCACATTCCCGAGGCCTCCGCGCTGAAGAATACGCCTCGCAGCTTCTGCACCGTTAATTCCGGTCTGGGTGCGTACTTGAGAATATTTATTAAAAGCGGATTTAACCTTGAACTGAGCCCACAAACCAAGTACCATAGGTGGCAGGGCAAAAACGAAATACATAGGATCAAAATACATATCAGTAAAAATTATCGTTTGCGTAAGTATCGTCAACAACGGTTAATAAAAGAAAATAACCCCGAATAAAGGGTCAACAACAAAAGATACAACAGTACCCTGATTTTAATAAATCCGGGAGTCACTTTTTAAGTAAAAAAAATAAAGTATAATTAGCGAAATATTTGGAGATCATCTCTTTCTTTACTTTATTAATACGTCGACAGTGTATTTATAGAGCAATAAACAATGTAAAGAAAGGATTTTCCTATGAAACCGGTTAAAGCAACACTTCTTACTCTATCAGCATTTCTGCTGATAAATTTCCCGGTATTTGCCACCGAAGCTGACGACTTTGCCAATATCATGCAGACCGGATCAAACGGTACAGTCACGATAGATCAAACTATGTCACCTGGAAATCCAAATCTGGCTCAAATCAGTCAGCGTGCAGGGTCGTCGAATGAAGTGGTGCACATAACGCAGTCTGGTAACGGCAATCACTCAGCGACGGTATTTATGACCGGCGATAATGATGTCGGCAATGTGTCGCAGATTGGCTTTATGGATACTGCATTGATCATGCTGTCTGGTTCAAGCCTTAACACTTCCACCATCTTTCAGGATGCAACGTCTGAATCGAATATGGCAAATATCCACGAGAGTGGTCTCTCCAACAAATCCTCCATCATTCAGAGCGGTCAAGGTGCGCAGGCATCCATCGCGCAGTCAGGGAGTATTAACGATGCTGCGATTACACAGGAGATCGGTAGCGGTAACAACGACGCTACCATTTTGCAGACTGGCAGCTCCAACATAGGCAGTATTGATCAGTCTGGTATCTCCAACATCGCTGAAATTTCGCAGAATGGTCTCTCAAACAGTGCGGAAATTGTGCAGAGCGGCAACTCCAACTACGCCAATGTTAGCCAGGCAGGTACCTTCAAGCTTGCACAGCTGACGCAGACAGGCAACAGTAATTCAGCCATCATTACTCAGCATTAACACTGAATACTTTGTTTACAGCCATTAACCAAAGTGAGTTCTCTCTTTTAGTCTTATAACATGCTTAAAAAGAGTTGCCTTATGAAATCTATGAAATCAACACTTCTTGCTCTATCAGCATTTCTGCTGATAAACTGCCCGGTTTTTGCCGACCAGGCTCCTGGCGACACTGTCTATATCACGCAGGCAGGATCAAATGGCACAATCACGACAGAGAAAACGGAGACAACTGGGAATCCAGATACTATTACTGTAAAACAGGAAGGGTCGTCATCATACGAGACGGCGGAAGTCAAGCTGGCTGGTAACGGCAATCACTCAGCAACAGTCAATCAGAACGGTGATCATGATAAGGCGGAAATGTCACAGCTTGGCATTGGTGATACGGCGGAGATCGATCAATCTGGTGGAAGCGGTAACAGCACCAAGCTCATTCAGGGAGATTTGTCGGTTGGAGACACTGCAGCTGTCAATCAGGTCGGTGTAGTCAATACGGGCGACATCACTCAAAATGGCGTGAGTGATATTGCAGCCATCAGTCAGACAGGGAGTTGTAATGCTGCCGACATCACTCAGGG
>Ga0118677_10013385_pt1 | contig 11804 bp, 6 predicted proteins | sample AliMusrvi5mmetaG_FD_86154 | JGI IMG/M metagenome (GOLD analysis project Ga0118677, IMG submission 86154) | reverse complement strand
ATATAAACCGTGCCGTCTTCCAATGTTTTCTGTCCCCATTTGACAAGCGAGATGGCGCCGAGATATAGTTCAATAGCCGTAATGCTGTAGGGGTGGACGCAGCTGCCGTCGTTGAAGTATTTTCCCTCGCGCGGTTCCGGAAAGACAGGTCGGTGGGTGTGCCCTGCCATGAGCAGCGTGTTTTTCTCCTCTGCCCAACTCAAGAGCCTTTTTTCCATCTCGGAGGGAGCGGTCGGATGAGGTTGCCAGAATCCAGGCAACGTTATTGGCATAGATGACATTTTTGGGATTGAGAAAGTATGCCTTTTGGTATTCGGCCAGGGCAGATCTTTGATCCCCCTTAATGAGATGAAGGGTGCCGATCATATTATGGGGCTCCGGGGTTGAGGGATTGAGTTGGACTACCCGTTCGTAGTGAGGGAGCGCAAGGGCGGTGGGGCCTTTCTGAAATATGGTGTTCCCCAGTGTGTTTTCGGCTTCCGAATCGTTGGGGTTGAGTTGCAGGGCGCGCAGGAGGCAGGTGATCGCCTCGTCAAATTTACCAGTCTGCCGAAACGCCTCACCGAGATTGCTCCAAGCTTTTTCAAAGTGTGGATCGATCACCAAGGCCGCTCGATACTGAACGATGGCCTCTGCCGGTTGACCCTGCCCAAGCAGTGCGTTGGCGAAGTCGTGGTGGACTATGGGATCGCTGGGTTTGAGTCGGATGGCTTCCCGATATAGTACGATTGCTTCGGTGGTTCGTCCCATCGTGAACAAGGTGCAGGCTAGATTGTTGACTGCCTCTGCATAGTCGGGTTTGATCCGTAGAGCCTCCCTATATTGCACGGAGGCTTCTTCCGCCAACCCCTTCTCGTATAAAATATTGCCTAGGTTGTGGTGGGCTTCAGCATAATAAGGGTCGATTCGAAATGCCTCCCGATAGTTGGCAATAGCTTCTTCGTTGCGACCGAGACGGTGGAGTGCATTGCCAAGATTATTGTGGGGAAGGGAATTGTCGCTGGTGCAGGACAATGTGTGCATCCATAGGGTGATGTCGTTTTGCCAAAAGCCAATTTGATACCATGATGCAGCCGAGAGTATGACAAACCCCAAAACTAACCCCGTTCCCAGGACTCCAAAAATCAAGCGACCCCGATGAAATAGTTTCCATCCTTGGCACTTTTCCACCAAAGCGGCGACAAACCAGATCATCGCGATCAAGAGACCTATCTGTGGGAGATAGGTGAATCGATCTGCGTATGCTTGTGATCCTGCCTGCACGATCCCACTCGCGGGGGCCAGCATCAGCAGATACCAAAACCAACCTACAGCAAGATAGGGACGTCTTACGCGTTGGAGCAGAACGAGGACAGTCAACATTGCCAGCAGAACAAGCGATAATATCACCTGCGAAGATGTCCAACCGTGAGGTGGAAATGGGTAGTAGGCGGCCAGATTCCTTGGAAAAACCATCTTGCCAAGATAGATGCAGGTGGCGACTGCGGCATTGGCCGCCTTGACCAAGATGGGAGCCTGAAGTTGTGGATTAAGCGCCTGCTGTTGCGTCAGTAGGGTCATCAGGCATGAACAGGCAGAAAGGGCAAATAGAGGCAGTTTTTCGATGATCAGCAGGCGAACCCTTCGTGGATTCGGAATTTCTGCCAGACGATTCAGGGGCCAATAGTCGAGCGCCAAGAGCACTAGTGGAAGGGAGACTACGATCGGTTTGCTCAGTAGTCCCAGCGTGAAGGCGAAAAGAATCAGCAGGTAGGAGACAAGCGATTTTGAGCGGATATAGTTCAGATATGCCGCCAGGCTCAGCATGAAAAAAAGGCCTCCAAGCAAGTCCTTTCGTTCCGCTATCCAGGCCACCGATTCCACCCTCAGTGGGTGGATCGCCCAAAGAGCGGAGACCAAGGCGCTCCGCCAGATCGTTCCAGTCATAGACCTAAGAACAAGGAAGAGCAGCACCGAGTTCAGCGCATGGAGGATTACATTTACAGCGTGATGGTTGCCCGCATGAAGTCCGAAGAACTGAACGTCGGCCATATGGGAGATCAGGCTCAGAGGCATCCAGTAATCGGTATCCCCAAGATGGCCTTTCGTCCCTGCGGTCAAAGCCCATCCCACATTGGCCCACGATAGTCCCTTAAGGACATGATTGTTGTGCGTGACATAGACATCGTCGTCGAGGTTGACAAAGCCGCAACCGAGTGTGCGTGCGAAGACAGCGAAGACCAGCGCCATCAGCCCCAGGCTAACGAGCAGAACCAAGCGATTCGGAAGCCGATGCCCTAAACATGAAAGCTGCAATAACGAATTGGGCGCTGTGCGTGGATCCTTCGGCATCGGGAGGATTTTAGCTATTTAGGCTTTCTTTCATGTTAGTTTTCATTGGCCCAGGGCTTTACCTGCCTGATAGAGCGTAATCTCGTAGAGTAGTGCACGGGAGAGTTCGCTATTCTCCTGACTTTTTGCTAATTCCATCGCACGACTGGCCGTGACCAAGGCATCGCTATAGTTTTTGACCGCAGCCTGTGCAGCCGCGAGAGTACGAAGTGTTGCGGGTTGTCCACCGCTTATGGTTGAATTTTTTTGTGCCAACATCAGGGCGCTTTTTGCATCGCGCAGGGATGGATTTGGAGAGGTGGCAAGAATCCAGGCAACATTGTTGGCGTAGGTGATATTTTGGGGCCTGATCTCGCGGGCTTTTTGAAATTCGGATAGGGCAAACTCTTGGTTTCCCCTCATCAGTTCGAGGGTCCCGATCATGTTGTGAGCCTCCGGGATGGAGGGGTCGAGTTGGACCGCCCTTTTGTAATGAGGAAGAGCAAGATCGGGGGAACCTTTCTGGAAGATGGTGTTGGCAAGATTATTTTCCGCATCGGCATCGTTGGGATTGAGTTCCAGGGCACGTTGCAGGGAAGTGATCGCCGCATCGAGCCTGCCTACCTGCCGAAGTGCCTCACCAAGGTTGCAGTAGGCTGAGGGGAGCCCCGGGTCGATCCCGAGTGCTCGCTCGTAATGGATAATAGCATCGTTCGGGTGCCCCCCCCGCAGATAGAAACTCCCTAGATTGTATTCCGCGCAAGAGTTATTCGGATCGCATCGCAGTGCATTCTTCCAAAGCGTCTCACTTGTGGACCAGACCGCGGTCTGCAGCCGTGTAATCATGACTAGTGAGGCCAAAACGAGTCCGCCTAAGATCCACAGCAGAGTTCTTCTCAGGAAGTTGCCGCCAGCCCATTCGCCGGCCGTCCAGACGAGCATCAGAAAAATTCCAATCAGTGGAAGGTAGGTATAGCGATCTGCCCGCGCTTGTAGTCCAGACTGAACAACCCCTATAACCGGGATCAACATCCCAATATACCAGAACCATCCCACCGTCAGGTAGCGTCGGGCCCGTTGCAGGATAACAACGAACGTTATGAATGCTAGGAGTGCTGAGGAGGCTCCAACAGCTAATAGAGAAAGGTTTCTTCCAGGGTGTGGATAAAAAACGGACAGATCAAAAGGCCAGAACGTCTGTTTCAGGTACACCGCATAGGAGACTACCGCATTGCCTAGTCTCCAGGGAATGGATAGAGAATTCATCAGTTCAGAGTTGAGTTCGCGGGGATTGCGAGTTGCCAGGAAGGAACATCCGGCCGACATGGCAAAGAGAGGCAGTTTTTCCAGCAAGCATTTGCGCCACGAAGAAATATCCGTGATTTCAAGCCGGTCCAACGGCCAATAATCCATGAGCAATAGGAGGAATGGTATGGTCACGGCCATCGGCTTGCTCGCCAGGGCGAGCCCGCAGCAGATGATCACCGCGGCATAGTAAAACCATGTCAGGCGACGGCGGGCGTAGAAGACATAAGTCCAAAGCGAAGCCACGAGGAAAAACCCGCAGAGCACATCCTTTCGCTCGGCTGCCCATGAGACACTCTCGACATGGAGCGGATGGATGGAAAAAAGGGACGCCACAGCGGCGCTCCTCCAGAGACTTCCTGTCGCAAAGCGCAGCATCAGCAAGAGCAGGACTGCAGTGAACCCATGGATCAAGACACTCACAAAATGATGGTAACCCGCCTGAAGTCCGAAGCACTGCACATCGACCAGCGTCGAGATGATGCTGAGAGGTCTCCAATAATCCGTATCCGCCGTTGAGTTACCCGTTCCAGCCAGCAAGGCCCAGTAAATGCTCCCCTGAGTTACACCTTGGAGGATGTGCGGATTTTCATAAATCAGCGTGTCGTCGTCGTAATTGACGAAACCTTGGTCAAAAACGCGTGAGTAACTGACAAAGGTAACCAACATAAGGACTAGGCAGATCATGAAAATCTTCCATGCACCCTGTGATCCCATGCTGGACGATGACTTCAGGAGGTGCATCAGGGGGAACTAGCTTTTCTACCCAATCAACTAAACAAACTTCAACTTTCTGGCTCCCAGGAAAACCATCTTCATAAGTAGAAATCCATGGTGCCATCTGCGTATGTTGGTCGACCCATAGGCGCGTTCACGGTAACGGATCGGGATGTCGGTGATCTGCAGATTCATTTTTGCAGCCCCGAAGAGCAGATCAAAGTCGCCAAAGGGGTCGGACTCGCCGAAATAGGATCTTCCAGCGGCTAGGCGCTCGTAGTCCGAACGCAGCAAGGCCTTGGTTCCGCAGAGGGTGTCCTTGACCTGTTGCCCAAGCATCCATGAAAAAATGAGTCCGAAAAACTTGTTGGCGCAAAGGTTGAGGAAACGCATCGATTCACGTTCCAAGGGGTATGAGAGTCTCACGCCGTTTACAAATTCGGATCGACCAGAAACAATAGCCTCGTAGAATTTGGGAAGCTCCTCAGGTTGGACTGTCAAGTCGGCGTCCAGAACCATGACCACCTCCCCCGTTGCGGTGGAGAATCCCTGACGGACGGCGTCACCTTTCCCTTCGCCCCGCTGACGCAAAAGGGAGATATTTTTCTCCGGATGGTTTGCTGCGACACGAAGCATTTCCTCCCAGGTCTTGTCCTTGGAGTGTCCCTCGACGAGGATGAGTTCCGTCCCCAATCCCATTTGTGGGGTCCTAAGGACAGCTTTCTCAATGTTCCCGGCTTCGTTGCGGGCAGGAATGATCACAGAGACCCTCATGGGCGACAAACTAGGAATTCTGGGTCTTGCTGTGCAGAATATGGTGATGCAAAGGGGTGGGAGAAAAACCGCCAGACATTGATTGAAAAAAAAATCTAAGAATGGCACTGAGGAAGGAAAAAGAATCCGATGCGTCGTTGTAACAGCACTCCAACCGGAGAGGTCAAGCAGGCGGAGCAGATCCGAGCGTGAGAACCAGTTTTCAGGCGGATGATCGCCACGGATTGACAAGGCCGTTGCAAGCGATGAGAGCGGTTGCCAAAGATGATTGAAGATATTGGCCTGCAGGCGCGTTTTTGGATGACTTACGCCCAAAAGTTTTTTTAAGAGCAACTGGACATCTGCAGCGTAGTTGATTGTTTCCGATAGAAGAATTACATCGAATGATTCTTTCAGATTTAGGCATTCGCCACTTTGAACATGAAACTCGCATTCCGGGTGAGCGATACGGGCCGACTCAATACACCTCGCCGATAGATCAATTCCGACCTTCCTTCCCGCCCGAACCATTCCCAGCAAATCCCCATTCCCACAACCGACTTCCAGAACACTGGCTTCAGGTGGAATCATCAGGTTGTAGTAATGAGCAAGCACTCTTTTATATCCAGTGCTGCCGGTTCCTTTCTCCCTTCCCGATGCGTTGTAAAAAGCACGGAGGGTGGCCAATTTTTCCCTCGCAAGTGGGGAAAGTACGGAATCGTCCTCTTTCATCGGTGCAGAATGGATAGAAAGACAAAATCAGAAGAACATGAAAGCAAAAGCAGCACCTTACTCCTTGCGGTAGAGCGCCCAAGCCCATCCCGAGAGACCGGCAAAAGGTTGGAATTTCACAAGAGAGTAGCTTCTAACTGGACCTCCGATTTCGTTCGGAGGAGATATACCCCTCTCCATAGACTGTGTCAAAAACCACTCTGGCCCCCCCGGAGGCCAAGCTTTTCTGGGCGTGTATTGGAGTTTTTTCCCTGATGGAAGAAAACGTATGTAATAGCCGAGCATCATCTCGTTACGGAAATCGTTGTCGCTTCCGATGGTGATGAGATCAGCGCCAGTTTCCTGTGAGAGGACTCGCATCAATCCGGTGTAGGAGCCGCGGCCGCAGTTAAGGAGGCGCGTCACATGCACCATATTTCCGAGAATGATGGAAGCGAGGACGGCAATGCAGATCCCGCGATAGATGTGGTTGCCCGTGCCCCATATTCTTGCCAATCCGAAGGCCAGCGTTAGGTCAAATATCGCGATCGGTACCAGAAAGTACCGCAGATATACCTCCTGGCGTTGAGTCAGGAGGATGAAGAGCGCAGGTGTGAGTACGATACCTAGAAACGCCAGCACGCACCAGGAGTTGTCAATTCTCCACAAGGTGATTAGGCAGGGCAAAATTAGCATCACAGCCACTATTGCAGCGATTGGAGATTCAGGTCCTCCGATGGCAAGGGAGAGAGATTGGCAGATAACTTTTCCAATTGGAATGATCGGTCCTCCTCCGTTGACTAGGAATCGAAGATCAGTGAAGTAAAGCCATCCGATGAAGGCGAGGGGAGCCAGATGGCATGAGCTCCAGTTTCTCAAGAAGGCTCGCGGATTCCGCTCCAGAACCCACATCCTCCACGCTGACCACACCATGATTGCCAGGTAAAAGATCAGGAATACGGGCTGGGAGAGAACCCCGGCTATAGCCGCACATGCTATAATTGGGATGAAAGGCCACCTCCGTCCCCTGATAACCCTTTCTTGACAAGCCAGACAGACCAACGCACAGAAGAGTGCAAGTGAGTATCCGCGTGCTTCAGAGGAGTAGTGGATCAGGGGATATGAAAAGGCAATTATCAGAGCGGAGATAGCTGCCGTTGGGATGCCCCGCGGCTTGCCGATCATCCAGGCAAGTGGAATGCAGGCGGTTCCAGCAACAATAGAGGGGAGCCGGTAGAGCATTCCTTCAGCATCAGGACCTAAAAACAGAACCCAAAGGGAGTTTAGGTAGTGGTTGTTCTCCTGATGCAGGCTCATCAGCACATCGGTGGCAGATGGGACAGGTTGCCCGTATGAGAAGAGCATCCTAATGGTCCAAATCTCGTCCAACCAGAGTCCGTCCCGGGCCGAAAAGAACCGTAGTAATCCACCTGCTGTAAGGAGTAATAGCATCGCTGCCGCCACCCGTCTTCCTTTCGGTCGATCCCGCATATCAAAATTGCTCTCTGGAGCCGTGAACAGTTCGTTCTTATTCATTGCAAGGTGCTATGAACAAGAACCATGGATGAGAAGTGGTGCACCAGCAAGTTCTCCACTTTTGGGTCATTTTCCTATCGCTTTCCCCTGGCTGTAGACCTCAATTTCCTGTTCGATGATTCGTGCGAGATCCTTTTTTCCTTGAGCCTCAGCGATTGTTTTGGCCGCCGCCGCTGTCTTCATGGCTTCGGGGAAACGAGCTGACTCGGCAAAGGCCGCAGCCAGAGTGCAGAGAGCCTGGGCGTTGTCGCCTTTCTGGGAGACAACTCGCTCCGCAAGAACAACGGCACGCTTTCCGTCCCTCAAGGAAAGCCTGGGTGAGGTGGCCAGCACCCACGCAAGATTGTTTTGGAAAACGATATTATCAGGGGATATCGATGCGGCTCGCTCGAATTCCAATAGCGCCGCTTGGTCGTCACCGGACTGGATGAGGGCGCTTCCGAGATTGCTGCGGGTCTGGGCATCCTTTGGATTCAATTCGAGCACTTTTCGGAAATGCGGTAATGATTCCGAGGCTTTCCCCGTCGTTAGGAGAAGATTCCCGAGTATTCTGTGGGCCTCGGGATAGTCGGGTTTTTCGGTAACTGCCAACCGGAGCTGATCAATTGCTTCAGGGAACCGTCCCTCAAGCGCGAAGCAACAACCAAGATTGTAGTGAGCCTCGGGAAAAGTCTTCCTGATCGCCAAAGCCGCTTGGAGTCGAGGAATTGCTTTCTCTGGTTCCCGGCGTTTGAGTAGGATATTACCGATGTTGTTCTCTGCCTGAGCAAATCCGGGAAGTAGGGCCAAGGCTCTTTCGTAATGGGGAATTGCTTCCTCTCCCCTACCTCCCAGATCGAGTGCATTTGCAAGGTTGTAGTGGGCGTATCCGTTTGATTCGTCGCAGGCGATGGCATGCCTCCAAAGTGTAAGACTATCAGTCCAAACGGAGGTTTGAATTCTGGCTACGACAATCATCCAGCAAAGAGTTATCGGGAAGAGCGTTGCAAGTAGGATTCGCCTTCGGGCATTCTTTCCAACCCAATCGGAGAGAAGCCACGCGAGGGCGACGAAGATGCCAATCAGAGGCAGGTAGGTGTAACGATCGGCGTGAGATTGATCCCCGGATTGTACGATACCGATTACGGGTAGGAGCATACCAATATACCAAAACCATCCCACCCTTAGGTAGCCTCTCCCACGGAGCAGAATCACCACAAGAGTAATGCCCAGAAGTATCAGAAGCGATGTCCCGATCCATAAGAGAGGAATCCTCTGACCTGGATGTGGATAAAAAACGGTTAAACCGAACGGCCAGACCATCTCACGGAGATAGATAGTGTAAGCAACAACGGCATTGCCAAGACGCCAGCGGAGCCCTAGAGAATGCATCATCGCGACGTTCACTCCCCCTGACCCGTTGTATGCGAGCACTGAAACAACAAGAGACATCGTGAGCAGGGGAAGTTTTTCCAATAGAGGAGTAAGCCAGGAGGAAAACTTGCGGAGACTGAGTCTTTTCAAGGGCCAATAGTCCAGCAGCAGTAAGATAACAGGAAGAGTCACCACGATCGGCTTGCTTGCGAGAGCCAACGCGTAGCAGAGAACTACCGTTGCATAGTTGACCCACGAGAACGGTTTGGCAGAGTACCGTGCGTATGCAAGAAGCGAGACCATGAAGAAAAACCCGCAAAGCACATCTTTTCTTTCGGCAACCCACGCCACACTTTCCACGTGGAGCGGGTGGACGGCGAATAGCGCAGCGACAGCTGCACTCCTCCAGAACGTACCCGTTAGCGCTCGTAGCGCTAGGAAGAGAATCTCCGAGGAGAGGGCATGTAGAAGGACGTTCACGGCATGGTGATATCCAGCTCGTAATCCAAAAAATTGGACGTCAAACATGTGTGATAAGATGCTGAGGGGTCGCCAATAATCGGCCTCTCCCGTTGATTTTTCGGTTCCGGATACGATTGCCCACCGGATGTTATCTAGGTTCAGGCCATTCAAGACATGCGGGTTCCCAGTTATGAAGTCGCCATCGTCATAGTTTACGAAACCGAAGTGAATTGTTCCGGAGTAAACCGCCCCAACCATGAGGAAAAGAACGAGACCGACCAAACGATCGTTCCAGCGACTGCGTGCTTCCACGCTATTCATCGTTTCCCTTGGGTGTTGAGAAGATTGCGCTGGAAATTTAAATTGCTTGGTTCCAATCGAACTGCCTCCTGAAATTCCTGCACCGCTTGGTCCCTTCTTCCTTGCTGCAACAAAGCAATCCCTAAATTATTTCGGGCCATCGCCAAACTGGGGTTGATCTTGAGCGCCGCGCGAAGGGGTTTTTCTGCCTCTTTGGAACGTCCGGTTCCAATCATACAACTACCTAGACCAGCCAATCCCTCCGCATTGACTGGGTCGAGACTTACGGCTTCTAGAAATTCCTTTAGAGCCTCGCTCCAGCGGCCCTGTTGCGTGAGAACTGAGCCGATTGCAAGATGAGGTGATGCAGAGTTTGGCATGAGAAGGATCGCTTTACGATCCTCCAGCATTGATGCCTCGGGATTATCCTCATGCAGTAGAACCCTTCCGATGTTGAGATGGACCTCTCCGAAGTTTGGAACTAGGGAAAGGGCACGATTCAAATGGTTCTTAGCACTTTGGAGATCACCAGCTCCATTCCGATCAAGGAGTGCTGCGGCAAGGTCGCAGTGACCCTCACCGAAGTCTGGTTCGATCTCGAGCGCTCGATTGAAAAGTGCGATCGCCTCATCGGTTTTCCCTTCATCGGACAGTAGATTTCCCAGATCAATGAGGGCAAGCGTGCAGGACGGATTTTTGTCTAAGGTTCCACGCCATAGGGTTTCGGCATCGGCATATTGACGGCTGAGCTGATGACTTTTCGTCCCAAGGATTAGAAGCAGACCCAACCCCATCAGCCACGCCAGCCTCTTCGGCAAGGGAAATCCTGGTATCTTTGGTGGATGAGAAGCTAATGCCCGAGCACTCCCTAGACTCATTCCTGCGGCCGCCAGAGCAATAGGGGCAATTCCCGCCAAATACTGGAAGTGATCAGCGACAAAACTGTAACGGAAAGGATAGATCGTGATGAACCCCATCGCAGGAAAGATCGTTACAGCATAGCAGAGGAGAGTAATAAGGGGTGTTATCCCCAACCTCATTCTACTCAGGTAGAGGGATACCGTCAGGATAATGGCTGCAATTGGAAAGAGCCATTGAGACCATCGGGAGGGGTCGAGGTGCCAGTGCGGGTAGATGAAAATCAGCCGATCCGGCCAGCAGAGCTTGCCGAGATAGAACCAGAAGGTCTTTCCTGCAAGGAGAATACGATCCGTCATGGAGAGTTGAAGGAAGCCAGTCGCCGCTGAAAGCCTGCCGACGCCGCCTATTACATAAGCCTGCTCCATCCATGCAGTGAAGAGACCCGAGATCAATCCGATTACTACAAATGGGATCAGGGGCAGAATGTCACGACGCCAATCTAGTCGGTCATTCTGCCAGAAGATTACCAACATCAGGACGAGAGGCAGAGTTGCAACAGTGCTCTTCGACAAGAGGCCCAAAAGAAAGAGACCTAGAGCCAGCAGATAAAGGTTGGGTGAATGAACCTTTCTTCTGTAGGTTGCCTTCACGGGTCGTGAGCATCCCGCGGATTCTACTAAACCCGAGAAATGGAGATAGGCCAAGGCAGCCCCAATATAAAAGAGACCCGAGAGGGTATTTTTTTGTTCGCTAATCCAAGCGACCGACTCAACTTGGATCGGATGCAGTGCCCAGAGTGCTGCGGCGAACCAAGGAGCCCTGCATTTTAAACGGAGTAGCAGGATTGCTAAAAGCCATGCTGATGTTGCATGAAGAATGATCGAGAGAAGATGGTACCCGGTAGTTTCTCCGCCCCATATTCGATGCTCAATCCAGAAAAGGGAATGGGTGAGAGGATAGTATTGTTGCGTGGCCCCCGGTTCGTGCCAGATCCTCCAAAGTCCTGAAATGGACTCTAGACCGGGTTTTGTCAGGTGCGCATCATCATCCCAGAGCGGTTTTCCATGCCAGACTGGACGGTAAACAAGAAAAAGAGCTGCAACGAGCATAAAGCCTTTTGCCCAACCGGGCAGGCTTTTCTGAAATAGGGACGTATCATCTTCAAAACGGGGTGAGGTGATCTCCATCTTCTAAGTGCTCTACTCAAGGTAGGTTCCTTCCCCCTGGCGAGTCCGTTTTTGATCTTTTGCCTTTTTTTCTACGGATATAACCTCCGCACCTTGAATAGTTAAGACGTTATCTGACGCCAATGATTCTTGCATTCCACAAACCCTACGGAGTCTTATCTTCTTTTACGCCCGATGGGTCACCGAATCGAACCCTAGCCGAATTTGGACTTCCAAAGGGGGTCTACCCAGTCGGGCGTCTAGACTCGGACTCAGAGGGGCTGCTAATCTTGAGCGATGAGGCATGGCTTACCTCACGCCTGCTTGACC
>Ga0118677_10013384_pt1 | contig 11804 bp, 8 predicted proteins | sample AliMusrvi5mmetaG_FD_86154 | JGI IMG/M metagenome (GOLD analysis project Ga0118677, IMG submission 86154) | reverse complement strand
GGTCAGCGCGCCCAGCATCATGTGCGGGGACTTGCAGGTCGACAGGTGGTCCAGGAGCGGGGCGTGGAAGTGCTCGGCGTACTTGATCCAGCCCGGGCTGCAGCTCGTGACCATGGGGAGCACGGGCTCCGGCAGGTGCGCGGGCAGGCCCAGCTTCGCGAGGCGCTCGTCGGAGACGAGGCCCTTCGAGCGGAACAGGGACGTGATGCGGCCGAGCAGCTCGTAGCCTTCCTCGAGGATCGTGAGGTCGGCGGTGAAGTTGGTGTCGAACACGTAGTCGAACCCAAGCCGGCGCAGCGACTCGGCCATGCGGCCGGTCACGATCGTGCCGGGCGGGAGCCCGAACTCCTCGCCGAGCGCCGCGCGCACGGCGGGCGCGGTCTGCACGACCACGACCTTGTCCGGGTCGGCGAGTGCCTTCCAGACCGCCGCGGTCGAGTCCGCCTCGTGCAGGGCGTCGACCGGGCAGACCGTGGTGCACTGGCCGCAGAAGGCGCAGACCGCGGAGCCCAGCAGCAGGTCGCCGCCCGGCCCGATCTCGGTCGTGAAGCCGCGGTGCTGGGCGTTCAGCGCGCCCACGCCCTGGACCTCGTTGCACACCGTCACGCAGCGGCGGCACAGGATGCACTTGCTCGTGTCGCGCACGACCGACGGGCTGGTGTCGTCCACCAGCGCCCGCGACCGGCGCCCCTCGAACCGCGCCGACCGCACGTTGACGATCTCGCCGGCGCGCTGGAACTCGCAGCTCTGGTTGCGCTCGCAGTGCAGGCAGTCCGCCGGGTGGTCCGACAGCATCAGCTCGTACAGGACCTTGCGCGCCTTGCGGACGCGCTGGGTGCTGGTGCGGACCACCATCCCCTCCGTCGCCGGGGCGATGCAGGAGGCCACCAGGGTCTTCGACCCCTCGACCTCGACCACGCACAGCCGGCACGCGCCGGTCTTGTGGACGTCCTTCAGGTAGCACAGGGTCGGGATCTCGATGTGGTTGCGCGTCGCGACCTGGAGGATCGTCTCGCCGTCTTCCGCCAGGAGGGCCCGTTCGTCGACCGTCAGATGGATCATCTCCGCCACCCCTTCCCTAGCGCCGGTCGCAGCGCAGGCAGCGCATGGCCTCGGCCATCGCGTTGAGCTTGTGGTATCCCTTGTAGACCTCCTCGAATCCGTGGATGCGCTGGTCGGCGGCGAGGCACTTCATCGGGAAGCGCTCGTGCTCGGCCAGTTCCCCCTCGTCGAAGGTCTGCGGGATGTCGATCGGCTCGCCCTTGTTGAGCACGCCGCTCCCGCCGAGGTACTTGTCGATCGCGCTCGCCGCCCGCTTGCCGTCGGCGATCGCCGAGATGACGACGTCGGCGCCTCGCACGACGTCGCCACCCGCGAACACGCCTTCCATCGTGGTGCGCATGGTGTCGGCGTCCACGATGAAGGTGCCCCAGTCGGTCAGGCCGATCTCGTCGCGCCGCATGAACGGCAGGTCGGAGTACTGGCTGACGGCCGGAATCACGAGGTCGGCCCGGTAGAGCACCGGCTCGGCCTCGATCGGGATCGGCTTGCGGCGCCCCTCCTTGTCGAATCCGGCCAGCCGCATGTAGCGGCAGAGCACGCCTTCCACGCGGTCCGTCCCGACGAAGCGGATCGGGTCGACCAGCTCGTGGACGTGGATGCCCTCTTCGATCGCCTCGTGGATCTCCCGCTTGTCGGCGGGCATGTCCTCGATGCCGCGGCGGTAGAGGATGTGGACCTCGTCGGCACCGAGTCGCAGCGCCACGCGAGCCGCGTCCATGGCCGTGCTGCCGCCGCCGATCACGGCGACGGTGCCGTGCACGCCAACCGGCTTGCCGAGGTTCACGTCGCGCAGGAAATCGATGCCGTGGTAGACGCCGGGCAGGCCCTCCCCCTCGACGCCGACCTTGCGGGACAGCTGCGTGCCGGTCGCGATGTAGACCGCGGCGCTGTTCGCGCGCAGTTCGTCGAACATCACGTCCTTGCCGATCTCGACGCCGGTCTTCACCTGCACGCCGACGTTGCGGATCGTGTCGATCTCGCGCTCGAGCACGGCCTTGGGCAGCCGGTACTCGGGGATGCCGATCGCCAGCATGCCGCCGGCGACGGGCTGCGTCTCGTAGACGTTCACGTCGTAGCCGAGGCGGCCGAGATAGTAGGCGCAGGTGAGGCCCGACGGGCCGGCGCCGACGACCGAGACCGTCTTGCCCAGGCGGGCGTGCACCCGGTCGACGAAGGGCTTCTCGTGCTTCATCGCCTCGTCGCTCGCATAGCGCTTGAGGTCGGAGATCGCGAGGGCCTCGTCGATCTGTGCGCGGCGGCAGGCGCTCTCGCACGGGTGGGTGCAGACGCGGCCGCAGATCGCGGGGAACGGGTTCTCCTGCCGGACCAGGTTGTAGGCGTCGACCGGGCGGTTGGCCGCGATCAGGGCGATGTAGCCCGGGACGTTGACGCCCGCCGGGCAGGCGTTCTCGCACGGGGAGAGGAAGAGGTCCGCGCAGACGCCCGCGCGGCACTTGTGGTGCCGGATGTGCTCGTCGTACTCCTCGCGGAAGTGGCGGATCGTGCTGAGCACGGGGTTCGGGGCGGTCTGGCCGAGGCCGCACATCGCGGTGTCCTTGACCGTCTCGCCGAGTTCGACCAGCAGCTCGACGTCGCCCTCGCGGCCCTCGCCGTGCACGATGCGCTCGAGGATCTCGAGCATGCGCCGCGTGCCCAGGCGGCAGGCGACGCAGCGCCCGCACGACTCGTCCTGCACGAACTCCATGAAGAAGCGGGCGACGTCCACCATGCAGGTGTCCTCGTCCATGCAGATCAGGCCGCCGGACCCCATGATCGCCCCGAGCTCGACGAGCGACTGGTAGTCGATCACGGTGTTGAGGTGCGCCTTCGTCAGGCAACCGCCCGACGGTCCGCCCGTCTGGGCCGCCTTGAACCGCCGGCCGCGCGGGATTCCGCCGCCGATGTCGAACAGGATCTCGCCGAGCGTCGTGCCCATCGGCACCTCGACGATGCCGGTGTCGCTGATGTCGCCTGCCAGGGCGAAGACCTTGGTGCCCTTGCTGTTGGCCGTGCCGACCGCGGCGTACTTCTCCGCGCCGTCCCGCAGGATCGCGGGCACGTTGCCGAAGGTCTCGACGTTGTTGATCACGGTGGGCTTGCCGAACAGGCCGGACTCGGACGGGTAGGGCGGCTTCTGGCGGGGCTCGCCGCGGCGCCCTTCGACGGACGCCATGAGCGCGGTCTCCTCGCCGCAGACGAACGCGCCGGCGCCGATGCGGATGCGGATGTCGAAGTCGAAGGCGGAGCCGAACAGCCCCTTCCCGAGCAGGCCCACCGAGCGCGCCTTTGCGATCGCGGCCTCCATGCGCTCGACGGCCAGCGGGTACTCCGCGCGGACGTACAGATAGCCCACCGAGGCGCCGATCGCGTAGCCGCCTATGGCCATCCCCTCGACGACCGCGTACGGGTCGCCCTCGAGCAGGCTGCGGTCCATGAACGCGCCGGGGTCGCCCTCGTCGGCGTTGCAGACGATGAACTTCACGTCGCTGACGGACTTGCGGGCGAGCGCCCACTTGAGGCCCGTCGGGAAACCGCCGCCGCCGCGGCCGCGCAGGCCGGACTTCTTCATCTCGTCGACCACGGTCTCCGGGGTCATCTCGACGAGAGCCTTGCGCAGCGCCTCGAAGCCGCCGTTCGCGATGTACTCGTCGAGGCGGTCGTAGTCGATGCGTCCGCAGTTGTCGAGCACGACGCGCTTCTGCTTGCGGAAGAAGTCGATGTCGTCCATCTTCGCGACGCGCTTCCCGGTCCTGCGGTCGAGGTACCCGAGCGCCTCGACGGGCTGGCCGTGCAGCAGGTGCTGGCGGACGATCGTGCGCGCGTCGTCGGGGGTCAGCTTGCAGTAGAAGTAGCCGCCCGGTTCGACGACCAGCGTCGGGCCGACGTCGCAGTTGCCGATGCAGCCGGTCGTCTTGATGTCGACGGAGGCGCGCAGCCCGGTCCTGTCCAGCTCGCTCTCGATCGCTTCCTTCAGGGCCGCGCAACCGCAGGAAATGCAACCCGCGCCGGCGCAGAGGCGTATCGTGAACGCCTTCCCGGCGACGGACTTCTCGTAGTCGGCGCGGATGCGCCGCAGGTCCTCGGCGCTCCGGATGGTGGTGGTGACGGCAGCGTCCATCGTCTCGCCCCCCTACTCGTACTTGCCGAGGATGGCCTTCAGCCGTCCCGGCGCGACGCGTCGGTATACCGTGCCGTCGATCGCGACGGCGGGCGCGAGGCCGCAGGCGCCGATGCAGCGCTTGACCTCGAGGGAGAAGGCGTTGTCCGGGGTGGTCTGGCCGACGTCCACGCCGAGGAGCTCCTTCAGCGTGTCGAGCACCTTCTTGCCGCCGCGCACGTAGCACGCCGTGCCGAGGCAGACCTGGACGGTGTGCCGGCCGCGGGGCTTCGTGGTGAAGTAGGAATAGAAGGAGACGACGCCGGAGACTTCGGAGAACGGGAGGTCCATCTCGGCGGATATGGTGCGGAGGACTTCGTCGGGCAGGTGCCCGTAGATCGCCTGGGCCATGTGCAGCACCTGGATCAGGTTGCTGCGGTCGCGGTCGTAGTCCTCGATCACCGACAGAAGCAGGTCGCGGCGCTGTTCGGGGGTATCCGTGAGCGACGCGCAGGCGATTGCGGTTCCCATGGATGGAATTCCTCCTGGTGCATCTCGATGGCCCGGGCGACGGAGCGCCGTCGGGGGGGTCGGCCATGGATCATGCGACGATAGAGGTCTCCAGAAAATTGTATCATAGGAAACGCGTTCCATGTTGGCACGATTCCGGCGGAAATGTGCGGAAATCGGCGGAAACGCGCGACGCCGGCCGGGCGGGGCTACGGCATGTAGTACTGCAGGATCTGCGTCACGGTCGTCCCGCTGAGCGCGATCTCGAACAGGGCGCCCTGCGCGTCGGTCACCGTGGCCAGGAAGGCCGCAAGGCCCGCGACGTCGGTCACGACCGAGGCCTCGGCGCCGCCCGACGGGTCGAGCAGGCGGATCGCGCAGGCCGGGTCGATCGAGAACGTGCGCAGCAGCGGGTTGTTGTCGCGGATGTAGTAGTCGGTGTCGACCGTCACGCCGTCCTGGGCGCCCGCGGTCACCGCCGCGACGCCGGTGTAGAGTTCGACGTAGTCGATCGTGAGTTGCGCGGTCGCGCCGGAGCCGGTCACGTCGCCCTTCCGGACGAACCCCAAGTGCGTCTCGGGGATCGGAGTCGGAGCGGGCGTGCCGGTCGGACCGGCGGTCGCGGTGGGCTCGGCCGTCGCGGCCGGAGTGGCCGTCGGGGCGGCCGTCGCGGTCGGGGCGGGCGTCGTCGGCAGGCAGGACGCGAGCAGAGCGGTCGCGGCGAGCAGCATCAGGGTGGACCGGATCATGGCGGTCGGCGTGCGCTTCACGCGTTCTTCTCTTTCGTCCGTCTGCGGTAGACGAACTCGCGCTGGAGGGTGAAGCTCACGAAGTAGAGGGCGAAGTCGGTGATCAGCTTGGAGACGTAGAGGCCGACCGGCGTGAAGGCCTGGAAGGCGGAGATCGAGAGGTATCCAGCGAGCATGATCACGAGCACGAGGGCGTAGTAGCGGAAAATCGCGTCCTTGGGGTGCCCCTTCTGGCGGAACACCAGGTGGCGGTTGACCGCGAAGTTGACCAGCGAGCTGCAGCTGCGGGCGATCACGACCGCGGCGGCGAGGACGCCCGGGAGAAAGGTGCTCACGAGGGCGAACACGGCGTAGTCGACGCCCGTCGCGAGGAGGGACGAGCCGAGGAAGGTGAAGAGCAGGCGGTAGATCCGGAAGGAGTCCTTGAGGACGTCGAAGTGGGAGGAGCGGTTGCCGTCGAGGTAGATCGTGTCGATCTGGACCTGGACGATCGAGTAGCCGGTCGGGCGCGCCTCGAGCAGCATGTTCATCTCGAATTCGTACCGCTCGCCGGCGAGGTCGAGCAGTTCCCGGCAGAAGCGCGCGGGAATGCCGCGGAGGCCGGTCTGCGTGTCGCGGACGGCCTTGCCGTTGACGAGCGCGAAGAGGACCTTGGTGATGCCGTTGCCGAGGCGGCTCTTCAGCGGCGTGTTGCCGGCGAAGGTGCGGACGCCGAGCACGAGCGCCGACGGCGCGTCGCGCAGCGCCTCGGCGACCTTGCGAATATCGGAAGGCGTGTGCTGCCCGTCCGCGTCGGCGGTGACGACGCCGAGGAACGCGTCCCCGTCGTCGAGCATCGCGGCGAAGCCGGTCTTGAGGGCGCGGCCCTTGCCGCGGTTGGTGTCGTGGCGGTGCACGCGGGCGCCCAGCGCCTCGCAGCGCGCGAAGACGGCGGCGCACTCCGGGCCGCTGCCGTCGTCGACGATGTGGACGGCCTGGAAGCCCATCGGGAGCAGCGCCTCGACGAGCGCGGAAAGGCGGTCGTCGGGCCGGTAGGCGGGAATCAGCACGGCGGGCAGCGGCATCGGATGTCCTCCTGAAGAAGCGTTGGAAATCATTATACGCCAGACGGGGAGCGGAAGGCGTGATCCGATCAATCCCGAAGACAACCGATCGGCACGACGGAAATGCCGTCCTTCGTCCGATACCCGAATTCCCCGCCCGTCAGGACCAGCAGAGACGAAGGAGCCTTCAAGCCGTTTTCCTTGAGCAGGTCGGCCAGCCGCAGCAAGTGGGAGGCGCCCTCCTCGATCTCCCGGCTCCCGAGTTTCATCTCGATCAACGCGTAGGTCCCATCGGATCGATGCAGCACGGCGTCGCACTCGAGTCCGGACCGGTCGTGGTAATAGGAAACCGATCCTCCGAAGGCGGTCGAAAGGACGCGGAGATCCCGGATGCACAAGCATTCGAAGACGAATCCGAGGGTCGCTGGGTCTCCGAGCAGGATGTCCGGAGACAACCCGAGCGCAGCAGTGGCAATCGACGGGTCCACGAATTCCTTCTTGGTGGTCGCGCGCATCGCGTGGACCGATCGGATCGAAGGACTCCAGGCCGGAACGTCGTCGATCACGTACAGCCGCTTCAAGGCAGCCAGATAGGAGTACAGGGTCGGTTCCGTCATCTCCTCGTCGTTCGCCTTTACATCGGCCAGGATCGTCGTGTTCGCCGCAAGGGTCGAGAGGTTCCGCGCATACGACCGCAGAAGCGCCCTTACGCGCTGCGGACGACGCGAAACGTCGTCCACGCGGCTGGCATCGCTTTCGCAGATCGTATCCACATAGGAACGGGCAATCAGGAGCGATGCAGCGGGATTCCGACGGAGCGAAGCGGGCCATCCTCCGCGGCAGATCGCATGCGCGAGCCCCTGCACCGTCAACTGGGAACGGGCGCCTTCGAAGCGTTCCGGAGCCTCGAAAAGTTCCTTCAGGGACACTGTGCCGTTCGACTCCTTCGATTCGAAGAGGCTCATCGGGTACATGGAGAGCGTCGAGATCCGTCCGGTTCCCGTGTGCATCACCGCGTCGGAATCCGCGACCGAGGACCCCGTCAGAATGAACTGTCCAGGCTCGTCCCTCGCATCCACTGCAGTACGGACGGCGTCCCAGAGCACGGGGGCCGTCTGCCATTCATCGATCAGTCTGGGCGTCTCTCCCTCCAGAAGCCTGGAAGGCAGGAAGTCGGCCAACCGCCTATACTCTGCGGCACGGTCCGGGTCCTGCATCTTCAGGACGCTCTTCGCCCGCTGCTCCGCCGTGGTCGTCTTGCCGCACCACTTCGGTCCCCGAATCTGGACGGCACCGAACGCCTCCATATAGTCCCCCAGAAGCGCATCGACGATTCGCGGCAAATACTCTTTCGGCATGAATCCACCTCAAGGAAAGCATACCACTGAGATAAATTCACTTCAAGCCATTTCAAGCATGTTTCCAGACTTCATTTAAGCGATTTGCAAGTATTCGTTTAAGTTATTTACATATATACATTTTAGTGATTCTCATATTTTCATTTAAGTCATCCGCGCATTCAGCCGGACAGGGAGCGGAAGTCGCCCGTCACTTCCGGAACTGGTTCTTCCACTGCCGGCGCCGGCGGGCGTTCACGATCCGGTCGCGCGCATCCGTCCAGAAGAACAGCGCGACGTTGGCCACCGACACCAGCAGGGCGACCCGCCCCGGCCAGTCCGTGAAGAACAGCGAGACGGCGAAGAACGCGGCGGCGATCCAGCCGAGCCACTTGACCTTGACCGGCAGGAGGAAGAACAGCCGGATCTCGAACTCCGGGAAGAGGATTGCGAAGGCGAAGAACAGCGACAGGTTCAGGTATTCGTTCGTCGCGGAGCCCATGATCAATCCGGCGACCATCGTCCCGAACGCCCCGATCAGGTAGAACCAGTTGAACTTCGCGGCGCCCCACTCGCCCTCCAGCGCCTGCCCGATCATCCAATAGAAGTACAGTGCGAAGAACACGAAGAGCAGGCTGCTGTTCGGTGGCAGGAAGACGAAGGTCAGGACGCGCCAGACCTCGCCGCGGAAGACGGCCGCCCGGTCGAACTCCAGGAAGCGGCTCAGGATGCCGTTGTAGAACAGGTCCGCGACGAAGACCGTCAGCATGCCCACCACGACGTAGTTCATCAGGCCGTGGATCGCGAAGCGCCGTGTCCGGTTCGCCAGTTTCTCGAGCCATCCCGCCATCGGGGGTCCCTCCTGCCTTCGGGGCGCGTCCGCGCCGCCTTCCCCATCATAGCATCCGAAGGGGGCGGCATGGAAACGGCGCCCCTCGCGGAGCGCCGTCGGCGCGCGGGGCGGCGGAGGGCCACATCCTACTCCGTCTTCTACTCCTGCGACGGAGTTCCAACCGGGTCGGTGCGTGGAATGCGTTTCCGCACGCCATGCAGGTCATGCGGGGCCCTTTTCCGAGTTCGTCCCCTGCATGGGCGATCGGCGGAGGGTTCGGCGGCACGGACGGAGAGCCGAATGTCGGGACCGGGGACTGGGCGTATTCGTTGGTGGCGACTCCGAGTGCGAAGAAACCGACGCCGTCCCCGACCCGCTCGACCCTCACGCGATCCGAGTTGCAGTTCGGGCACCGAAGTGCGCCCTGCGTATCGGTCATCTGGTCCGGACCTTGCTTCGGCCTGCGCCGGAACCAGTTCGAGAAGAACCGTCCCTCCCGTGCCAGATATGCCTGGTACTCCTGTTCCCGTTCTTCCTTTCCGATTCCGTCGAATCGGCCGAAGTTCGGATGCACGTCCGTGGGCGGCAGGGCGACCCGTTCCGTGGCGCTCTTCAGCGACTCGGACAGCGCCGGAAGATCCACGATTCCTAACGAATCGAGGCTGCCCAAGACCTCGAGAATCCGGCGCTTCGATTCCGTCTCCTGCACCAACCGCTGGCGCAACTGTACGAGGATCGCAGGAATCCGGTCCGGCGCCGCCATCATCTCCCGGATCTCCGCGATCGTGAATTCGGCGCGGCGCAGCCGCGAGACCTGCGTCAGCGCGGTGACGTCCTCCGCCGCGTATTCACGGAAGGCGCGTCCGTTCCGGTCGGTCTGGGCAGGAGCGACCAGGCCTTCCTGTTCGTAGTAGCGGATGGTCTGTTCGCTCAATCCCGTCTGTCGACTGACCTGCTTGATCTGCATCTCCTGTATCCCCCTCGCCTGCACGATAGGCTATGACGTGGCGTCATATGCAAGAGATTTCTTCAAGGTGGAGGACCTTTGAACTTTTTGGAGGCCATTTCCTCCATGATAGCATTCGGTCGGCGCGGTTCCCCTGTGGGCGGACAAGAAGAGGCACCTCTCGCGAGGTGCCTCTTCAAGGCGCTCTTCCAGGCGGATCTACTGGTTCCCCGCACGTTTTCAGCAAGGCGTTGCATCGCACCATTCCGCAATAATCTGGTGCGGTCGGAAACTACACTCGTGCCCATCAGGCACGAGCCCGCCTCCGGCAACGCCTCCCGACTTGCCGTAGAAGCTGGTGCACCGCTGGAAAGCTGTGCTCTAGAACAGCGGCAGGTACTCCTTCGACGCCTTGAGCAGTTCGTCGATGAGCTGCTTGCGCTCGGCGAAGGGAATCGTGTAGCACATGGGGTCGAGCGACAGGCCGGAGAGCAGCTTGCCGCGGTCGCCGGTCACGGCCGCCTCGACCATGAAGTTCTGCACCGCACCGTGGATCGCGGAGAACTCCGCAAGGCCGCGCGGCAGGTCGCCGATGCACACGCCGGCATAGCCGTCGCGGGACAGGAGGACCGGCACGCCGACCGCCATGTCGTCGGGCAGGTTCGTGATGTAGCCCTTGTTGGTGACCTGGCCGTGGAACAGGAAGGGCTCGTTCTTCACGACCGCGTCGACCATGCGGTCGATGTACTCGGTGCCCTTGCCCTGCAGGTCCTCGAACTTCTTCGTGCCGGCGATGTACTCGTCGAACAGCTGCCAGCGCTCGGTGCGCGACTTCACGCGGCCCTCGATGGCGTTGAAGATCTGGTGCAGCGTCGTGACGTCGGTGTCCTTGTGGATGTAGTGCGGAAGGAACTCGAGGTTGTGGATGTCGAAGTTCGTCGGCCAGCCGCCATAGAGCTGGTACATCTCGCGCCCGACCCAGTCCCCGTTGTAGCCGTCCTTGCGGTCCATCTCCTCGAGCTTCTCGAGGTAGGTCGGGAACATGTCCTTGCCGTTCATCGTGATGGACTTGATGATCTCGAAGTGGTTGACGCCGCCGGCGACGAAGGAGAGGTCCTTGTCGTTCACGCCCATGCGCTGGGAGATAATCTCGATCGTGTCCTTGACGCCGTGGCAGATGCCGACCGACTTGAGCTCCGGCACGAAGCGTTGGATGGACAGCATGAGCAACTGCATCGGGTTCGAGAAGTTGAACAGCCAGGCGTCCGGGCAGACCTCGACCATGGTGCGGGCGAGGTCGAGGACGAACGGGATCTGCTTGATGCCCATCATCATGCCGCCGGGGCCTACGGACATACCCTTCGGGTGCTGGATGCCGTGGGCCTTGATGATGTTCTGCTCCTTGGTCCAGGCGTCGTGCGAGCCGACGAGCACGGTGTTGAGGACGAACGTCGAGCCGGTGACGGCCTTGCGCAGGTCCTGCTCGATGACGACCTCGATGTCGCGCTTGCGCTCGGCGATCAGCTTCTCGGAGAACTGCCTCATCTTCTGGAGCGCGGGGAGCGACAGGTCCTGCAGGACGACGGTGCCGCCCTCCATGGACTCCGACGCGACGATGTCCTTCATGAAGATGGCCATCCAGGAAACGCTTCCGCCACCGACGACGGTGATCTGCTGCTTGCTCATGGAACGGACTCCTTTCGTGTCGGGGACGGTCGGCGGTCCGCCGGACGTGCGTTGCCCCACGCCCCTAGAATAGCGCAATCTCTGGTCATCGGATTTCCACCGATTGCTCTTCCGTGTATACTGATATACGCAAATTGCTATCGAGACCCGCCGGAGGACCGCCCATGGAAGAGTACCTGCCGTCCGATTTCGCAGAAGGGTTCCTCGTGGAGCGCTACCGCGCGCGCGGCGGCGGCGCGGACCGCGAGGTCGCGCACTACCACGACCACTACGAGGTCTACCTGAGCCTCGGCGACGGCGTCACCTTCTTCATCGACAACCAGGTCCACACGGTGCGCCACCACGACATCCTCATCATCCCGCCGTTCACCGCGCACCGCACGATCTACCGGCCGACGGCGCTGCGCGACCGCATCCTGCTCCTGTTCACCGAGGCGTCCGTCGCGCCGGTCTTCGGCCCGGAGGGGATGGCCCGCCTGCACCGGATGGTGGCCCGCACGCAGTTCACCCTCCCCGAGGACGTCGCCGGGCCGCTCGCCGCG
>Ga0118677_10006508_pt2 | contig 11807 bp, 9 predicted proteins | sample AliMusrvi5mmetaG_FD_86154 | JGI IMG/M metagenome (GOLD analysis project Ga0118677, IMG submission 86154) | reverse complement strand
TGGTGCCCCTTGTCCGACTCGAACAGACCACCTACTGATTACAAAGCAGTTTAATAGCTTTGCCAGTAAGGCCTCCCTTATACAGTCATTGGGCTTGGTTAATATTAAACCACATTGCATCACGTTTTTATCAACTTAGGTTGACACTTTGTTGACGGATTTTCAATGGGGAGCTTCCAGAGCATATGCGCCCTACAGGGTAAGTATGCCTTAATTTTAATACGTTGCTTTATTCAAATAAACGTTCAACTTCACTTCAGAGGCTTAACAATTCTCAGGTTGCCCGCATCATCGACCGCAATCTTGTCGGCAACTGCTGATGGAAACACCTTGATATCCTCAAAGCTATATTGCGGCAAATGACTGTTAATCAAATCAACCACAATACGAGCCTGACTAGCATCACGGATGCGCTTACCCGGCTCTCTATCGGATTGATCAGCCATCCACAGCTTAAATAAAGCAAAAGCACGTGGATCAACTGTATTCATACGAGCCATCCTGCCGTTAACGCCAACGATAACCTCACTAAATTTGGGTGCGCTGAGCAACCAATCTGCATTGCGTGCTTTTACTACCCAAAAATCATCAACCAGAGCACTAAAGCGACCAGGCTCAGTATCGCTGCCCTGACCCATACGACGCAAAATATCAACCTCATATCCATCTTTATTAACAGCGGTATACAGCTGGTCATCACGCAGCGTGAAGGTTGAATCAATACTCTGAAGAAAGCCCAACATACCGCCAGCAAGGGTATTTTCTTGAGTGAACAGGCTGAGCTTTTTACGGTTATCCCATAGCAAGTCAACATCCCGAGTTGCCAGATGAGCCTCATTAAGGCGTACCCCAGCGGCAGTCTCATAGGCATATAGTGCGTTAGTGCCAACAATGGTGAACTTGTCAGACATGCCAGCATCACTCAACCCAACCAGGATATCAATAATGATGTTGGGTGTTCTGCCCACCCTTAGCGCACGATTTAGTCGCTGATGCTTTACGGCGGCTTGCTTTAACCCTGACGAGAGTTCTGCTGCGCGCGCTTTGCCGGTGGTAAATTTGTTGTAGATGGCTTCTGTTTCAGCGCTTTTGGCACCAAGGCCGGTTTGGTCGCCCCTAGTAGTCGTGCGCACCAGATATTCCTTACCTTTAACGGTTTTCCAAACCATTCCGCCACGAAACTCTGCCGACCGTAATTTGGCCTGCTCTAAAGCGGTAAATGCGCTTTTAGCGTCAATATATTGCCGGATGGAATCTTCGGGAAGATCTATTATTTCCAAGTTATTTTGCATTTTAATAAATTACTTGGAAATTTAGGCGTTGTCAATCAAAACCCCTATACAGCCCTACTAATTACGTAAAACTTTGGACCTTATACAGAGCAGGCAGTCAAAAACTAATTTTTATGGCTTCAAATAAAGGTATAAATTGTTACTTAACATTAATATTAATTAAGTAACTTTTAAAAGGCTCATATGTCAAACGGAAAAACGCTGGTGCAAATTGCCTTAGAGATATTGAAATGCAATCAAACAGAATTAGCTGTAGAGATGGGTGTCTCCAAAGTCCAGATCAGCAAGTGGAAGAATGGGGAGTCAATGTCGGCAGTTATGGAAAAGAAACTGCGCTATATAACCCAGGCTGGAGACCTTGATCCCGATTTTGTAATCTCTTGCGGATCGGTGGACGATGCTAAAAAATGGGCCAAATTGATCACTTACCAAATGTATAACAATGAGGCCGAACTAGATTATGGGATTGAGGATGAAGCGGTTTGTGCCGAGCTAATGAGAATCTTAGCTCTCATTGGAGTCAACATTCCAAAACCTTTTCCGCAAGAGTTTATTTTGAAGTGGGAATATGAGGACATGTATGACCACTATGGCGAAGAGAATGATGAGATTGATGCGGTGATAGATGCATTTGAAGGGCAGCCCCTCATTGAGTTAATCAGATCAATTTTTGATAATTACGCCTGCATTGATCACTTCATTGGAATGTATATATCCAACCTGGGATTAAATCATCCAAACTTTCAAAATCTGGAAGCCAAGCAAGAGATTTTGCATCGTCAGCTTGAGCTTGCGACAGCGAAGGTCAATGTGAATAAAGAAATCGCGCCTTTATTTGGAAAGTTTAAATTCATCACGATGAGTGATTTCAGCAATTTAATTGGTGAAATTAAGGTGAAGGCTTATGAATTAGGCCTTCCGCTTGAAGCCGAATTGAATGACTTAATAACCGAGAATCCTGAGAACATTAAGGATGACACTAATGACCGGGATATGTGGATATTCAAAAGTCAGCGCAGCCATCCAGATATCTATATGAATGAATTGCTGGAAGGGATGAGGGCGATCCATGCAGTACTACCTTTGATTCTTAAAAAACTGGATATTGACCAAGAAGAGATAAATACCGCAGTTATTGCAGCGCCCTGACTGAATGGGATGACGAGATTGATGCCTGTTCCTTAATGGGATCTTTGGCTGCTCTGAGAGCTAATTCGGACAGTGATAGCTCGCTAGACTGCAATCTCAAATGTCTGAGTCCGGCCAATAAATGCCAATGCCTATAGTAGATTAATTCCAAAGCCCTTCATCACCAAGACAAATAAGCCAAAGCAGATAACAGTTGTCACCACGCAAGCCCCCATGGTTATCCAGAATCCCAGCTTAGGAAGTAAATAGGGAAATAGCAGAAACATCGGCAATGTTGGAATCACATACCAGAAGGTGTAATAAGCGTGATTAGCTATCTTTTCTTCTGGCTGATTTTCTATGTAGAGCCATGCAAGAGTTAAAAGAGTCATTAAGGGTAATGCCGCAATAAAACCGCCTAACCTATCACTGCGTTTGGCAACCTCAGAAATGAATACAACCATTCCTGCTGTTAGTAGATATTTGGTGATGATCCAAGCCATAGAAGCCTTTATTGTGTGAGCCTACTTCATTATAGGAATGTCGTTTTAAACGACATTACAAATATATGCGCATAGACGTATGTATTAAACTACTCTCTTTGATTCAGATTGTTTGATCCCCATTGATCCAGTTGTCTCTGATTATGAGCTGCCACACCTTCAATGGAATCATGCGGTCATTGCTTAAGACATTCAGCTAGAGCTTCGGGACTAAGTTTTTCAGCGGGTTTATTTTGCTTCATCGCTTGTGGTGATTTGCCATCAGTATTTACTGACTTGCCCTTTTATTAATGTGAATTTTAGGGGGTGTAATTAGTTTGGTTGTGGGGTAGTGATTTTTGGTATTTAAAAACTAAATGCAATAGTCCGGGAGGCCTTTTTACTTGTAATTTTTCCATAATATTAGATCTATGTTGCTCAACTGTATTAATTGATATTTTTAGTTCTAAGCCAATTTGTTTATTGCTTCTACCTGCAACAACAAGCTCTAAAATTTGCATTTCTCTTGATGTGAGAGTTTTAAATAATGCCTTTATGGTACTGGCCTCTGAGAATTTCTGCCTATCCAAATGGGCTTTTGAAAGCATCTCAGTAACCAGGTTGCATAAGACATCTTTTTGAATAGGCTTTTGAATATAGTCAAATGCACCTTGTTTTAGGGCTTCTACTGCTGTTGCAACTTCGCTGCTGCCTGTAACAAAGGCAAGTGGAAGGTTGATGCCCCTATCAATTAGTATCCTTTGCAAATCAATACCCGATAAATTGCTTAGATTGACGTCTAAAAGGGCGCAGCTGAGAGAGAGTTGCTTAGTTGTACCTAGAGAATTTAAGAAAGATTCTGCATTTTCATGGCAACTTACTGCATAGCCATTTTCACCTAATAAAAGGGAGAATGATTCGCGAATAGCCTGATCATTATCGATTACATAAACGACTGATTTATTTTTCAATATTTCTGTTGCTAGCATGGCATCACCATTATTTGCTTAGGCGCTCAATGCCCAATAATTTCAATACATACTTCTCATAAATGGGCTCTGAGTTACCAGTTTTCATTTTCCGAATAAAGTATTTCTCAAAGGCAATCTTGGCTAAATGAACCCATTTCCCCTTTTTGAACCAGTTCACATTACGCGGTGGAATTTGAGGTAATGCTACAAATGCTGCGCCTGTATCACCCATATCCGCCAAGCAAATTGCATGCCAAGTGCCTTTTGCAGTAGCTGGTTCTCCGGCGAGATCGGAGGCAATATTATGGGTAATAGCAGTAACCATTGTTTCAATCATGTAGCCAGTTTTTGGGGCGCCTGTAGCTACTGGCGTCACCTCCACAGGCGGAATGGCAACGCATACTCCGGCTGCATAGATATTTTGATAGGCCTTACTTCTTTGATGATCGTCAATAAAAACAAACCCGCGAGGGTTGCATAAATTGGGTACTGCAGCCACCGCATCTATCCCTTTAAATGCTGGCAGCATCATTGATAATTTGAATGGAAGCTCATGCTCTTTATAAGGAGTGCCCAAATCATCTAATTGAGTTGTAAAGAGCTTGCCTTCTTCAATCTTATGCGTTTTAGCATTGGTGATCCACTTGATGTCATGATTGCGCATTTCGGATTCGAGCATAGACTTGCTATCGCCAACACCGCCAAGACCGAGGTGACCAATATAGGGTTCGCTAGTGACATAGGTCATAGGCACCTTGTGACGTAACTTACGCTTACGTAAATCTGCATCAACAATAAATGCAAATTCATAAGCAGGCCCAAAGCAGCTGGCTCCTGGCATGGCACCAATTACTATTGGCCCCGGATTTTTGAGAAACTCTTGGTAGTCTTTCCAAAAACTCTCGGCATGATCAACCGTGCAAATCGAGTGGGTATGGCCACCATGAGGCCCAGCCCCCGGAACTTCATCGAAGCTCAGTTTGGGCCCAGTTGTGATGATTAGATAGTCATAGGGTAGAGCTTGTTCCTCTGGCGTTCCGCCAGACAATATCAAGATATTGTTCTCAGCTTCAATTTTTGAGACGGGCTTAGAAATAAATTCAATACCTTTACGTTCAAGCAAAGGTTTAATTTTTAAAGTAATACTGTCTCGATCTCGCCATCCGACGGCAACCCAAGGATTAGAGGGGGTGAATTGAAAGTAGTCAACAGCACTGACTACTGTGATGCGATGTTCTTTAGAGAGAAGTGCTCTTAGTTCATATGCTGCAGGCATGCCGCCCACGCCAGCTCCAATAATTGCTATATGTGCCATAAAAACATTCTCCGTATTATTTAATGGGTAAGCGCCATAAACAATCGTGGCAATTGCTCGGGTAGTTTTTCAATATGATCAATCACTGTAAATTGCTTGCCGAAAATATTTCCTACATATTGATCAGCATTTCGGTCTAAGTTTATGCAGTAAGTGAAAATACCCATGTGATCTAGCTCAATTACCGCTTGCCGTGCATCTTGAATTAGTACATTCTCATCACTGACATCTATATCCGAGGGCTCTCCATCAGTTAGAACAATCATCAATTTTTTATCTGCTGATTGACCATTAAGATAGTGCGCTGCATGTCTCATAGCAGCACCCATGCGAGTAGAGTGCTTGGCGTTTAAGTTAGCTAGCCTTCCTTTTACATCCTCATTCCAGGATTCACTATAGCCTTTGATGTGGAGGTAGTTGACATCATGTCGTGAGTTAGAGTGAAATCCGGCGATAGCAAATGGATCGCCCAATGTATCCATGGAGCTAGCAAAGAGGGCGACTGCTTCCTGGCTCAGTTCTAATATGGATTGATTGGAAGATTCAATTTTCGCATTCAAAGATTCTGATAGGTCCAGCAAGAGCATAACGGCAATACTTCGTCCATTTGTCTTATGGCTCATATTGATGCGTAAGTCAGGTTGATTACCGCTCTTTAGATCAATTAATGATCGTATAGCAACATCTAAATCCAATTCATCACCTTCTTCTTGATAACGAATGCGAACTTGATTCTGTGGTTTCAATAAATCAAAAAGACGCTTAAGTCGTTTCGCTAAGGCTGAATGTTTCTCCAGAATTTGGTCAATCTCACGTGGATCACCTGCAGGATGCAATCCTTCATATAGACTGACCCAATCAGGTCTGTAAGTTTGACTGGTGTAATCCCATTCAGGGTAGTGTCTTGGCGGTAGTGCTTGAATTTCTTCTGCCAAGTCCGTGGCAGGTTTTAAATCAAATTGCTCCTCATCATCACTCAGTTCATAAAATTTCCACAGATGTCGGTTATCGTCCCGATAGCTAATTTCAGTATCTTTAAAGTAAGTCTGAGGAAGCTGATCACTTTGCAATCTGGTTTTTGCTACATAAGAAAGGGCGATATTGAGTACCTCTTGCGTGCTCAAATCCTCTTTTGCCAGTAACCTTCGAATTTTTTCTGAGTAGTACCGTATGTCAGTATCTTGGTAGCCATGGTTTATATCAATAATTGCTCGCGAAAGCATTGCTAAGCGATGACGAACGCAGGAGTGCGATTGTGGGTCGCATTCACCTTCAATTGGTTTGGGGTGTAGGGATAGTAATAATTTTTCTAATCCTGGATATTGCTTAATGATCAGAAAATCAATTCGTGCGTCCTCAATAAACTCAACTGCTAGTCTTTGAAGAGGGCTAAAGTTATCCGCAAAAATGGGGGTGCTCCAGGTGCGATGCCCTGCCATATGTGCCAGCGTTGCCCGATAGCGATCAATTCCTGGGATTTCGTTTAAATCTTCGTATACATCAGGTAGTCGAATGCCTGCATGGTCATAATAGGGCGCATGTATGAGGGATTCGTCTATCCCCGTTGGGTAGGGCACCAATAATTCTGTTTCATTCCAAAGGCCCAATAGATAGAGATCAAGTTTGCGGGTGTTATCCACAAGCAAGGTTCCGCTTCGCTCGCGCTGCATCACTGCTTTGCTATCAGAAGATTTGAGTTGAAAAAATGCTCTTTGGTTTTCTGGATGGTGGTGGTAGTTACGGACACCATAATCAACCCATTTTTTTATTCCAGAAATACTCATCACACCTAACAACTGAGGTGAGTGTTGAATAAAGTCTACCAAGCTGGGGCTTGCATAGGTTTTATGTATCCCATGTATCGATGTGCTGGTGCGGTTCATAAGATCAACCGTTACTGCAAGATATTCCTTTAGAAGATCTTCTGAAGGTAGTCGCCTCGATATTGCAGGTAAAGACTCTAAAAATGCCGTAATTGCACTGCCATTTGGAGACTTCCAAATTGCGTGGATAGTTTCTTTGATGCACTCAAGAGACTTTTCGCCTAGGATATTCGCTGTTTGAGGCCACTCTTGTAAGAAAATTATCATCGGCTCAACGCCTCTACCCATCTTGCCAAGAAAACGGGCTTGCTCAATATACTGCTCTATTCCCAAGGGGCTTAGTACTGCTTTAGCTTCTTTAATACACTCTTCAAAGACATCATCTACTTGTGGAAAGCGGCTGTCCAATTTCTCCCTGAGTTGATGCAACTCAAGAGATGAATTTGAGGGAAGCGCTTCCATGATTTAACTATGCAAAGATTGCATCAATGGCATGCTCTAGAGTTGCGCTAATGTCTTCATCATCCGTGACTGGACGTACCATTGCCATGAGGCTGGCATCACGAGGATTGATGCCCAACTTAATGAGGCTAGCAGCGTAGACCAATAGCCGCGTAGAAATCCCTTCATCTAAACCATGACCTTTCAATTTGCGAGCAACCAACGCAATTTGACTAAGTTTTTGTGCGGTTTCCAAATCGATGCCGGTTTCGGAGGAGATGATATTTGCCTCCACATCTTGCGTGGGGTAATCAAAAGTAAAGCCAACAAAGCGTTGTTTGGTAGATTGCTTTAGATCCTTCATTAAGCTCTGATAGCCCGGATTGTAGGAAATCACTAATTGAAAATCAGGATGCGCCTCGATTAACTCCCCGCGTTTATCAAGGGGCAATTGTCTACGGTGATCTGTTAAAGGGTGAATAACAACCGTAGTGTCTTGTCTAGCCTCAACCACCTCATCGAGATAGCAAATAGCACCCATTCTGACTGCACTTGTGAGTGGGCCATCAAGCCAGCGAGTGCCATTGGATTCAAGTAAATAACGCCCTAGCAAATCAGAGGCCGTCATATCCTCGTTGCAGGCTACAGTGATTAATGGCTTATTCAATTTCCAAGCCATATATTCCACAAATCGAGATTTGCCGCAACCTGTAGGACCTTTGAGCATTACAGGTAAGCGTGCCTGATATGCAGCCTCATAGAGCGCAATTTCATTTGCCTGAGGCTGGTAAAAAGGCTGGGTTTTGATGCGGTACTGTTGCGCTTCTGACATGGTGATCTTTCTAGTTCACAAAGCCTAAGGAGGCTTTGTGATTGGTTATAGAAAAGAACTGATAGCGTGAACTAATTAAAACAGATTACTTATGTGTACCCAATTTCTCACGCCATCCTGGATAAATCTTATCGGCATCACCAGGGAATGATTCAAAAGCTCTTGCAAACTCTTTATGCTCTTTTGCAAATTGAATCGGATCTGCGCCAGACTTCCAGCACTCGTAAGATTGACGCAATGAAATAGCGCCTGCAGCTGGCGAATCAATATGCCCATAAGCACCACCACCGGCTGTATTAATGACGTTACCGTGACCTAAGTTCTTGAAGAAAGCGGGGAGGCGTAATGCATTCATACCCCCAGAAATAATAGGGGTGGTCGGCTTCATGCCATACCATTTTTGGAAGTAAACAGGCCCTTGAGCCTCATCACGTTCAATCATGTAAGCAATGATCTTGTCATCATTCTCACCTTCCATCTTGCCAAAACCCATCGTACCTACGTGGATACCTGATGCACCTTGTAGGCGTGACATCTTCGCCAATACAAAAGCGGTATAACCCCTTTTTGCAGAAGGCGAAGTAACGGCTCCGTGACCTGCACGATGGTAGTGAAGATATTGGTTTGGGTATTGACGTCGTGCTGTAGTAATCATGCCTGGACCGCCAACATAGCCATCTACTAAGAAAGCAACCTTATCGGCATCTGGCCCAAAAGTCTCAAGAATGTAATCTGCGCGAGCGCACATTTCGTAATGATCATCGGCGGTGATGTTTGCAGAAAATAATTTGGCTTCGCCAGTCTCATCTTGAGCGCGCTTCATTGCATCTGCAACTAGCGGCATTACCTTTTTCAGGGGGCAGAAAACTTGATTACCTTGTGGCTCATCATTCTTAATGAAATCGCCACCAAGCCAAAATTGATAGGCAGCCTGAGCAAATGGTTCAGGGCGCAAGCCAAGCTTAGGTTTAATAATAGTGCCGGCAATATAGCCGCCATCTTTAATTGGTCGACCTAAGATGCGCCATAAGTCAGAGATATCTTTTGCGGGACCGTCAAATAATTGAATTACGCGCTCAGGTACATAAAAGTCATGGATCTTTGCGTGCTCAATATCACCCATGCCTTGGTTGTTACCAATGGCTAGAGTAAGAAATGACACTAGCATCATGCGGCCATCTGTAATATTGCGATCGAAGAGATCAATTGGGTATGCAATGCGCATATCTTCAGTGGCTTCATCGATGTGATACACCAAAGCATCTACGCCTCTAGTGAAGTCGTCAGTTGTGCTGACTTCAACGTTGGTTCCGGTGGAGGATTCTGCCGCGAAGTGCGCTGCAGCTTCTAGGTAGCCATGGCCAGATTTCGGCTTCATTTTGTAGGCAACGAGGATATGTTTCCCGTTTTTGATTAAGTCCTCTTCTTTGAGGCTTAGGTCAGCATAGCGATTCGATTGATCCATTTCTTATCTCCATTCATTTGGTTTGATATGGGCAGGTAAGCCCCTTGATCAAACTATACGAAGGAAATAACATAAGAAATATTCATTTATTTTTAATAAAGCATAAGAAAAAACTTATATTAAGCCCAGACAGTAATTCTTGGGCCCCCTTGCTCAATAACAAATTCTTTAAAAGCTTTGGCAGCAGGAGAAAGCTTTTTTTGTACCCTGTGCGTGATGTACCAATGACCCACATGAGGAAGGCCAACGATATCTAAAAGGGCTATATGCCCAGTACCCATTTCATGTCTTACTGTTCTCAGGGATAGAAAACTCATCCCCATACCAGCCATGACCGCTTGTTTAATGGTTTCATTACTGGGCATTTCCATGGCAATTGTCAATTCAGTCTGATTTTCCCGAAACAGTCTTTCCATGGCCTGGCGAGTGCCTGAGCCTAGTTCTCTAACCACGAACTCTTGCCCCTCAAGATCTTTAAAAGCCAATTGCTTGCGCCGTGAAAAAGGGTGGCTGGGGCTAGAGACAATAGCCATTGGATTGGTGACAAATGGAACTGCCTCGCACTCCATTTCTTGGGGGGCCCTACCCATAATGACTAGATCGACTTCATTTCTGGCCAGCATGCTGAGGATATTTTCCCGGTTATCGATCTTTAAGATGACTTCGATGCCGGGGAAAAGTTTACGGAATTCGACCAAAAGCATAGGTACGAAGTATTTTGTAGTGCTCACAATTCCTAGGTAAATGACGCCACCCCCTAGGTTTCGATGCCCGGCCATGAGTGCTTCGAGATCTTTTAGTTCAGATGCAACCGTTAAGACTTGCTCTAAAAAGGCCTTGCCAGCACTGGTTAGCTGAATGTTTCTGCCTACTGGCTCAAGTAATGGGAGGCCAAAAACATCTTCCAACTGCTTAATTTGCATGGAAATAGCTGGCTGGGTGACATAAAGGTTATCAGCCGCCTTGGAAATAGACTTTTCCTTGGCAACCTCAATGAATGTATTGATTTGTTTTAGGGTGTATGGCCGCATTTGCCAATTATCAGCCAAACCTGATGAATAAGTAAATATTAGTGATTGGATTTTATGGTTTTCTATCACTACATTGAATTCATGACCACGTTATAGCAAGGGGAATTGGCATGCATTTAGGCCGGACTACATTATCAAAATTCTTAATCCAACAGCTGCAGGCTGAAGGAAAAAGCGATTTAGCGGCTTTATTGGTAGACGTCGCGGCAGCTGTCAAAGCGATTTCCTCAATGACGGCCAAAGGTGGGTTAGCTGATATTTTGGGCAGCCTGGAAACTGAAAATATTCAAGGTGAGACCCAGAAAAAATTGGACGTTTTGTCTGATCAGGCTTTTATCAATACATTCCAATATGGAGGTTTGATTGCTGGATTGGCGTCCGAAGAGAATGATGAGCCAATTACGGTCAGTGATCCAGAAAAACGGGGTCCATTTTTAGCTGTCTTCGATCCGCTGGATGGCTCATCCAATATTGATGTGAATGTATCAGTAGGATCCATCTTTTCAATTCTTGAAGCGCCAAAGGGAAGAGTACCCGAGATGGCTGATTACCTTCAGCCAGGCACAAAGCAATTGGCTGCAGGTTATGCAATTTATGGCCCATCAACCATGCTGGTGATTACCGTTGGTAAAGGCACTCATGGATTTACATTGGATCGTGAAGTCGGCAATTTTGTATTGACGCACGCCAATATTCAGATTCCAGAAGAGACTAGCGAGTTTGCAATTAATACCAGCAACGAGCGTTTCTGGGAGCCGCCTATTCATCGCTACGTAGCTGAATGTAAGGCTGGGAAAACGGATATTCGCGGTCGCGACTTTAATATGCGCTGGATTGCGAGCATGGTCGCCGACGTGCATCGCATATTAATGCGAGGTGGCGTTTTTATGTACCCCAAAGATACTAAAGATTTATCTCGTCCTGGCCGCTTGCGCTTGATGTATGAAGCCAACCCCATGAGTTTTGTGATTGAGCAGGCTGGTGGACTGGGCTCCACGGGAAGGGTGCGAATTATGGATGTGCAACC
>Ga0118677_10013379_pt1 | contig 11808 bp, 13 predicted proteins | sample AliMusrvi5mmetaG_FD_86154 | JGI IMG/M metagenome (GOLD analysis project Ga0118677, IMG submission 86154) | reverse complement strand
TAGTTCTTGTAACCAATGATGGTTATACTAAACAAATTAGCAGTGATATTATCAATAATTTATTGACTCGTTGATACAATCCATATATAATAATATCAATAATTGGAGAGCAAATTGTCAAAGAACGTATTAGTAACAGGTGGTGCAGGTTTTATCGCTACCCATGTTATAGACCATATCCTTAAAACTACAAACTGGAATATCATCAGTCTTGATCGTTTAGATTTTAGTGGTAATCTTAACCGTCTAAACGATATGATGCAAGACCATAGCCCACAAACACGAGCACGTGTAAAGGTAATCTTCCATGACCTTAAAGCCGAGATCAATCCTCTTACTAAAACTCGCATTGGTACTGTTGACATCATACTTCATTTGGCCGCAGGTTCTCACGTTGACCGCAGCATTGACTATCCAATGGAATTTGTCATGGACAATGTGGTTGGCACTTGTAATATCTTGGAGTTTGCTAGGAAGTGCGATAATCTAGAACGTTTTGTATATTTTTCAACTGATGAAGTATTTGGTCCTGCACCACATGGCGTAAACTATGGTGAATACGACCGTTATAATAGCGGCAATCCTTATAGTGCAGCCAAGGCAGGTGGTGAAGAACTTGCGGTTGCATATGAGAACACTTATGGTCTGCCCGTCTATGTAACGCATACGATGAATGTATTTGGTGAGCGTCAGCACCCAGAAAAATTTATTCCTATGTGTATTCGCAAGGCTCGTGATGGTGAAACTATTACGGTTCATAGTGATAAAACTCGCACAGTACCTGGCTCACGCCACTATATCCATGCCAAGGATGTTGCCGAAGCACTTATGTTTATTCTTGGGCTAGAAGATTTTGTAATGCCACCAGAGTTTGGCGGAGCAAAGTGTCCAAAGTTTAACATTGTTGGTAAGCAAGAGATTGATAATCTTGAACTTGCCAAGATTATTGCCAATGCACAGGACAAGCAACTGCACTACGAGATGGTTGACTTCCATAGTAGCCGTCCTGGTCATGACCTTCGTTATTCACTGAGCGGTGATTTTATGAAGTCGCTTGGTTGGGAACCTAAGATTGAACTAACCGAACGCATTAAGCAAGTTGTTGATTGGACACTCGCACGTCCAGATTGGTTGAACCTAGATGTCTAAGAAGAAGGGAAAGAAATACGGCGTATTCATTACTAGTGCTATCAATGCCAAGTTTAGTCTATATGACCCAACCAAGCGGTTAGAGCAAACATTAGAAACTATTGCTAGTGTTCGTGAACGTATTCCTAATGCTGTTATTTGTTTGACGGATTGCAGCCAACCTGGTATAAGTGATGAGGTAAAAGCACAGTTAACAGAACACATTGATCATTTTATGGATTTCAGTGCGGATGAGAATGTAAAATACATTCATGATACTATTGAAGTTCAAGATATTGTTAAGAACCTAACTGAACTTGCTGTTGTTCATAGTTTCTTTGAAACTGCACAAGAAGAAGGTTGGTTTGATGGCTGTGATCGTATCTTTAAGGTAAGTGGACGTTATACTCTGACTGATAAGTTTAACACGGCAGATTATGAAAACGATATAGTAGGTGACAAGTATGTTGTCTCCAAGCGCATGTTAAGTCAGTTTGTGCCTGGTGTCACGGGTGTAGATCAGCAGCATATGCTGCGTGTTTATAGTTTTGGTGGTAATCGTATTGCAGAGTTTATTATGCTTCTTGAAGACATGACTGAACATATGCAAGACCGTTGCAACAACGGTGGTTATATTGACATTGAACATCTTTGGTATAAGTTCTTACCAAAGTCGGATGTAATTGAATTTGACCGCACTGGTGTTAAGGGTTTAGTTGCACCAAATGGTTCATTTATAGAGAATTAAAGTTTATTCGGGGGTAGTTCAATTGGCAGAACGCTGGCCTTTGAAGCCGGATGTTAGTGGTTCGATCCCATTCCCCCGAACCAAAATTAGTTAACTGCCAATATTTTGACACCCTTGTAACTTATAAATAATATTAGTTACAAGGGTATTATTATGCGTAAAATTGGCGTAATTTGTGTATTTTTAATGACAATTCCCACACTTGCAAGTGCAAGTGAGATGACGTTTGGCTTTAAGAACCCACAATTTAGCGGCGATGGTTTCTCTAGTCATGTATTAACTATTGAAAATGAAGAGTATACTCGCAAACAATCAGTCATTGCTCAACAAAAAGCAGCAGCAGATGCAGCCGCAGCCGCAGCAAATAATACCAATTTAAGTAAGTTTCTTAACAATTTAGAAAGTCGCATCTATGCACAGCTTAGCTTGCAAATGAGCAATGCTATGTTTAGCGATGGCGCAACCACTGGCACAATGCAATTTGAAGGCAGCACTATAAATTGGATTAAAGATAGTGTAACTCAAACAATCTCCTTAAGTGTAATTGATGCTACTGGTAACCGCACAGACATTACAGTTCCAATAGGGAGTTTCAAGTTCTAATGAATAAAGCACTATTATTGATTTCAGCACTCGCACTAGCAGGGTGTCAAACAATGTCGCCGTATGAAGCAAGAGTACCAACTGCTGCAAGTGATATGCCGCAGAAGGTAACAAAAAGTTATTATAACACGCTGTTAAACATGCCGCCACCAGATGGTCCACCAATTACAATAGCAATGTATGGCTTTGGTGACAAAACTGGTCAGCGTAAAGAAAATGATAAGTTTAGTGTACTAAGCAGTGCTGTAACACAAGGCGGTGAAGTATTTCTTATCAAGGCACTCCAAGATGCAGGTCACAGTAAGTGGTTTCAGGTTGTAGAGCGTGTTGGGCTAGATGATCTTATTAAAGAACGTCAGTTGATTCGCAATCAACGTGAAACTTACGAAGGAAAAGATGCCAAACCACTATCACCAATGCTTATTGCTGGTGTTATGGTTGAAGGTGGTATCGTAGGATATGATACTAATCTACAAAGTGGTGGCAGTGGTGCTGCCATGTTAGGAATTGGACTAAATCAACAATATAGAACCGACGAGGTTACTGTGATTGTAAGATTGATAAGCGTTCATACAGGTGAGGTTTTAATCTCTGCTGGCGCTACCAAAACAATCTTAAGCACGGGTGGAAGTGGCACGGTCGTCACATTCCTAGATCAGAGCACAATGAGTTTACAAGTCGAGGCTGGTGCAAATGTCAACGAACCCACCACATATGCTGTGCGTCTGGCAACAGAAGCAGCAGTTGTGGATATGATTAAACAGGGTGTGCAAAAAAATCTATGGAGTTATACGACTACTGCAAAGAAAAAGTCGTCGTAAAACTCCTTAAAGGAGTAGGCATTTGAAAAACATTATTAAAGCCGCAATCGGTATTGCTGGCATAATGCTAGCGAGTCAAAGTTTTGCTGGTACGATAAACAACGTTTATATCGACCAAGTGGGCAGTGGCAGCACTATCACGCTCAATCAACAAGGTTCCAACAACGAGATTGGAAATGACACAACCGCAACTACTCTGCATGGTAATGGACAAACTGTCAGTATATCACAAGTTGGTAGCGGTAATACCCATGTTGTGAACGTTCAGGGTGCTAACAGTGTAATTAACAGTGTTGTAACTGGCGATAACAATAACACCACGGTTGCGTGTGGTGCTGCTCCGAGCAGCAGTTGTAACGATACTGCTATCACTGCCAATGTTAGCGGCAATACAAACAACACAAGCATTACTGCTGGTTCAAAAAGCACAGTTACTGCCGAAATTACTGGCAGTACTAATAACACTACAGTAAGTAGCACTACTACAAACCTAATGGGTGCAGTTGTTGGTGTGAAAGAAACTGGTGACTCAAACGTGGTAAATATTAATCAGAACGGACCAGCAGGTGCTAATGGCTTTATTTCTAAAGTTGAAGTAACTGGTGCAAGTAACAACGTGGCGGTGACTCAAAGTGGCACAACTGATAGCACAGTCAATATTAAGAGCACTGGTTCTAACAATAGTATTGCTGTTACCAGCAGTAACTAATGCTGCGATTGGAACTGTTACTGAACAAACTGGTCCAACTGAAATACAGCGTGATAAAGCAAGTATACCAAGCAATGTAAACAGCGGCGTCGAAATGAACGATGCCGTTGTTACTGCCAAAGCACGTGTTGGTATTACATTTGAAGATGATACTAAAGTTGAAATAACAGAGCAAAGCAAACTTGTTATTGATGATTTTGTTTATGATCCTGCTCACGGCGATGCTGGAAAGTTAGGACTAAAAGTTGCAATTGGAACTGCTCGGTATGCCAGTGGACAGATTGCCAAAGATAACCCACAAAGTGTGAAGATTGAAACACCCACTGCTACCATTGGTGTTCGTGGAACAGATTTTAGCATGACTGTTGATGAATTAGGTCGTAGTCTTATTGTGCTGTTACCAAGTTGTCCTGTTGGCTATAAGAATATTGATAAAGATTGCATTACAGGTAAAATTGATGTTACAACCGATATGGGAACTGTTCATCTTGATAAACCATTTCAAGCAACCTCTACAAGTGCCAAAGAACAAAACCCAACCAAGCCTGTTATACTTGCGCTAAGTCCAGAACAAATTAATAATATGCTTATTCTACAACCACCAAAGAAAGCAGCAGAAGAACAAACTACACAGAAAACTGCACTTGATATTAATTTTCTTGACAAAGACTTCTTAAAATTTGATGAATTAAATATGGATTATCTTACAGCATTTAACAAGTTAAGTATCAATAATCTTGATGTAGAGTTTTTAAGTAATATGTTAGACCTTGCTAATGCTTCACTGCTAGCAAGTATGTTGGGCGGTGAAAACCAAATGCTGCCACAATATACTGCTAATAAGGCAGCAGGATTAAAGTATGTAAAGGTAGATACTGCACTTACACTGTATCGTCAAGGTGGAAATAGTTATACTCAACTAACAGTGGATAAAGATAGTCCAACTACTCTTATATTAAATCAGGAAGGAACAAGCATGACACAAAATGTTCAACATCCTGGCGGCAGCGTAATAATTGTAACACAGGGAAATTAATATGAAACGTTTGTTATTCTTACTATGGATTACACCCGCAGCAGCAGGCAGCGTCTATATTGACCAAGTAGGTGATGGCAACAACATATTTGTAGAACAAGTTGCAAGCGGTAATCCACAAGCAACAATAACTAATAGTGGTAATAATAACAACTTAACTATTGTGCAAGAAGGCAGCGGTGATCATGCCGCTTTCATTGGAACGCCACCAACAGGAGTCAACATAGATGGAACTATTGCTACTAATACTGCTGCTGCTAATAATAACAACAACACCCTCACAATCATACAAAGCGGCAGCGGAAATCATACTGCTGCTATTAATCTTGATAGCACTACTACCAATAGCAACAATGGCGCTGCTATTCATCAGTCTGGTGATGCTGATAAAAGTTTTGTCCTTAATTTAAGTGGTAGTGGAATCACAGCAAAAGTGCTACAAGATAACCCTACAGTGCCAGACAGCGGCTCCATGAGCATACAATGTTTAACGCCACCATGTTCTGGATACACCTACACAAAACATTAAATAACATATGCGTTTAAGTGAAATAGAAACACCGCCCTCTAAAACTGGACCTGGTTATTATGAATTATTTCGTAATGGTAAGCCAAACGATATGCACGATAACCCAAAGTTTTTTAGTTCATATGATGAAGCAAAAGCGTGGTATTTAAAGTATCGTATTGCTTGGGCTATTGAAAAAGAAGGTGCCAAGTTAGAAGATTTTACTATTAAGCGTGATGCAGATACGTTGGACTATTTTAAAAATATACAAACACCAACAACTAATAAACATAATCGGTTAAGTGATCCAAAATATTGGGAAGATGCAAAAGAATTTTGGAGCGGTTATTATGGTGATTCACGACGTGGAGTTCAAGAATTACTTAATTACAGCAATGAAGTAGATTATCTTGTTGAAAAAGGTGGTTCCATATATCGTATTGTATTCTTGGAGAAGTTTGAAGACTTGAATCGCACAGATTTAGGTCATCACTGGACAGTTGACCACGATGTTATAAGTGATTATATTGAAGGTGTTGAAGGACGACACCACAGTAAAGGTAAAGATGTTTATGTTGAACTTACTTGCCGAACACCGCCAAACAATATAGATAATCTATCAGTAGATGTTCGTGGTAATCCCGAAGAAAAAGAAGTGAACATTATTAATCCACGTGCTTGTAAGTTTACCGCTCGTATTATTGGCACTGATAAAATAATTGAATTAAATTAAATTTGCTTTATACTCCAAAGTGTGGTTAAATATACTTGCTTACAACAGTAGGTAGACATTACACACAAACACACAAAGGAGAATGAAATGTCAAACGCATATATGATTCGTCTTGAAATGCTTAAAATGGCACAGCAAGCACTCGATGTTGAATACCATATGAAAGCAGATATGGTTCGCACAGAGTGGAATAATAAAGTTACCAGAAGTCTTGAATCGCATGATTCTCTACCATCTGTCCCAGACCTTCCGCCAATCTATACAATGGAACAGATTGTTGAAAAGGCAAAGGTTCTAAACGACTTTGTTAGCCAAAGTTAACTAAAGATAGGTGCGGCGGCGTGGATAGGACACGCATCCCCTATAGAAGGGCGAAATGGAAATATGATAACTAGTAAGCGACGGACTGTTAACCCTTAGCCTGTTAATACCAAATTAAATTGTAGGTATAAATCCTACCCGCACCTACTCCTAAATAATGCTGCATGAATTATTACAGAACAGTAGCAATTTCTGATGTGCATTTAGGCACAAAAATGAGCCAACCACAGGCTCTGCTTGAATTTATAAAGACATTTGAATGTGAACGCCTATATCTTGTAGGAGACATTATTGATGGTTGGGCAATGAGCAAATCATTCTATTGGCCACAAGAACATAATGATGTGATACAGAAGTTTATGCGTATGGCTCGTAAAGGCACACTTGTTACATACCTGCCGGGCAATCATGATGAGTTCCTACGCAGTTTTGGTGAACATCAGTTTGGTAATATCGTTCTTACAGATACAATTACTCACACTGGTTTAGATGGCAAGAAGTATCTAATCATGCATGGCGACCAGTTTGATGTTGTTATGAAGAATATGAAGTGGTTAGCACATATTGGAAGTTGGGCATATGATATACTAATTGCCCTAAATGTTGTCGTAGCAAAGGTTCGTGATATACTACATCTTCCTCACTGGAGTTTAAGTGCCTGGGCAAAGTATAAAGTTAAGCAAGCAGTAAACTTTATCGGTGATTTTGAAGAAAACCTAGCCAAGTTTGCTCGTGTTCGTGGAGCCAATGGAATTATATGCGGACATATCCATCATGCTAATATCCGTGATATAGGTGATATAAAGTATATGAACTGTGGTGATTGGGTAGAAAGTTGTACCGCACTAGTTGAAACCTATGAGGGCAAGTGGTTTATTATTAAATACACACATGCGGATCACCCTAGTAACTGATACATACACACCAAGCGTTAACGGCGTTGTAACTACTCTTGTCAATACTGTTGCGGAACTACAAAAACTTGGACACGAAGTTCAGGTTATTGAACCAAGTCAGTTCAAAACTGTTCCAACACCAGGTTACAAAGAAATAAGATTAGCGTGGAACATATGGCAGGTTGGTCCTATGATAGAAGCATTTAATCCGCATGCTATTCATATTGCAACCGAAGGTCCACTAGGCTTTGCTGCTCGTTGGTATTGTAAAGTAGATAAGCGTAGTATCCCACATAACACATCCTACCATACCAAGTTTCCAGAATACTTTAACAAGTTCTTTAAGTTTCCTACGGATTGGGGATACTGGTTTATTAAAATGTTTCATAAATTCTCTACACGAGTGTTGGTTACTAATGAGACCATGCGCCGTGAACTTACAGATCGTGGCTTTGAACACCTTGCTGTATGGAATCGTGGTGTAGATACTGATATCTTTAATCCACAACGCAGAGAAATTAGTGGTGTCAAGAAACCTATTATACTGTGCGTAAGTCGTGCCAGTTATGAAAAAGGTCTTGATGATTTCTGCTCATTGCAGATAGATGGCACCAAAATACTTGTAGGCGATGGACCATACCTACCAGAATTAAAACGTAAATATCCACATATCAATTATGCTGGTTATAAGAGTGGTGTAGAATTAGCGGAATATTATGCGTGTGCTGATGTGTTTGTGTTTCCAAGCAAGACTGATACTTTTGGCGTAGTAATGTTAGAAGCAATGGCATGTGGTACTCCTATCGCTGCTTATCCCGTCACTGGTCCAACAGACATCGTTGTTAATGGTATCAATGGGTATATGCACGATAATTTAGAAACCGCAGTTAAGTATGCGCTCTTATGTGACCGTAAAACAGTTCATGAGAGTAGTAAAGAATATACTTGGAGCGGTTGTACGGCAGCGTTTGTAGAAAATTTAAGTCTCATTAAGTCCGTAGATAACTAACATCATGAGCACAGTTTGGGTATTAAGTCAGCATCGTGAAAGTTATGAAAACACTCGTTTGTTAGCAGCGTTTGCTGCTAAAAGCATTGACACTAAACTTGTTCATCCTGACGACTTTGATATCATTGTAAATCGCAGTCGTTCAAAAAGTATCCGCTATCAAGGCACGAGTATCTCTATGCCAAAGATTGTGCTAACTCGTACAGGCAGTGGCACAAATTACTTTAGCAGTGCTGTTATGCGTCAGTTAGAGAAGTTTAGTGTGCCTACTATCAACAGCAGTGATGCCATTGCCAATGTTAAAGATAAACTGCTTGCTCACCAAATTCTAGCACAAAATAATATTCCAACACCAAAGACTATGTTGGTTAAGTTTCCTGTTTCTAGCAAGGTTGTTGAACAAGAGATAGGATTTCCATGCGTGGTTAAGGTTCTGCAAGGTTCGCATGGCAAAGGCGTTCATCTTTGCCAAACCAAAGAACTATTTGAAAACCTAATGGACTTGGTGGATAATCTTGGTGTTAAGAAGACCATGATTGTGCAAGAGTTCGTTAATGCGGCGGCTGGTACAGACCTTCGTGTATGGGTAATTGGTGGCAAGACCATTGGTGCTATGAAACGCATTGGTCCAGAAGGCGACTTCCGTGCTAATATTACAGGCGGTGGCAGCGGCGAACCATTTGACATTACGCCAGAAATGGACCTGCTTTGCCGTGAAACAGCCAAGTGTCTTGGACTAGATATTGCTGGCATTGATTTGCTGTTCGATGATGGCGGTTATAAGGTATGCGAAGCCAACAGCGCACCTGGTTTTGAAGGATTTGAAAAGTATTGCGGCGTAGATATCGCTGGCGCAATTGTTGAGTATATCTCGTTCAAGATTTCTTAAATCTAAATATATCCATGAAAAAAATTCTGTTATCCCCATGGACTGCACTCATCACATTAGCAATATTGGTTGCTATTAAAGTTTCATCTCCAACCTTTGTTGAAAGTATTAAATTACGATATTTTGATACGCTTATTACAAGCAAGGCACCTACTGATAATCCAATTTATACAGTAAACATTGATGAAGCAGCACTTGACAAGTATGGTCAGTGGCCGTTTAGCAGAACTGTATATAGTGATATTATTAAAGATATCTATGCTCGTGGTGCTAGTCTAGTTGTATGGACAGTGCTAATGCCAGAAAGTGATCGTCAAGGTGGCGATGCTGTGCTAGCAGACACTCTTAAACAACATCCCACTATTCTTTCTAATATTCCAAGTAGTGTCAACAAAAACACTCCTCGTGCCAATGGAGCCGCCATCGTCAACAGCAACTTTATTGATAGGATTTACAATTATCCTGGAGTAATCGCCAACATTCCAGAACTAGAAAACGCCGCAGTCGGTGTCGGAACTACCAATGTATATCCTGAAATAGATGGTGTGAATCGTCGTATTCCCTTACTTGTTGGCAGTGGCGGCAAACTTTATCCAACCATTGGTATTGAAACGCTGCGTGTCTTAACAAATGAAAAGAACTTTAAGGTTAAGTTAAGTGAAATTGGCATTGATAAGATGGGTATGGGCAAGTCCATATTCACCACTGATCAACTTGGTCGTGTATGGATTGATTTAAGTCAGCAGCATAAACAAGCGAGTGTCATGAACATGCCACCCAACTTTGATGGTGCTGTTGTAATTGTTGGAACCACCGCTGCTGGCATTGCTAATCCACTGCCTACGGCGATAGGTGCTGTATATCCACAAGATATTCAGGCAAAGGTAATTGCCACGTTAGCAAACAAAGTAAATATTTCCAGACCAGATTATGCTGATGGTGCTGAACTTGCTGCAATCATCATTGGTGGACTGTTATTACTATTCTTAACAAGGTGGACTTATGTTGGACTTGGCACGGTTATTGTATTGGGCATCGGCGCTATTGGTTTTTCTCGCTATCAGTTTGATCACGCTTTACAGTTATGGGACGCAACCGCTCCTGTTGCTACAATCATCTTGGTTGCTTTGCATGCCTACGGAGTTAAGTTTGTCTCCGAGTTCTTACAAAAGCAACAAATAAAGAAACAATTTGGAACTTATCTTTCACCTGCTCTTGTAGAAAAATTACAGAAAAATCCAGAATTGCTGCGTCTTGGTGGCGAAAGCAAAGAATTAACTATACTTTTTTCCGATGTTAGGGGCTTTACTTCTATTAGTGAGCATTATGGCAGTGATGTTCAGGGTCTTACCAAGATCATGAATCGTTATATGACAGCGATGACTGCCAAGATACTAGAAAATGAAGGAACGTTAGACAAGTATATTGGTGATGCACAAATGGCATTTTGGAACGCACCGCTTGACGATGCAGACCATGCAAAAAACGCTGTAAAGACAGCATTAGAAATGTTGGGGAGTTTAGATGCGTTTAACAAAGAAGTTCAAGCAGAAGGCATTCCACCTTTCGGCATGGGTCTTGGTATTAATACAGGGACTGTGGTTGTTGGGAACATGGGGTCCGCTCAACGTTTTGATTATACTTGTCTTGGAGATAGTGTTAATCTGGCTAGTCGTTTAGAAGGTCAAAGCAAGCCATATCATGTTGCTATGGTAATTGGCGACAAGACTAACGAGTATGTCAAGGATGAATACTTTACGCTGCCACTAGATTGTATTGCAGTTAAAGGCAAAAAAGAAGGCGTTAATATTCACACTGTGCTACAAATGCATGATGTTGGTTCAGCCACCAAATATCTAGCAGCAAGAATTAGTCATCTTAATATGATGGATGATTACCGTTCACAACACTTCAAAACCGCCGCTAATGCTTGTAAGATGTTAAAAGGCGAGTTTGATGGTCAAATGGATGGATATTATGATATGTGGATTGAACGCTGTGGCGAGATGGCTGCAAATCCACCAGGCGATGGTTGGGACCAAGTATATCGTACCAATTCCAAATGAACATTGACTTTAATAGTGATAAAATAATTATAACTTACTTTCCAACATATGCTGGTGGAAAATTTTTAATTAATTGTTTAGCACTAAGTCGTCATGCTACGTTTCAACATGCAGAAATTACATCAATGGATTTACGATTAAAAGATGCCAATGAACCAAATTATTATGCTTGGAAATTAGAAATGGCGTTGAACAGTATTCCAGAAAGCGAAGATAAAATTAAAAATTGGCGAGAAAATGAAATATATGGTTGTGAAAATTTGTTTAATTGGGCATCATTTCTGCCACTACCGACAAACCTATCAACTGCTATAGAAACCTGTCTCTTATACACATCTGAC
>Ga0118677_10013378_pt1 | contig 11808 bp, 8 predicted proteins | sample AliMusrvi5mmetaG_FD_86154 | JGI IMG/M metagenome (GOLD analysis project Ga0118677, IMG submission 86154) | reverse complement strand
ATGTCGAGATAAGGCACACCCCGCTCCATGCGGTTGATCTCAAGGCGGGCGAACGCCTTCACGGCTTCCTCGTCCGTCTTGTGCTCCTGGGAAAAATCCACGATGCGGGCCAGCACCGAGTGGTTGCCGCCGACCAAGGGCTTGCCCGAGACGATTGCATCGACCAGATCGGGGGGCATCACCGCGCCCTGGCGCAGCGCGTAGGCGCGCTCGCAGATGATGAACGCCGCCACCACGGAACAGATTCCGAGCGGATAAATGAGCAGGCCGGCGCCCTTAAACACTTCAATCATGGCAATGGACATGGGGGGAAAGGTTGCGATTAAGACGCCAGGGATTCGAAAAAGGTTCAGTTTATTTTTGCGGGACAGCTAGATACGGCAATTGGCTGGCGGTAGCAATAACGGCCTCACGGCCTTCCAGCAGCTCGCCAATCGAGTCCCAACGGCCGTGGACCAGCGCATCCCGGGCGGAATCACGCATCGTCAGCTTCACCGTCTGCACGGCGAACCGGATGACCTGCGCCGCCAGGTCGACGGTGATCTCCATCTCCGGGTGGGCGGCGATGGCCGCCTCGATCCGGGCGATGTCCGCGCGCGCGGCGCTCACAACATTCAATGGGTCTTCCATGTGACAAACTACTCGATGCCCCAGGAACCTTGGAATTTCTTCGCGGAATACTATCCCGGCACCGACTACGTGGACTGGCTGGGTGCCAGCATCTATGGGGAACAGTTCGACGTGGATCCCTGGAACAAATTTTCCCTGTTGATCGAAGGCCCATACAAGGAACTTTGCGCGGTGGATCCCCAAAAACCGCTCATGCTGGCCGAGTGGGGCGTGGGCGAATACCCCAAAAAAGGGAGCAAACCCGAGTTCCTCCGTGAGGCATTGGGCTCCCTTGTGAGCCGTTACCCGCGCATCAAAGCCGCCGTATTCTGGCACGAACGCTGGCAAAATCCGGGGGGCTATTACTCCAACCTGCGGGCCAACTCCTCCCCGGAATCCCTCGCCGCCTACCGTCGCGGCGTGGCCAACCCCCTCTGGCTCGACAAACCCATTCTGGTTCCCCTCAAAGCCGCCCCTTCTCCCGCCCTCAATAAGCAATAAGACGGGGCTGCATGGGAAGCATTGGGCGTCTTTTTGGCACTCCGCGCTCAGCGCTTGCCGTTGGCAACCCTTTCGGTTCCGCGGCGGCTATTGATGACAAAATCGTTGTTGTCTCCATAGCGCGCCCAGGGACCGGGGGGCACCTCGCTAAACTCCACAAACTTCCAGTCGCAGACGTCCTTGGTCCCGTTAATTCCCAGGAAATCGCGCACAGCGGGGGAGACATCCAGCCCCGCTCCCGCGTTCAAGTTCGGCTTGGGCCGGTCTTTGCCAAACACGTATTGCCAGTGGTCCGTGCGAAATGGGCCGCAGTCTTCCCACTGGGCGTAGCAGACCCGGTCTCCCCGGCGGATCGCCAACCAGCGGCCTTTGCAGACCGAATGTCCGGGGCGTTGAAAGGCTTGCCGGAACCAAGGGATGACGAACGAGGCTTCCGGCTTGGTGGTGCCGCGCGTCACATCATTGTAAGGCAGCGCGCAGTAAAACGGGTTTTGGCCGGGAACAAACGCCACGGGCAAATAGCCGTTGCGGCGGGTGGGGTTATCGACGCCTCCGTAATTGCCCATCCAATTCGGATCCCAGGAACTGGCACGGTTCGGGGTCGGATTTCTCGCAGTCGTCCCCTCCCCGATCCAGAAGACCGTGGTCACGATGTTCTCCTTCCAAGGGTAGCGCCCGCCGAACAACGAGCGGCTGGAAGTCTGGACCTGCACGGTCGGCTCCATTTTCAAAAGCGCGCTTTCGCGCAGCTTCTGGGCGTATTTGGTGAAATCGGCGCTGCTCTGGTACGGCGACTGAGCTTTTGTCACCGGGGCGCAAAGCGCCAGCACGCAAATCCCAACTGATATTGAAAAAACTCTTAAAGCTCTCATTGGGCGCAAGTCCTATCTTATAACGCACAAAGCGGGGTGGGTAAAGTTCTTTTCCGCCCCCCCAACTCGACACCTCAAATGAAAGCAGACCCCGTACCAATGCAGTTTTCCGTGGGAACAGGGTGCCGGGCAGATATCCGTGCGCTTTAGCCCGTTTTCTTTTTGCGCGCGGGCCGCTTGCGTTCTTCAAAGGCCCGGCGCGCGAGCGCATCGAGATCGAGCCCTACAGGATTGCCTGCGGCGTCAAGCTTGAAGCCCATTTTGTCCGCCAATGCTTCGAGGATATAGCGCGTCATGGTGGAGTCGCTCACCTTGGTGATAATTCCCAAGGCGGTGTAAATGTCCTTGTGCATCCAAAAGGAGGCCAGGTTTTTATTGGGGTCGCGTACTCCAGGCATCGGGGAGTTGAATACACCTCCCAAGGGGTGAACGCAATGGCATAAATCGGTTGCGATAGGGGGCTCAAAAATTGCCCGCTTTTCCGGTTGCCATTTCCCGGGCGGGCTGCAAAGTTTGCCGCCATGGAAACCATTACTCTCCAACAACTCCAAGAAATGTTCGCCGGGCTGCGCGCCGAAACCGACTGCAATCCCGAGGACGAGCTGCTCTGGAGTTACTACTTCACCGCCGCCACCCCTGAAGCGTTGGAGCCCGTGGCCGAAGTCCTTGACGAGCGGGAATTTGATGTCGTCGAGATTTTCGACGGCGAAGAAGAAAAGAATTTCATTCTGGCCGTGGAACGGATCGAGAAACACACGCCCGAATCCCTCTTCGCCCTCAACACCGAAATGGAAGCCCTCGCCGCCAAGCACGTCGGCGTGGAATACGACGGCATGGACGTCAACCCGATGGACGAATGCGGCTGCGGATGCGGCTGTAAAGAAGAGGGGGATTGCGACTGCGAAGAGTGCGATTGCGAGAAGGAAGGCGAGGAGCACGCCTGCGGAGAGTCCCACGGTTGCGGATGCGGCAGCTCGCATTTTCACTCCGAGGATGAGCCGATTGAAAATCCCGAACTTCTGGCAGCCCTCGCGGCCATCGCCACCGACAAGTCTGAAGACACCCAGCACGCCCTGTCGCTGGAACTACAGCGCGGGCTCTACCTGGTTCCCGTTTTTGCGGGCAAACCCGATGCCGAAGCGGCGGACGACGAAGCCGTTCAAGTCCTTGTCTGCACGGACGAGACGGGCGCGGAGTATCTGCCGCTCTTCACCGACGAAGACGCTCTCTCCGCCTGGACCCAGGAAGATGTTTCCGCCATGGTGTTCACCGCCCCGGAAGCATGGGAATTCATCCTCTCCCAACCGGAATGCGCCGGGGGCGTCATCAATCCCGGCGGCGCGTCCCTGCCGCTCAACCGCGAGATGGTCGGCCTTCTCAAGAAAATGATCGACGTGCTCGAAGCGGAAGACGCCCAGGAATAGGCGGGCGCCCCCTCCCCCTCTTTCACACGCTCTACGCTCTTCCGCTGGTTTTTAGCAGTGCGGCCAGCCGTTTCATCTTGGCCGCGCGCGCTTTGTCGCGGCTCCATTGGGAAATCGTGCGGTCCATCCGCTCGCTCCAGTTGGAGTCTGCCACGGCTCCGGGGACGTTGAAGCGCTTGGTGTCAGCGAAGACGTCCGTGATCATGATGATCGCCAGCCAGGCGTTGCTCTGGAAGAGCCCGGCCAGCAGCGCCTCGTGGATTTCATCGGTCATGGGCCGCGGATCGTCGATGCCAAACCCGGCGAACCCGCAAAGCTGCTCAAGTTCCCAGCGTTGATGGCCATCGCCGCCCTGCGCGGCGGCGCACATCTGCTCCCAGAGGGCGGCGAGCGGCAGGTGGTCGTGCGTGGCGTAGGTGGCGATGGAGAGCCGCTGGTAATCGCAACCGCGCACGAGATGCCAGTTGGGCTGGCGTTCCCATTGCGGGATTTTGAACCCGGCGATGCCCAGGGAAGTGAGGCTGGGGCGCACGTAATCCGGCACCACCCCGAGATCTTCGCCGATAAGCCGGTGTTCGCCCACCTCCTCCAGCAGCGCCCGGAGATATTCCTCGCCCTCGCGCCGGTTGGCGTCGCGGTTTTCCGGCGTGGAATCGTCACGCGGGGTGAAGTGGGGCAGATCGCCCCCGGTGCGCGCGCGGGCTTCGTCCTCGGAGAGCGGCAGAAACTCGCCGTTGAGGGAGGGGCGCCACGGGAAGCCGAACATGCGGTAAAAGCCGAGCACATGGTCAATGCGGAAGAGATGGAAGATTTCGCGCACCATCCGCACGCGCTGCCGCCACCAAGCAAAGCCGGTGGTGCGCAGCACCTCCCAGCGGTATAGCGGCACCCCCCAGTTCTGGCCCCATTTTTCGGTGAACGGATCGCTCTTGAACACCTTCTCGGGGGGCGCGCCGCCGGACCAGCGGAGGTTGAAAATCTCCGGGTTGCAGAAGACGTCCGCGCTGTAGTAGCTCACGCCGATGGGCACGTCCCCCATGAGCGCCACGCCCTTGGCGTCGCAGTAGGCCTTGAGCGCGCTCCATTGGCCAAAGGCGATCCATTGCACGTATTGGAAATAGCGCATCCTGGCCTCCAGCGCCCGGCGCACCGCCGCCTTCTGGTCGAGCATCCACGCCGTGGCAGTTTCGAGCATCTGCTGGGCTTCTGGCCAGGTGTCCCACATCTCCGTGCCGTTGTTCTCGTCCATCAACGCGCGGAAAAGCGCGTAGCCTTCGAGCCACCCCTGCTGAGCCTTCACCCACGCCCGGAACTGCCGACAGCGGGCGGTCTTGTTTTTCCAGTGGGTTTCCATAAAACCCGCAAACGCCGCCTCCAACAAGCGACGCTTGAGCGGTTTAACCGTGCGGTAGCTCACTGGGCCGGTGCGGAGGGACTTGAGGGAAACCCCTTCGAGCGCCGCCTCGTAGGCTTCGTCGCTCAAGTCGGGCAGCGTTTCCGGGGTGAGGGCCAGCGTGCAGGGGTCGATGGCCACCGAGGAGATCGCGTTGTAGGGCGAGTTGTCGTTGCCGGTTTCGTTGATGGGCAGCAGTTGCACGAGCCGAAACCCACTTTTGCTGGCCCAGTCCACAAATTGCCGGAGCGACTCGGTGTCGCCGATGCCCAAATCCTCCTCGGAACGGAGGGCGAAGAGCGGGGCGAGGATACCGGCGAGAGGTTGATCGGGCGACAGATGCATGGTTTTCGAGGCTTAAAGTGCGCCAACATCGCCATTCCCGAGCCGTTCGGCAAGCCCGCAAGAAACGATTCTGTTCCCAGCATGACTCCGCTGCTGAGAAAATTCCTGGGAATGCACTGGCTGCTCATCACGGTGATGCTCGCCCTGGCAGTATTCGGCGTGGTGGCCATTTACAGTTGCACCTACATGCGTGACAACCCGGCCTACTACCTCATGTGGCGCAAGCAAACCGCCTGGGTGGGCATCAGCTTCGCCATTTTCGTGGCCACCAGCCTCATTCACTACCGCTGGGTGCGCTGGGGCGCACTGCCGATGTATGCCGTTTCGATGGTTTTCTTGATCCTGACGCTGCTCATCGGCGTGAAAAAAGACGGCGCACGCTGCTGGCTGCATCTCGGCCCCATCCAGTTCCAGCCCGCCCAGTTCGCAGTGGTCTCGGGCATTCTCGTCTTCGCCTTGTTCCTGACACAGTTTCTGCGGCTTCAACCGATGCTCAAGCTCCTGGCCTGCGCTCTCCTGGCGGGAGCGCCCGCGCTGCTCATCCTGATCCAGCCCGACCTGGGCGAATGCCTTATCTGGGGCCCTGTGGTCTTCTCCATGCTTTTCATGGCGCGCCTGCCCCTGCGCCACCTCGTCGCCGTGCTCATCCTCGTCACCGCCAGCCTCCCCATTGCCTACAACTTCAAGCTCAAGCCGTATCAACAAGCGCGCATCGTCGCCTTCATCGACCCCGAAATCGACATGCAAGGCTCCGCCTGGGCCATCAACCAGTGCCTCATCGCCATCGGCTCCGGCGGCTGGTCCGGCAAAGGATTCCTGGCGAAGGATACCCAGGTGGATTTCGGCTACGTCCCCCGCACGACCGTGCCCAACGACTACATCTTCTCCGCCATCGGCGAACAGTGGGGCTTTGTCGGCGGCGCGACGCTCGTGGGGGGCTTCGCCCTGCTGCTGGGCGCTTGTTTTCACGTCGCCTTCCGCGCCGCGGATCAACTCGGGCTGCTGCTGTGCATCGGCGTCATCGCGCTCCTGTTCGCGCACACTTTCCAAAACATCGCGATGAACATTTCCATGATGCCCGTCACCGGGGTGCCCCTCCCGCTCATCAGCTACAGCGGCTCCTTCGTCTTCGTCATCTTCTTCGGCCTGGGGCTGGTCAACAGCGTTTGGGTGCATCGCAAGGAGTGAAAACCCCTTTGCCATCTCAGCGAAACCCTGATTTGTTCTTGGCAACCCCAAGCCTCCTTGGCTAGGGTCAGACCCTGCCAATGAAGAACCGCTTCCTGCTTCTCGCCCTCTTGCTCCTGAGCGTCGCCTGCGCACGGGCGCAATTTGGAAGCTTTGGGGACATCCCCATCGAAATCACCGCAGAGGGCGAAACCCGCTTTATCAGTGGCGTGGCGGTGGCGGAAAACAACGTCATCATCCATTACGGAAGCACCTCGATTTACGCCGACTACGTCCAATACAACCCCGAAACCCGCGACGTACTCGCCATCGGCAACGTGCGGCTTTACCAGGAAGGGAAACTGGTCGAGGGGGATCGCGCCCTCTACGACCTCGAAACCAAACTGCTGCGCACCTCGGATTTCCGCTCCAGCATGACCCCATTCTTCGTCAAAGGGGAAACCGTCAACTCCCTGATCGAAGGAACCGGCTACGAAGCAAAAAACGCCATTGCGACTACCAGCGATTCGAGCAAGCCGGACTACCATTTCCAAGCCCACAACATCCGCATCCACCCGAACGACTACATCACCCTGACCAACGTCTCGATGTACGTGGGTACCACGCCGGTCTTCTGGTTCCCGTACATCTACCAGTCGCTTAAAGAGGAGTCCGGCTTCAACTTCACCCCGGGTTACAGCAGCGATTGGGGCTCCTACGTACTCAATACCTATGGCGTCCCCCTCACCGACAACACCCACGGCATCCTGCACTTGGATCTGCGCGACAAACGCGGTGTGGCGGTCGGCTTCGAGACCAAAAGTAAGTTTGGGCCCGAAAACAAAAGCTGGGCACACTTCCAAAGCTACTACGCCGACGACACGAACAGCAGCATCAATAACACCGCCCAAGCCATCGCACCCGTCTCCTCCGGTCGCTACCGCCTCTCCTTTCAAAGCCGCACCTACCTCACAGAGGATATTTACGCCAACGCCGACCTCAACAAACTGAGCGACTACCGGTTCCTGCGCGATTTCTATCCCGATCAATACCACACCAATCCGCAGCCCGACAACATGGTCTCGCTGACGAAATGGGACGAGCGCTACACCCTCACCGGGATTGTCCGCTTCCAAGGCAACAGTTTCCTCGACACCACCGAGCGGTTGCCCGAAACCGCCTTCGACGTCACCCGGCAGCCCGTTTTTGACGCGCCCTTCTGCAATTCCCCCGTCTTCTACGAAAGTGAAACCAGCGCAGGGCGGCTCGCGCGCTCCTTCGGCACCCTCTCCAACACCGACGCCCTGCACCCCGTCGCCACCAGCGCCCTCCTCCAAAACTACGACGCCTTCCGATTCGACACCTTCCACCAGCTTTCCCTACCGCAAACCTACGACGGCTGGCTTTCAGTAATACCGCGCGTCGGCCTCCGGGGCACCTACTACTCGGCTGGCGCCCAGAGCACACTCAACACCCTGCAAACCACCGGGCTGGACCTGCGGCAGGACGTGCAAACGCTCCTACAGAATAAATCCGGCGGCTCCGTCTTTCGTCCGGTGTTCAACGCGGGCGTCGAGTCCTCCTTCAAATTCTCGCGCGAATGGGAAGACATTCAATCGCGCTCCTGGGGCCTCGACGGGCTGCGCCACGTGGTGCAACCCTACACCGACCTCTCCTTTGTCAAAACCGGCGAAAGTCCCGACGGGATCCTGCAATTCGACCGCCTCACTCCCACCACGGAACTGCCGCCCATCACCTTCCCCCAATTCACCACCCTTGATGCCATCCCCAACTGGACCATCTGGCGCTTTGGCGTCCGCAACACCCTGCAAACCCGGCGCGATGATTCGACTTACAATCTGGTGACGATGAACACGTTTTTCAACGCAAACCTTCAATCCCCAAACTATCCCGGCATCCCCTCCGAGGGAGCATTTTCCAACCTTTGCAACCAATTGACGTATGCGCCGCTCTCTTGGGTCTATTTCAATATGGACACCCAACTCCCCTTGGTGCGCACCGGCTTTACCCAAGTCAACACCGATGTGCATTTCCTGGCCAGCGACGACCTCAGCTTTACCGTCGGCCACCGCTACCTCGACAGCAACCCCTTCTTCCTCAACAGCAGCAACCTCCGAGTCGGCGCCTATTACAGGGTCAACGACAACTGGGCCCTCAGCTTCATGGATCAGTACGAATTTTCCGACAGCACCCTGCAATCGCAGAGCTATGAAATCCATCGCGATCTCTCAAGCTGGATCGCATCACTTGGCTTCACCGTTCGGGAGAACTACAACAAGACGACCGGCCAGAACGTTGCAGACGTCGGCGTCGTTCTGACCTTCACCCTCAAAGAGCTTCCCAACTTGCAGCTGCCACTTGCGGCCCACCCCGGCGCAGGCGGTTTCGGAGGCGCCTCAAAGTAAATTCAACCACACCAAACCCAACAAAACCAATAAACCCATATGGATCTCTGCATCATCGGTTCCGGATACGTCGGCCTCGTCAGCGGCGCTTGTTTCGCTGAAGTCGGTCACAACGTAATTTGCGTGGATAACGACCAACGCAAAGTTGACGCCCTTCACGCTGGGAAAATCCCAATCTATGAACCCGGTCTCGAAGAACTCGTGCACCGCAACGTCGCGGCCAAACGCCTCCGGTTTACCAACAGCATCCAGGATGGGGTGGACCACTCTCAGGTCATCTTCATCGCCGTCCCCACACCGCCCCAGCCCGACGGCAGCGTCGATCTGAGCTTCATTGAACGCGTCGCCCGCGAAATCGCCGGCGTGCTCAAGCCCGGTGAATACCGTGTCGTCGTCGATAAGAGCACCGTCCCGGTGAAAACCGGCGAGAAAGTCACCGACACCATCAAGCGCTACAACAACGGCGCGGACTTCGATGTCGTCAGCAACCCCGAGTTCCTTCGCGAAGGCTGCGCGGTGCCCGACCTGATGAAGCCCGACCGCATCGTCATCGGCGGCAACAGCGACCGCGCGCTGGCCCTCATGAAGAAGGTCTATGAGCCCTTCAACGCCCCCATCCTCGTCACCGACGTCTCCTCGGCCGAGCTGATCAAGCACGCCGCCAACTCCTTCCTCGCCCTCAAAATTTCCTACATCAACGCCGTCTCCGCCATCTGCGAAGCCAGCGGTGCGGATGTGGAAAAAGTCGCCGCGGGCATCGGCATGGACCGGCGCATCGGCCGCAACTTCCTCAACGCCGGCCTCGGCTACGGCGGCTCCTGCTTCCCGAAAGACATCGCCGCCTTCATCGCCATCAGCGACGACCTCGGCGTCCCCTTCACCCTGCTCAAGGAAGTCCAGCGCATCAACAAAGAGCAGAAAGAGCGCTACCTCAAATCCCTCCGCGACGCCCTCTGGGTGCTGCGCGACAAAAAGATCGCCGTCTGGGGCCTCACCTTCAAACCCGACACCGACGACGTCCGCAACTCCGTGCCGATTGAGATCGTCAACGAACTCATCAAAGAAGGGGCCATCGTCACCGCCTACGATCCGAAGGGCGCCGAGAAAGCCAAGGAATACAACCTCTGCCCCGGCGTCAAAATCGTCGACAGCGCACTGGAAGCCGTCAAAGGCGCCGAAGCCCTGCTCCTCGCCACCGAGTGGCAGGAATTTGCCTCCGTCCCGCTCGACGAAGTCAAAAAGGCGATGCACACCCCGCTCGTCTTCGACGGCCGGAACTTCTTTGACCCGACCACCATGTCCGAGTTGGGCTTCATCTACCGCGCCGTAGGCCGCCCCGTCCTGCCGCCGAAAGTGTAAGCGCCGCCAACAGGCCGCAATTGTTTCAAAAAGCCGCACGGTTCGCCGTGCGGCTTTTTGCATTCCTGCCTCGTTACCAAGTTCAACTTGGGAACGAGAGGCAAATTATGGCCCATTCGTAGCGCGTGCGACAGCTACCAACCCAGAATCGCCTCCAGAAAATGTGTGACGCTCGCACCGAACGACGGAACCAGATGGAAACTGCCACTGTTCATCGGCAGTGGGGAGGGATTCAATGCGAAACAATTCTCCGCCCAGAGCCGTAGCATCAACTGGGCGCCAGCAATCAATGCCTTCGTTTAAAAGCGCGACCAAAATTTTTGCGGTTTTATTCATAGCGTGTGTTGCCGTTGGAGAGAGCTACCATTTTCCCTCGTTCCCAATCTCCAGATTGGGAACGAGAGCAAAAAGATTACGCCACTTGGGAAACGACATGCGCAGCCCTTCCGCCTCGCTAAAACGTTTTGTAAAGCCCTTGCAGAACCGCAGCCACAAGAAAACATAATCCCCCGATATCGGACAAAAAGCTTTCGGCCTCCTCCTTCCGCTGCATTTCAGCCTCAGTCACGTAAACTCGGACACCGTGATTAACTAAGACCAAGTGTGTTCGACCCGAAGCAGGGTCTGGGGACTTGGGCATATTCTCAGAATAGCTAAAATGAATATGCCAATTCAGGGCGATCCCAGAGAAAAAAACAATCGTTGCAAGTATCACCACGATTTTTCTTAAAATTACCATATTCCTTTAATGCTAGTGCCAGTTTCTCCGCCGGGCGCAAGGGACTTTTACCCATTAAAACTTTCATATCGAGATTGCCATTCCATCAAACACACGAGCAATCATTTTTGCAGAATAATTGCCCGCAGCACCCCCTACACCACCAGCATACAATCCCCATAGCTATAAAACCGATATCCCTCGCGGATCGCCTCCGCATACGCCTCCAGCACGAACTCCCTACCCGCGAACGCGGACACTAGCATCAGCAGCGTTGACTTCGGTAAATGGAAATTTGTCAGCAACGCCCCGACGCTGCGAAATGTATAGCCGGGATAAATAAAAATATCCGTGCTCCCCTCGCCCGGCGTCACCGCCCCTTCGTCGCGCGCCCGCGCCTCCAGCACCCGCATGCTCGTCGTCCCCACGGCCACCACCCGGCGCGCCGCCGCGATGGCCGCCGCCGTCTCGGGCGCAATGGAATAGCGCTCGCGGTGCATCACGTGGTCGGTAATACAATCCTCCTTCACCGGCTTGAACGTCCCCGCCCCCACGTGCAGCGTTACAAACGCATGCCGCGTCTGGGCCAGGATCTCCGGCGTAAAATGCAGCCCAGCCGTCGGCGCGGCCACGGCTCCCGGCGCGTCGGCATAAACCGTCTGGTAGCGCTCCTCATCGCCCGGCTCGCATTCGCGCTCAAAATACGGCGGCAATGGCAAGCGTCCCACCGCGTTGATATCCACCGGCGCGCGAAACTTCACCAACCGCTCCCCGGTTTCGAGTGCATCGTCGTTCGCCTGCCAATCCTCGGGGCAGACTTCCCCCCAGTCATTGGCGGCATGCCTTAACAGGAAGATCAGCGGAGATTGGCCCGACTTCTCAAGTGCATCGAGTGCTCCTCGGGTCGAGACGATCTCGCCGTGGTCGATGAAACAATTGACCACCGCGATCGACTGGTCGAGCAGGCCGCCCGGATTGTTGCGCAGATCGAGGA
>Ga0118677_10013377_pt1 | contig 11808 bp, 9 predicted proteins | sample AliMusrvi5mmetaG_FD_86154 | JGI IMG/M metagenome (GOLD analysis project Ga0118677, IMG submission 86154) | reverse complement strand
GTGGTGGTCATCCTTTCAAAAAGTACGCACCCCCCCCAGGCAGGAAGCACGCCAGCAGCATTACTATCATGCTAAACCGATCAAGTTTCACAGTTCATTCCCTTTCCCTCACTATCACATAATTGCTTCCTGGCGACACTTTGATCTGATCTTTAACCCTGGCGGCAGCGGTGGCGATTTCGGCAGCATGTGCATAATCACCCGGCTCGCAAATGAGCGCAGCGATAGAGATTGAAATCAGGGGAAACTTACGCGGCACTCCATAACGGTCGATCCCTTCGATGGCTCCCTTACGACGGTCTATCTCCGAATAATGCGTCAGTATCAATACATCTATTTCTCTGATTATTGCCTTGCAGGTCTCTTCAACCTTGTCGGCAGCAATTATGACCACAAAATCATCTCCGCCAATGTGACCGACGAAAGAATCAGGATCGCCGAGTTCCTTAACGGCTTCGTGAATCACCTTGCCGACTTCTTTCAGAACTTCACTGGCCTTGATGTATCCGTAGCGGTCATTATAGGACTTGAAATTATCCAGATCAAGGTAGCACATCGCAAAAGTGACATGATTCCGGAGGTGCCGGTTGATGACCCGCTCGATGGCGATGTTGCCCGGAAGCCTGGTCAGGGGGCTGGCATCAAGACTGATCTGTTCGAGTTCTTTGAGCCTCACTGCCATCAGACGGAAATCTTCCGAAAGGGCCCCTATTTCATCGCCGGACGGTATTCTCGGATCATGGTCAAAATCTCCTGCAGCAATCCGCTGAGTCGCATGTTGCAGTTTCCTGATCGAACTGGCAAAGGAATATACCATCAATCCGGCAATAAGAAAAGAAAGGACGACACCTGTAATAGCGAGGCCCAGTGACCAGGCAACCGTTTTCTCTTCATGTAGATCTGATACTGTCAGTTTTCGAGACAAATCCTGCTGATTATATTTGCTGATAAGATCTATTTTATTCAGCACATCCTCAGCCGCAGTTCTTATTCCGGCAAGATCGGAATGATGTTTCTTAAAGATTTGGTCAGTCAATTCAGAATAGCGACGATACCCCTTTTCAAGGCCGGCAATATCCTGGTTCATATGAATTTTTTTTATGTTGCTTAATTCTCGACGAAACTCTTCTGCATTCATATCATGCAATGCGCGGTATTCGGGCTGCTTTAGTATTATAAAACGCCCAACCAGCCGTTCCTGTGCCACCATTCGCTCCCGGAGGCTGATGACTATCGTCGCAGCCTTGAGGTCTTTTTCAGCTATTTCCTGTTCCATCCGGTGCATGGTGCCCAGCCCGGTTATGGAATACACAAGAGCTGCTATCAGACAGGCCCCGGAAAGTGCAAAACTTACTATCAGTTTTTGAACCAGGGACATCCTGAATGACATGAATTGCGGCATAGCTTCACATTCTCCTAAAAGTTTCAAACACATATGAGATAGTATTACACACTGGCGCCAATTGCAACGAACAGAAGTGACGTTGCCAAACACCGGATTAAGCCTTGACGTGTGAACCGGTATACATTATATTTCACAGCGCTGGCGGAGTGGTGAAATGGTAGACACAGCAGACTCAAAATCTGCCGATCGCGAGGTCATGCCGGTTCGAGTCCGGCCTCCGCTACCATGCATAAATAAAGGCTTTACAGGGGTTTTCTGTTGAGCTTTTTTTTTCAAAAGTGCTGATTTTAAAAATCTGTAATAGCTGGCTGATATTTAGTCCATTGCATCAGGTCACAAAAGCGATTTCACCGCCAAAAGCTTTCTCGAAAAGATCTTTTTTTGCATTCCCGCCAAAAATCTCGACAGAGATATCTTCCGTCCCCAGAAGCTTTATTTTGTAGCCGTTGGAAAAACGCACGATTTCCACAACCTCCACGAGGCCACTCCTGCGACGGTCCAAACCATCCGCCAGACGCAGTATTCCTGACAGTCTGCCAACAGACACCTGATCTTTTTCATCCAGCATTCGATAGCCGGAGTGCTTCTTCTTCGGAAGAGACTTTCTGTGATAACGGGAAATCAGCGCAATCATCTCCCTTTCACGGGGTGTGAAACCAAACAGGTCCGCATGCCTGATAAGGTGATATGAGTGTTTATGATGGCTGTTGTAGCTTATGAAATATCCTATATCGTGCAGCAGTGCCGATGCTTCCAGAAGTTTTCGCTCACTTCTTTTCATCGCGAATTCCTTTGAAAGAGCGTCAAAGAGACTTAATGCCAGCTTGGATACATGACGGGAGTGCGGTTCGTCATAATGGCAGGAACGGGCAAACACCAACACCGATTCACGCCAGCTGCGCTGTGCTGACGAATGCGGGATCAGGTTCAGGCGCTTCATGCAGCGGATAACCAGCCCTTCACGAATACCGCGTTCATTCACGAGCATCATGTTGGCCCCGAAATACTTCATCAATTCGTCTACCACCGCAAGGCCGGCAACTATGATATCGGCCCGGTCCGGATTCAGTCCTGGAATTATCCTGCGGGCCTTGAGGTCCTTACGCACAAGCATGGCTAAGAGATGTACGACCTCAGATCGCAGGACCTCAAAACCATGAACCGAGGAATATGCCTGTTTACGAATATTCATAACCATACTGCCCAGAGAGGTGATAGTACCGCCGGAACCGATAAAGGTCTGAATCGACAGCTTCTCATCAGCAAATATTTTTTTGAAGATACCCCTGACATGACGCTGGAATTTTTCTATATCAACCTGTTTTACGGGATCGGATGCAAAGTAGCGCTCTGTCATGACAACCGCACCCAGTTCCAGCGAATATACCTTTTCAACGTGACTTCCCAGCGCGGTAACAATCTCCACGCTGCCTCCACCAATATCAACCATTGCATAACGCTTACCGCTCATATCAAAATTATTGCGGGCGGAGATTGCCACCAGCTCCGCCTCCTCCTCACCGGATATGATCCTTATCTCGCGGGATAGAATCCCGGAAAGCACCTCTATCAGCTCACCGCCGTTAGAGGCGTTACGAACGGCACTGGTAGCCACCGCTTCTATTTCCGAAACTTTCAGCCCTTCAAACAGCTTGCGGATACGTGTCATTGCATCAACAGCTCGGGAAAATGCCGGCGGCGAGATTGAACCGGTTTTGGAGAGATTCTCTCCGAGCCTTACAGCAGCCTTTTCATCATCCAGAACCATTACCTTACCGAGCGAATCGACCTCCGCAACGATACTTCGAATCGAATTGGTACCTATGTCAATCGCGGCAATTCTGATGGCATCCATTTAGTGCCTCTCATAGCTGAAGTATTTACCTGAAAACGTTTGTTTATATTGTATAGCAGATGCAATGCAATGCAAGAGAATCAAAAGCTTCGAAGGCATTAAAAAAAGCGGAGCATTACGCTCCGCCTTCTCAAGCTTCATCTGTTTATGTAGTGATCGGCAAACTAGCCCTGATCCACCTTTGTCCCATCAAGGTTAAAACCCAGTGCTTCCTTTCGGGATAGCTTGATCTTTCCGTTCTTGTCGACGCCGATGCACTTGACCAGAACTTTGTCACCCTCATTCAAAATATCGGTAACAACCTTGACACGTGCTGTATCAAGTTCCGAAATATGCACCAGTCCGTCTGTACCGGGCATGATTTCAACAAAAGCGCCGAAGTCCATAATCTTGCGGACGGTGCCCATGTAAAGTTTTCCCTCTTCGGCCTCGTCGGTCAAGCCGCGGATCATCTGGATAGCCAGATCGCAGGCCTCTTTGCTGGTGCTGGCTATGTTGATTCGGCCGGTATCTTCAATGTCAACCGTAACGCCGGTGGTCTCTGTGATGTTGCGAATGTTCTTGCCTCCCGTACCGATGACGTCGCGGATCCGGTCGGTCTTGATCCAGATGGTGGTGATGCGCGGAGCGAAGGGTGACATCTCTGCGCGTGGTGCGGCCAAGGTCTCGGCCATCTTCCCCAAAATATGCAGACGCCCTTCACGGGCCTGTTTGAGAGCCTGCTGCATGATATCCTTGGTCACACCGCCGATTTTGATATCCATCTGCAGAGCTGTAACGCCTTCGGCACTGCCCGCAACCTTAAAGTCCATGTCGCCCAGGTGATCTTCGTCCCCCAGGATGTCGGACAGAATTGCGACCCTGTCGCCTTCCTTGATCAGTCCCATGGCGATACCCGCCACCGGCGAGGTAATCGGTATGCCAGCATCCATCATCGACATGCATCCGCCGCAGACAGCCGCCATTGAAGATGAACCATTACTTTCAAGAGTTTCAGCAACTATACGGATTGTATAAGGGAAATCGTCATGTTTCGGTAAAACAGCCGACAGGGCCCGCTCGGCCAGCATGCCATGTCCGATCTCACGGCGGCCTGGGGCAAGACGGAAGCTGGTCTCACCAACTGAGAAGGGTGGAAAGTTGTAGTGAAGCAGGAAGCGCTTGCGGGATTCGCCATAGAGTGAGTCGATGCGCTGCTCATCGCTGGAAGTTCCCAGAGTGGCGGCAACCAGTGACTGTGTCTCGCCGCGGGTGAACAGGGCCGAGCCGTGAGCGCGAGGCAGCAGGCCTGCCTCTGTACTGATCGGACGGATGGTGGTAGTCGTACGCCCGTCGATCCGGATACCGGTATCGAGAACATCGGCGCGGACGCGCTCGTATTCAAAATCACCCAGAAATGCCTTGATCTTCTTGGCAGAGCCTTCAAACTCTTCTTTTAATGACTCGATAGTTTCGGTCTTGATCAGATCAATCATTTTATGCCGTTCCTGTTTGGTTTTAAGCTTGACCGCTTCGGCGATGCGCTCGTAGGCCAGCTCGCGCACGCGCACCAGAAGAGCTTCGTCAACAACAGGGGCTGAAATAAGGCGTTTGGCTACGCCGGCCTTACTCTGAAGCTCAACCTGGGCCTCGATCAGCGGAAGCATCGCCTCTTTGGCAAAGAAGATGGCATCCAGCATGTCGGCTTCTGAAACGAATTTAGCTGAGCCCTCAACCATGATGACAGCATCACGGCTGGCAGCAACAACTATTTCCATATCGCTCAGGGCAAGTTCGTCCGCGTTGGGATTGCAGATCAGCTTTCCCTCCACGCGACCCACCTTGACGCCGGCGATAGGTCCATGGAAAGGGGCATCCGAGATCATCAGGGCAGCAGAAGCCCCCAGCATGGCGAGGATGGCGGGGTCATTGTCCCTGTCAGCCGAAACAACCGTAGCCATAACCTGAGTATCGTTCAGGAAATTATCGGGAAAGAGCGGACGGATCGGGCGGTCGATCAATCGACAGGTCAGTGTCTCCGGATCGGAAGGCCGCGCTTCGCGTTTGAAGAAGCCACCCGGAATCTTGCCGCCGGCATATGCTTTCTCGGTATAATTGACAGTCAAAGGGAAAAAGTCTTGCCCATCTTTGGCCTCTTTTGTTGCCACGGCGGTCACCAGGACCACCGTGTCGCCACAGCTTACCACCACAGCGCCACTGGCCTGTTTGGCCATTTTGCCGGTGGATAATGTTATTGTTCTGCCGCCAAAATCAACCTGTACAATCTGTTCCATAAAATTCTCCTGTCGGTTGCGTTGGGGCCGTCGATACAGCCTCCCAATCATGATTATCAATTTAATTCATCAACATGATTTGGAAACTCTACCCACGTCCCCAACAAATATAAAAAGGGCCGCAAAGCCCTCTTTCAAAATGAGCACAGCAAAAATGGGTCAGCGGTATACCTGCAAACAGCAGGTATACCGCCATCCACATTACCTGCGTATGCCGAGTCGCTCGATGACCTTCTTGTACCTGTCCAGCTCTTTGCCTTTCAGGTAGTCCAGAAGGCGCCTCCTCTGGCCGACGAGTTTCAAAAGCCCGCGGCGGCTGTGGTGGTCCTTTTTGTGAGTTTTAAAATGCTCGGTTAGATAGGTGATCCGCTCGGTCAGAATCGCGATCTGAACCTCCGGAGAACCTGTGTCGCTGTCATGTTTCTTGAATGCATTGATGATTTCCTGCTTTTTTTCAGTTGCCAGCACTGTCTACACCTCCCTTCATATTTTTGGTAGAGCGTATAAAAACGCATACGATTTTACAGAGTTAAACTCTTTACCATATTGTTACCAGCATGTAAAGCCTAATCTATGTGGGCGGCATCCAGTACACGTTTAAGAACAATACAAGCATAAGGCCCTCGACCAGGAACGAGCATGGCAACGGCAGCAAGCGTTCCGCAGAACGTCAGACGCACCAATGTTTCCACCGAACAGTCAGCAGGAGTTTCCAGAGTAGTGGCATCCCAGGACGGTGATCTGCCGAAACGGAGTCCCAGCACCCCCTCTGGTGTCAACGGAATATCGGGCAGATGAGCAAGTGTCGCCATTGGCGACAGACAGAGAGTCTCCGCTCTCCCCTCACTTGCTGAGGCCTCCAGCTCGACCAATGTTACAGACTCTTCGATACGGAACGTGCCACTGGCGGTGCGCCGCAATTTCTGTAACGCGGCGCCGCATCCCAGTTTACAGCCGATATCGTCGGCCAGGCTGCGAACATAGGTGCCACGTGAGCAGACCACACAAATGGCGGCATGGGGGGGATCGAAAGAGAGCAGTTCAAGCGAATGTATCTGGACATCGCGTGCCTTGCGCTCAACGTCCATGCCTTGACGGGCCAGCTTATAAAGCGGCTGGCCATTCTGCTTGATGGCTGAATACATGGGGGGAATCTGGCTGATAGCGCCTCGGAATTCTGTAAGGCACGAGATGAACTGTTCGCGGGTGATGCGAGATGGGTCTGTTTCTGACAGAATGGCGCCGGTCATATCGAGAGTGTCGGTGGAAACGCCGAGGTGGAGCAACGCCTCATAGGTCTTGCATCCCTCATCCAGGAACGGAATAACCTTGGTGCCTTCGTTAACCGCAACCGGTAAAACACCGGTGGCAAAGGGGTCGAGAGTGCCGGTGTGGCCAACCTTGCGGGTACCCAGAATCCGCCTCACGCGGCTGACCACGTCGTGAGACGTAATGCCTGCCGGTTTGTCAATTACAAGAAAACCGTTCATCCGACTGCCACAGAACTCAACACGGTAAAACGGAGACTCGGAGTAAAACTTCGGCGAGAAACTGCTGGAATTGTAGAGCACATCGTATCAAAGGCAGCTTTCAACAATGGAATAGACTTTTGATTTTACCTCATCAACTGTGCCTTCAATTGTGCATCCGGCAGCATTGTGGTGACCGCCGCCACCCATTGCGGCAGAAAAAGCCGCCACATTGATCTTCCCTTTTGAGCGAAATCCAATCTTGAATTTCTTTTCTTCCAATTGACGAAAGAAAATTGCCACTTCTACCCCTCGAATAGAACGGGGATAGTTAACAAAGCCGTCGGTCAATTCGGAATCGGCGCCTGTAACCGAGTACATATCAAGAGTGACCGTAAGAGAAGCGACCAACCCTCCCATGATAACTTCAAGGGTCGGCAGACAAAGTGCCAACATTTCAAGACGTTTCCGCGGCTGATTCTCATACAGTTGCTCAGCAACATCCCAGGCGTTGACACCACATTCAATCATTTCACCCGCCACGGAAAAGGCCTCGCGGTTGGCGTTTGAATAACGAAACGAGCCTGTATCGGTGATGACTGCAACATAAACGCAAAGTGCTGTCTCACGGTCAAAGGAGAAGCCGAAAGCTTTGGCGATACGGTATACGAGGATGCCGGTTGCCGCAGCCTGAGAATCAATGAGGTTATAGTCGGCAAAATTATCACAGGATAGGTGATGATCAAGATTGATAGTAGTGGCAACCCCGGAAAAATTGCAGAACTCTTCTCCGGCGCGTTTCCGTTCACCGATATCCAGTACAAACGCTACGTCAAAATGTTTATCGGGAATGTGAGGAAGAACTGAATCTGCAGCCGGGAGGAAGGCATACAAATCAGGAACCGGATCCTGGAAATGCACCGTTACATCCTTGCCTATACTGCGCAAAAAAGACCCCAGAGCCAGAGACGCGCCAATCGAATCACCGTCCGGACCCTCGTGGCTGGTCAGCAGAAAGGAGGAGTTACTACGAATTACCTCAACTATTTTCTGAATTGTTTCCGTCATGCTCTGTGCCTATCTCCTTGAGGAGAGAGTCTATCCGACTGGCATAATCCAGGGAGCTGTCATATTTGAAAAGCAATTCGGGCGTGTGCCTTATAGTGAGGTTTTTACCCACTTCACGCCGGATAAAGCCCTTGGCGCTGTTGAGTCCGGCCTCAGTATCTTTTTTGGCCTTGTCGTCACCAATGACAGTAAAAAATATCCGCGCCAAACTCAGGTCTACGGTAAGCTCAACAGCAGTTATAGTTACAAAACCTATTCGCGGGTCATTAAGACCCCGCGAAAGAATTGAACAAATAATTTCATGAATGGTCTCGGCGACCTTTTCGGAACGTTTGTGCATAGGAACCTGTTCGTTGTTAAAAGTTCGAGGTTCGGGGTTCGGGGTTGAAATTCACAACCTCGAACCCCGAACCTCGAACCGATGTTAAAGTTTTGTGGCAATCTTCTCTATTTCAAATACTTCTATGATGTCGCCCAATTTGATATCGTTATAGTTTTCGAGACCGATACCGCACTCATAACCGCTGGCGACTTCCTTGACATCGTCCTTGATACGGCGCAGCGATGAAAGTTTCCCTTCGTAGACAACCACATTATCACGCAGCAGGCGTGCCTGGGCGTTCCGGAGCATTTTTCCGTCCTGAATGTAGGAACCGGCAATATTACCCACTTTGGGTACCGTGAACACTTCGCGGACTTCGGCCCGTCCCAGATACTTCTCTTTCAATGTGGGAGCCAACAGTCCTTCCATTGCTTTCTTCACATCCTCTACCGCATCATAAATAATGCTGTATAAACGGATATCGACCCCTTCCCGCTCTGCATGCCCCTGGGCCTTGACTTCGGGCCGAACATTAAAGCCGATGATGATCGCATTGGAAGCCGCAGCCAGGTTAACATCTGTCTCAGTAATAGCACCAACCGCAGAATGAATTACGTTAAGACGCACTGCATCGGTGGATAGCTTGCGTAACGTTTCGGAAACCGCTTCGATTGAACCTTGAACATCACCCTTGACCACGACATTAAGGTCTTTGACTTCACCGCTCTGAATACGTTTGTATAGATCTTCCAGCGACAGCTTGGTGTGTTTGGCGAACTCAATCTCACGGTGTTTAATCTGACGCAACGTGGCGATCTCTTTGGCCTGTTTCTCATCCTTCATAGATACGAAAATGTCGCCGGCATCCGGTACGCCGGATAGTCCGACCAACTCAACCGGCATGGATGGGCCAGCTTCGAGAATCTTTTCACCGCGATCATTCTGCATGGCGCGAACACGTCCGGAGTGTATGCCAACGACGCAGTAATCACCAGCTTTAAGAGTTCCTTCCTGAACCAGTACGGTAGCAACCGGGCCACGCCCCTTATCCAGTTTCGCCTCAACAATGGTACCCTTGGCTTGCTTGTTAGGATTGGCTTTGAGCTCCATCAGATCGGCCTGAAGTAGAATCATCTCAAGCAATTCCTCAAGATTAAGACGCTTCTTGGCCGACACCTCAACCATGGTTACGTCGCCGCCCCATTCGGAGGAGACCAGACCTTGCTCACTCAATTCACGCTTGACCCGTTCAGGATTCGAGTCCGGCTTGTCGATTTTGTTGATGGCAACAATAATCGGAACTCCGGCTGCCTTGGAATGATTAATAGCCTCGCGTGTCTGCGGCATGACACCGTCGTCGGCAGCAACTACCAGTATGACTATATCTGTTACCTTGGCACCACGGGCACGCATGGCAGTGAAAGCCTCATGACCCGGCGTATCGAGGAATGTGATTTTTCTGCCATCCAGCTCCACATCGTAAGCACCGATATGCTGAGTGATGCCGCCAGCCTCTCCGGCAATGACGTTGGCCTCGCGAATTGCGTCGAGAAGGGATGTTTTACCGTGATCGACATGGCCCATGATGGTCACGACCGGAGGCCGCTTCTCAAGCGATTGAGGTGCATCGGGCTGAGATTCCAGAATCTCGTCCAGATCAACAGCAACGTTTTCGACCTCATAACTGTATTCAGACGCCAGAATAACTGCCGTGTCATGATCAAGAGGATGATTGATTGTGACCATCATCCCCATTTTCATAAGAGACTTGATCAGATCATTCGCTTTGATTCCAAGACGCTTTGCAAGCTCTCCAACAGATATGCTCTCGGAAATTTTGATGATTCGCTTGATAGCCTTCGGAATTGTAATTTCTGTTTTCTTTGTGTCGGGAGCTCGTTCTTTGCCCCCCTTTTTCTTTGCGCCCTTATAGACCGGGTCAAAAGCCCGTTCTCTTTTATCAATAACATCATTCTTACGGGGCTGTTCCTTCTTCTTGGGAGGAGCACCTTTTTTGCCGCCTTTACCGGCATCAGCATAACCTGATCCATCCTTTTTACCGCCTCGGCGATTATCTCCGCCCGGCGCAGCAGGGGCCAGCTGAACCTGTTTCATTCGGGATCTGTCAAGTTCTGTAGCGGGAACCGAAGGAGTCGGAGGAGCCGGCCTTTGGGGTTCATATCCCTGGGTGGGTTTCCTCTGATCAGCGCCAGGCGCCGGTCTTCTCTGTGAAACGTCAGATGCGGGTCTGGGCGGAGCTGTACGTTGCTGCGGGGGAGCATCGCCTTTGGCCACAACCCGGGTTGGCCGATTCGTGACGCCAGGTATCTCCATCCGGCCAAGTATTCTGGCTTGATTTGGTCCGGTCTTTTGAGGCTCCACAACTAATTCAGGCTTGACGGCAGAAACGGTTTCCACAATACCGGAAACATCCGTCTTTCGGGCAGCTTCGACATCCACCTTGCCGCCGACCGACGCTTCCGGCTTGACTGGAACTTCAGCCTGTTTAGCTGTTGGCTCCTCTTTGACAGGCGGAGTCTCAATATCTTCTGCCACTGGCACAACCTTGGCGCGGCGGCGAATAACATTGGACGCTACCCTGATTTCATCTGTCCCATTGTCCCTGGGTTTAGGCACAGTCAGTCTGACAAAAGCATCCTCATCAACCTGAGATGTGGCTGTTTTGGCGTCGACACCAATTTCTTTGAGCCTGGCGATCGCTTCCTTTGGCTCAATACCCAACTGTCTGGCCAAAATGCTCACACTGATTTTACCCATACTCTTTTATACCTCCCCCAGGAAGTTTCTGTATCTGTCAATAGCCTTAAGCAGTTGTACAACAAAACCGCCAGGCTTTATTGCAAGCGCACTTCGCGGCGCCTTACCTAAAATTGCCCCGAAATCATCTTTTGTTATTACGGTTCTGTTTGGCACCTTGTGAACATTGGCTATAGAGATTATTTTCCCGCCAATAGCCTCTGAAACATCTGATGCAACGATAACAAGGCCAGGTTTGATCCGGCTCTTCAAGGCATCGCTTACCATGGAACCACCGCTGACTACCCTGCCCGCCTTGTTGGCCAAACCGATCAATCCGATAATCCGGGCAAACAGCATCTGCCTCGTATGAATCATCAGCGCTTCCGGCTCTATTACCGGGATATCCTGTTTAAATGAACGTCTGAACTGGCGCTGCGTAACCGCTATATTCAGACACTTTTCATTTATACAGGTATAAGCGCCTCTGCCGGGAAGTTTGTTATCAAGATCTGGGAGGACTTCATTTTCGTTTGAGAGGACAAAACGAATCAGAAAATCCTGATTTTTTTTGGCTCTGCAACCCAGACAGCTGCGCTGCGAAGTCTCTGCGTTCTCCGGGCTGGCCATCTGCCGTTGCTACTCCGCCGGTTCCGTGA
>Ga0118677_10013376_pt1 | contig 11808 bp, 5 predicted proteins | sample AliMusrvi5mmetaG_FD_86154 | JGI IMG/M metagenome (GOLD analysis project Ga0118677, IMG submission 86154) | reverse complement strand
TTTTGTGCCCCCCGCCTCCGCACCTGGAGCGTGTCCTTCCAACCGCATACGACAGAATATAAACAGCGCTTCGAAGCGGACATTACGGCGGCTGATGACCACCCGGTCGAGCAGCGGGGCGTTCACCGCCACATCCTGCACGTCCTCCAGCAGGAGCAGGGCATGGCCCAGTTGCTCCAGAGTCTTTGGCATCCGCATGCTGGCAGTTAGAATGCGGCACGCAGTCTTGAAAACACGGTTGAGGTCCGTGTCGGAGGTAAATTCGTCGTATGAGCAAAAGAAGCGGGCGCGGTGGGCGGCATTCTGGCGGAGGTGCGGAGCCGTTTTCAGCTTCCCTTTGAACAGCCTTAAATTCTCTTCCTGTGTTCGATACGCCCGCTCCGGCCCGCGCAACAGTTCCGCCACCAGGCGCTGGGCGAAGATCGCTGCCAGGGTCTCGCCTAACGGTGCTTTCCGGGTGACCAGGCTCGCGGTCTCGCGGAACCGGATGGGCACATATCCGGCGACCGAAAGCATGTAGAGCAGATTGTGGCGGGCTTCCTCCACCGTCTCATTCTCAGGTCCACCCGCATCGATCTTGGGAACAATCTCCAGTTGTAGACCCGGCATCTGAATCACTCCGACCCATTGCGTCGGCTGGGCATGGTGCCGCTGCCAGCGGAAGATCTCGCCGTGCTCGGGGCTCAGTCGACGCTCCAGCTTGTAGAGCCGCTCATAGAGGCGCTCTTCCAGCCATGCTTCAGTCGCGGTGGCGACCGGCGGAGGTTCCGGGCGGTGCCAACAATGCAAACGACCGAACTCACTGAGCACGATGCGCTTCATCCTGCGGCCTCCTCTGCTTGTACGGGATCGTCTTCCGCCTGAGCGGGTGTGAGAGCACCTGCATATTTCTTGCGCTCCTCGGCGCTGAAATTCCCGATGCCGAGGAAATACGGCAACAGCTCAGCCGCAGGCGTGACCGACTTCATCAGTGCCGTGGCTATCACATAATCCAGCCGCGCCTCGTAGTCCTCATTGTCCCAACCAGAGATCACGTCTCCGGCCAAAGGCTTGGCCTCAATTACGGGAGCCACGTATTGTGCGCCGGTGACTACCGGACCAGAACGCGCCGCCTTACCGCCTTCGTCATACGGGCAACCCAGCACCAGGCAGATCTTGTCCCATGACCCGTAGAAATACTCCTGAAGCAAGGGGACCAGCTTGTCCACTAACAGCAAACGGAGATCCTCGAAGTTCCGCACCCGCAGGAAATAAGCGTGCCCGATCTGGTGGTCGCGGTCGTAGAGGAAACGGATCCGGCTGTTCATCACCTCGAACAACGCCGTTAGAAGATCCGCCAACCCCGCATCGCCGCTGGCCTTGCCGACCACCGTGCGGATCACCTCCGCATCCGGCATCAACTCCTCGAAGGTGAAACGCCGGCGCAACGCCACGTCCATCAGGGCAATCGAACGGTCGGCCGTGTTCATGGTGCCGATGATGTGCAGGTTCGGCGGCACGGCGAAGCGGTGCTCCGGTGTGTAGGCCAGGGGAAGTTTGAGCTCCTCCGGCTGGCCGAGCCGTTTTTCCGGCTCCAGCAGAGTGATCAATTCACCGAGGATTTTGCTGATGTTGCCGCGGTTGATCTCATCGATCACCAGCACATGCTGCGTGGTCAGTGAAGTGAAGTTGAACTCCGCGGTTCCCGGGGTCGGCTTGTCGATGACCTCCTGGGCGCGAGCTTCCGCGTCCGCAGGATCGGCTTCCGAGTTTCCGGGTTCCTTTTGCAATTCCCAGAGTTCCTTATAGACCGGCCAGAGCGCGGTGAAGTGATGACCACCGCTTCCTCCACGCGCTTTGGCGAATAGTTTCTGTGTCTTGTCACTCGTGATGGCATCGGGCTCAGGGCCCAATGTATCGCGGTTGTCCCAGATCAGCTTGGCATTCGCTTTGGACGCGAGCATCCCGGTTTCAGACTGAGAGGTAATACCACCGGCTTGATCCAACTCGCAACGGAAGGCTTTGACGTTGTCCCGCGAACTGAGTTCGAGCACATAATTGATTCCGGTTAGGCTTTTCACCATCCGTTGGCCCTCACTCCGGAGGTTGCCAATGAACTTCCTCCATAAGGATTCAAATGAGGTGCCAGTCACTTCAGGCGCGGGCAAGCCCGCCGCCGCCGCTCGCAGGGCAATGCGCTTGAATACACCGTCGTGGATCTCATAGAGCACCCCTTGGTCGGTGGCTTCGGAAAGCACCGGGCGCAGGCCCTCCACGAATTCCTCGTACCCATAGTTCTGGTGGAAGGTGACGAACTCGATGCGACCTAGCCGTTGCAGTTCCCTAAACTGCTTGGCTTGGGTGTCGCGGCTCATCTTCGCCACCGTGTCTGTCCCGAGAATCAACTCAAGTGCGCGCTGCACCGTGTGGTAGGTTTTACCGGTTCCGGGCGGGCCGTAGAGGATGATGTTCTTCGGCGGAGGTGCTGGCTCGGCTTTCCCCGCTGCCACCACGAGTGGAAGCGTCGGTTTGGCGGGAGTCTGCATCTGCCAGATCTGGGCAATCTCAGCGTCGGTCAGCTTCTTGGCGCGGTCGGTAGGAATCGATGCCAAGGGTGCATCAAAATCCCGGGCTTGCTGGGTCCAGGCATAGTCGCCGGATTCCGCGTTGGTCACTTCCGCCAGGGCCCGCACCTTCTTGTCGAGCATCAGCGCCAAGCGGTCTTTGATTCGGACTTCGGAGGCATTGAGCAGTTGGTTGAGTTTATCCGGGATGTCATCACCGGTGACGGAATCTTTCGCTAGTAAAGCCTCGATTTCTCCCTCGTCATCAAACAACCAGCGCAGCGGCACCACCCAATACTGCGGGCCTGCTGTTTCAATTTGCTCCCAGCTTTCCCAAAGGCGTTCCGCAAAAGCAAACACATCCTCCTGCTCCGGCTTCAAATCCATGAGCCCGGAATACATCAGGCTTATCGGGGTCTTGCGGCTGACGGCTGGATCGATCTGGCGATAGCAGTAGCGCAGGCTGTCACGCTTGAAGATGGGGAAGATCAGTGGCGTCTCGCGTGGTTGATAGAGGAAGGCGATTTTCCACTTCAATCCCTCCGAGAAATCGTTTTTATCGATGGCATCGAGATTGCCCGCCTGGGCAGCCGCCACAATGGCGACCAACCGTTCGCGCACCGCAGCAAATGCAGCTTCCGGGGTATCACCATACTTGGCATACCATGCGTAGTGCTCGCCCCAGATCCGGCCTTTGACGGGATCCTTGGCAACCGTGTCGTTGCGGTGATAGATGCCAAATTTGAATGCAGAGCCTCCCCAAATGCTTCCCATCACCTCCGTCTTGCTCTCAAGCCACGAGATCAAGGTGTCGGCAGACCCGACTTTGCAATATTCCTCCAAAGTCATTGTTGCCACCCGTTCCGGCGGCCATGCCGCAAGGAATTCGTCCCACAGTAGTTCTTGTTGTTGGCTCATTGGATTCTTCGCAGCGATGTTGATTTGATTTTCAATGGAAGCTCCAGGGCCGGTTGTTCCAGTTCTTCCATCAGACGAAGTTCCATGTGAGCGATGATGTCCATGATGTCCGCCTGCTTAACCTCTTGCAACTGATAGAGATCGTAAAGCATGGAAACTTCGGGGCCGAAGTGGGGATAGATGGTCGACACCTGAACCAATGCCTCATCGAAACTGATCGACGTCTCAGGGTTCTGGAGTTTCATCTCCTGGAGCCGCTTCGCGGCGCGAACGAGGTTGTTCTCGTCGGCAATGAGAATGATCACAGCCACGAAGTAATCGCGAAGCGACGGATCGAATGGATCTGTCTTGATGTACTCTGAAGCCAGCATTTTTTTCTGCACCCTTGAGCGGATGCGCTCCCTGAAATGGGGGTTTAAATCCTCGTATTGCATGGTTTTTGTCGAATTGAAGTGATGTAATCGCTGCAAATGATTGGAGCCAATTCCGTCAGGCAAACTTGCTTAATCGGAGCTGGCTGCACCGGTTTGAAATGCTCCCGGCCATCCGCCGTGCTTGCCGATGACCTCGTCGATCTCAGCCATTAGGCGGATAGTTTCTGATAGAGCGACTACGATTTTCTGGTAGTGGGCGATGTCCTCGTCGGTAAGGGTGCGCCCTTTGCGGTCCTTGAGCCATTTCTCGCAGACCTGATAACCTCCGATGTGGAAGTTCCAGACGGCTTGGGAGACTCTTTTGAAACCACTGGTTCCGGGTGTATTGGCGGCCTTCTTGCCACCGGCGTTGAGCCAGACGGTGTCGTCGGTCCAGCCGATTTTGGTGACTTCTCTTGATTTGCCGAAAAACTTCGCGATGGGCAGGTTGAGTTTCGGCGATTCCAGCAGGTGCAGGGCGGTGAGTTCGCCGCCGAGCCGGGCCATCGCTCGAAACAGCTCCAAATTCCCGGTCAAGGGCAGGCGCGGGAAGTCAATCTTGAGAAACTCCGCGTAACGACTGCGGTAGCCGGGACTGTGGAAAACGGCGTAGATATAGTGGAAGATGTCTTCGGGCGTGAGGCAGGAGGAAATTTTGGCGCATGCTTTGTTTAATTTCTTGATAAATGTCTGCGAAAAGTTGGAGCCGGGCTTCTCTTCAAAATTGAAATCCTCTCCTTTTAAATTAGATTCGTTAGGTGATAGTCTCAATGGAAACAAGGCGCATTGGCGTGATGATTCTCCACATTTGGCTTCCGTAATATGTCTTGTTGCGAAAAAGTGATCGTTTGCTGAGCTAGCGTTACTTCTGGCCGTTATGAGGCCTATGTTTTTCCCGCCAAGCATGTGAACCATTGTCGAGCGGCATGGCGAAGCGTTGATCCCGCGAGGGCTTCCTGTATAATGAGTCCAACGTATGTCAAAAGGTCGATATTGGATCTGAACCAAAGATTCCAATGAGGGCGGATTCTGTCGCAGGTCCTTTTGCGCAGTCGGCACTTTCCAATCTCTAGCGTCAGGGCCAAGTCCAAATTCATGTCGGGCGTCTTCTTCAGAAAGCGAGGCGAATCGATTAAGGTTTTCTAGTAGAATTGACTTATCGACGTTTGTTGTAAGGGCGTCTCTTCCTGTAACGATACCTGTTCCGTATGTTCCAAACGCATCCCAAACACTGATCCAAGCGGAATACTCTTCCTTTGTAACGGCATCTTGTATGGCGAACGTGTAATCCGGGGAGGTTGGCACGAGTTTGATGAAGGGCGTCGTGCTAAGGCTTTTCTCCGATAGCCATAGATATTTGAGTTCTTTATCGCCCCACAAGTCCGCTTGCTGGATAGAAGAATTTCTGCCGTGATGAATTCCAAGGCAGATTGAGACCCCTTGTTTGATATCGAAAACATTTTTGTCTTCAGTCCCGTCGGAAGCTTCTTCCTTCTTGCTTGTGTTGCCATGAAGGTCGAGTAGAGACAAGTATTGGAAGGTCTCCATCAGGCTTTGCCTCATCCCTCGAAATGTCGGATTATTCAGATAACCATTGTTAGTTATCATACCAAATATGCCATTTTGTGATTTTTCAATAGTTGTTTGAGCGGTCCGTATGAACTTGACATAGTCGTCTTGCAGCCATAGCTTTTTCTCATTTAGCGCCGCCCCATCAACGAATTTGTAGGCATCAACGATCCGTAGAGCATATTCGCTCATATTCGAGGAGATGCCGGAATAGGGCGGATTCCCAATAACTACCGTGAAGCGCTTGTGCCGTTTGATCTCGTTCACGGCGGCGGTTTCGTGGGCAAGTGCAGGCGCATCAAAAGACAGTCTGCCAGAGAAATCATGCGCTGGTTCCAAGGCGTTCGTCAGGTAAACACGCGCTCGTTCCTTGCTTGAGAACTGGTAGCCGGTCTCGGCCAACTTTAGTCCGATTTTAAGATGCGCAATCGCGTAGGGAGCCATCATAAGTTCATAGCCATAGAGTCGAGGCAACAAGTGCTTCGGCACGTATTCATTCCAAGCGGCATTGATTTTCGCCTCCATGAGACCTTGCTTCTTCCATTTCGCTACAAGCGTGCGGTAGATTACGTCGATTACTTCGACAAGAAAAGTAGCGGTGCCGGTGGCGGGATCGAGTATCAGAACGAACGGTTCGTCTGTTGGAACAGTTAGTTTTTCACCCAGTTTGTCGGTAAAAGGCGGAAGCTTCATGCTTGGGTGCATTTTGATCATCTCACCCCAAGTGGTGATGTCGGCAAGACCTTCTTCCAAGCCAAACTCTTTCTGGAGCAGTTCATGGACACTTCGCACGATGTAAGACACCACCGGATGGGGGGTGTAAAAAACTCCACGCTGACGCTTGATTGCTGCATCGTAAGCCTCGAGGAAAGGCTCGTAGAAGTGCATCACCGGGTCATGACCAAGCAGCACGTCGTCTTGAACTCCTGCGAAAACCGCTTCAATATCGATCCTATCGAGCAGATCGGTAATATCCTGCAGCAACCAATCTCGCGAAGCATCATGGGACTTGCTGATGACCTGGGTGAACAACTCTTTAAAGAACGGACTGGTCCGTTCCAAAAGCCCGGTGGCATTGTCGAGCGTGAAGCGCTCGCCCTTGGCGGCAAGGTCGTCTTTCGAGATCCAACGGGCAGAGAGTAGTCCATAGGTGAGGGTCTGAGCGTATGAGTCGGCGAACTCGTCGTGCTTCTTCGCTTCTACTTCTTTCTTATCTTTGCCCTTTTCCTCACCCTTGAGGAAGACGTCGTGGAAGGAGTCGTAGAGTTTGGCTAGATCCTTGTCTCGGAGAAGTTCCGGTTTTTCCAATTCCCGCAGCGCAAAGCTACGCAGATAACGGGCACGGTAGGCCAGTTCAGCAGCCAGTTCCGCCGGGTTTGATACGAGCGCCTTGCTGACCACGAAGAAGCGGGAGAGGAGGTTTACCACCTGGCCCTCGCCCTCGAACTTCGCACCGCGTTTGGTGAGCTTGCCCAGGAGCGGCTTATTGCCCTGCCAAAGTTCCAGCCCCGTGCTGTCACCGTTCGGGTAGACCACGAGCACATTGTGGAAACGGTTGTTTGCCTCCAGATGGGCGCGAAGCACCTCGGCGTCCTCCTTTTGATCGAGGCAATAGATGATATAACCAAGAAGACGATTCTTCTCATCGCGCAAGGTCATCCCCCGGAATGGATTCTTCGCGCCACCGCTCAGCGCACCATCCTTGATTCCGATGTCATGATCATGCGGCAGGTCCGTGGCTTCGAGCCGACGGCCGCCGGGTTTCTTGCGCAATCCATAGCTGAGGGCGATCTCTTCGAGCAGATCGACCACGGCTTCCTGAATCTTCGATTCATCGGTTTTCTTGCCATGGCTGACTTCCATCAGCTTGCGGGCCAACTTCCGCTCCTCGCCCGAGATGAAGGCGTCCTGCCACTTGTCGGTGGCAAGTTTCTTAAAATGGCGGTCATAGAGGCGTTCCAGGTGATCCTGAGCTAATTGCGGCTCCCAAAACCGCGCTTCCTCACGGATGTGGAAGGTTTCCAAGGATCCCTCGCCGCGGGCGACGGTGCCAAAACAAATGAGATTGGCCACCCCGGCCTCCTTGCTCCGCTCATCACGGATGGAAACGATACAGAGCGTTTCATCCTGTTTGCCCTGCTTGACGTCAGCCTTGCGTTTCTCCCCACCTGTTTCGAATCCGGTCAGCGTGCGTTGGACGAGAGATGTGAGAGCGTCTTCGAGTGCTCCTTTTAGCGGCTTGAACAGCGGCGCATTCAGTAGGGCGCCGCTCGTTTGGGTCAGTTCGAAAAGTATCGTCTGATAGGGACGACCCGCCCCCTTGGGCCAATAGTAAACTCGCTCAGGCAAATGCTGTGCAGCCGGATCACCGCCAAGGATGACCTCACCGGTGGCCAAGTATTGGGCGGCTCCAAATCCGGACGCTTCGAGAAGCTGGCGGGCAAAAGACGTGTCGGATGCCTTGCCCATGGCCTTTGTCTCGCCCTGATTGTCATCGTCGAATCCGAAACCCTCCAAGCCTTCAGGCATCGCGGATTCCTTTTTGGCTTTGATCGCGGCGGTGGCAGCGGAACGTTTCCCCGGTCCGGCGAGGATGAACTTGATGAAGTCTTCTTTGTTTAACATGGGAATTAAGATTCAGATTGGAGGTGGGGGACTAGGCGGTCGTTGTCTGCGACTTTTGCGTTGAGTTTGCGAAGTTGATTGACGGTGAGCGACGGTGTCTTTCGGTGGGTTCGAACCGAATCAATTAGATGTCCCCGACCGTCATAGAGGATTCCATATTCTCCATCTTCGGTGAGTTGAATCACGATCAAGTGTTCGAAAGACTGCATAATGAGACCAAGGCCGACACCACCCTTGACCGCTTGGGTGGCTTTCACTTGAACCAGAATTCCATCCTTAGTTTTAAAATCGTGCCCCTTAGTGCCCCGGCTAAGCTTTTCTAATCCAAAATCCTGAATCGCAATAGCCTCACCGATATCTCCAATCAAATTTCCATCCAAAGTAAAAGGAAACTTCGGGAACAGCGTGCGCAGTTCGTTCCTGGCTTTGTATAATCGCTTGAGTATAGGTCCGATTTTCTTGGTTGAATGTTTCATTGGATAGTAACGGGGTATTTAGGATGATAGATTCCGGTCCTCGAATGATTCTAACTGAAGAAGAAAGAAATGATCTAGCTTGACGTTCTTACGGGCTTCGTCATCGCCGAAGAATCCAGCAGAGACGGCGGTGATGCCTTGCTGGAGGGGGCGTCCGATTTCCGCAGGGGCGAGCGTCTCAAGCGCGATGGTGCCATCGACCACGGCGCGGGAGGCCACAAGGAGATGGTGGGCCGTGACGGGAAAGGACGCATTTTCCTTCCACGGCAGATTCTTCGCGACTCGCGGAGGCCATGACTTGCCATCCAGCACCAGCCACTGGTTCAACAAGGAATCGCGGGGCTTCTCCTCGCTCCATAACCAGCAGGGAACTTCGTCGAGCATGATAGGATCCAAGTGGCGGGAGAACAGGCGCGCCGTGATGCTGCCGCCCTTCTGGCCGATCGCGGCGCGAGCGACCAGCGGCATCCCATCGTTACCGTCGATTTGACGGATCCAGACATTGAGTGACTGCGACCAGTTCTTGTCGATCCCGCGACGATCAAAGTCGTGGGTGAGTTTCTCGTGGTAACCTGCGATTTGTTCGATGGCGCGATCCTTCTGGAAGGCATTGAGGCTGGAGATGCCCTGGAACCGATAGGAGTCCATCCAGTCGGCCTCAGCCCCGGTGCCTTGGTCGAGGCCCATGGTGAAGTCGATGGCGAGCGTCTTGATCGCGATGCGTTCGCGCAGCAGCAACTCGCGCTCGATCTCGTCGGGCAGGATCATGTTGACCGTGAGAGGCGCTTCATTCGGGCGACCGTGCCAATAGTAAGGCGGGACCGCCTTGCCGATTTCCTTCGCGATGGCGGCGATCTCCGGGGTGTCGGTGAGGTGTTCGATGCGCGGATTGAGCCGGCGATCCACACGACCGGAGCGCTGGATCATGCGCACCGGGTTCCAATGGACGTCGAAGTTGATCAGCAGCGCGACATCCTGAAGGTTCACGCCTTCTGCCAGGACGTCGGTGGCAAGCAGCACATCAATCGGGTTGACCAGCGCCTGCCTCCAGGCGGTCTGCCAATCCTCAAGGACTTTGTTCGCATCGGCCGCGTTCACGCCGTCCAATGTCGGAGGGAACGGCCCGATGCGGTAATAGGGGGCAAAGGCGTTGACGACCCCGTCGCGGTCATCGGTATCACCGGTGATCACCTCGGTGACGGCGAGCAGTGCGCGCATTTCATCCGCGTGCAAGTCAGCAACACCAAGCCCGGCCACGATGAGGGACCAGTCCCTGAGGGTGAATTGGCGGCAGGCCTTGAGCACCGAGTGGATGTATGCCAGCGAGTCACTGAACTGTGAGAAGACGATGACCTTCTGGCCACTGCGGCGCGCTTCCAACAGGCGGGCAAAAAGTTTCCTGATTTTCGCATCGGAGACGATCCGTTGCCCCCATGCGGCCGAACCGGGCCAATCGACCGCCAAGCCGCCGGCAATGAACTTGCGTGGCCATTCGCTGCGCTCGAACTTGCCAAACACGATATCGGCGAGCACCGGGGAAACCCGCAGCAGGGTATCAAAATCCTCTAGGATCGCGTCTTTCAGCCCCCACAACCGCTCGACCTGTTCGCGCTGGAACTGGGTTTCTTCGTCGGCTTCCCCGTCGCCGTAGAGGTCCAGTGCCAGTTGTTGGACGGGCGAGTCGTCGGTATCGGCAACCGGGCGCAATGTCTGGTGGCTGCGGGCAAGACGTTCGATGAAGCTCGTGACCGTGTCGGCCTCGCTATCGCCGGTGGCGAGCGAGCGGAGTTTGTCCAGAGCCTCGGGCAGATGGGAACCGAGAACCGCATCGATTTCGCCCCGGAGGCGCCGGACTTTGTCGCCATCCTGAATGCCCGCGCAGAGTCCCAGCAGCTGCTTGAGCCGATAGGCATGGAATACGGTTAGGCGCAGGAGGGTGATGAGCAGCGAGACCGGCGAGCTTTCAAGGCGCTTGAGCACCAGAGCCCGTTGCAGACCGACCACCGGCGAGGAATCCGTGGGGTCCTTGAACCCTTCCCGAACGTCATACCACATGTAAATCCTGAGACTGAGCGGGCGAATGCCGGACGGGGCCGTTGCTTCTTCGCAAGGATCCGCCGAACGGGCAAACAACGGCAGGAAACCGGCGAGCACGTCGCGAATGCCGTCGTATTCGTCCGAGTAGCGGAGTTTTTCCGGCAGCCCGGCGTCGGGCCGGAAGAGAATCTCGGTGCGCGAGCCGGCCTGGCGTTCGATCTCCTTGCACAGGTTGCGGGAACGCTGGACAACGATGCGGTCGAGCAATTCGTCCGCCACGCGGATGGCACGGGCAGGCGCGTCATCGTGGTTTCCATTCAGTGCCGTGTTGCGAATTTCGTCCTGATAGGACTTGAGCTTCTTGTCCTGCTCGTTGAGGTAGTCGCCGATCCGTTGGACGCGGGTGCCGAAGTCGAGATCGTCACGGAACTCGATCCGTTTGGAAAAGCTTGCCTTGCCGTCGCCGTGAATCATCAGCGCCGCGACGTTGCCCCTGTCGGCGGATGGGGTACGGGATTTTCTGGCCCGTTTCCTGATTTCCTCCAGTGCCTGGCGGCGATAACCGTCGGCGGTGCTGGCATCGCTCAAGGGCATCGGCTTGGAAAACAATAGGGCCGTTTGCTGGCGGAGGTCGTCGAGGTGCGAGGACGCGTCTTCTTCGGCGGGCCGGGAGTTGCGGATATACCCGATCGCCACTTCGTCCACCGGGGTGTGAATGGCTTCGACGAGTGTGATTAACCAGACCGGGATTTGTTTGAAGGCGAGATTGGGGTTAGTGCGGGTGAAATGGACCTGCATCAGGGTGCCGAGCCATGCGAACTTGGAATTGCGTGCGGCGAGCAGCGGCCACATGCGGGCGATGGCGGCCAATTCGGCGGCGGTTTTCGCCTCGTTGTTGCCGATGAGCACGTAACCGGCGAGGACCGTGTCGTATTGCGGGTCGGCCAGGCAATGCTCGATCAGGCCGGTGGAGTCCAAGCCGCCGGACCAAAGAACGAGGATGGTTTTTGCGGGGGTCATGGCCGAAGGAAAGTCAGCCGATGAGCAGGCCGAGTCGGGCGAGATGTTGGATCTCCTTGTCGACGATCCGGCTCAACGCGGCGAATGGTTCGTCGGAGGGGAGACCGTTGGCCAGCAGGGCGGCGCGGGCTTCCGGGTTGTCCAGCAGGTCGCGCACGATGTCGGCATGATCGCGCTTGCCATCTAACAATCGAAACAGGTGAATGG
>Ga0118677_10013375_pt1 | contig 11809 bp, 4 predicted proteins | sample AliMusrvi5mmetaG_FD_86154 | JGI IMG/M metagenome (GOLD analysis project Ga0118677, IMG submission 86154) | reverse complement strand
CCAAGGCGGTGACAGACAAGATCGAGGCGGAGCTGACGGAATTCCTCCAAAGTGGGGTGACCGAGATCTCGGATTCCGCTATCAAATTCGAGCCCGATGTATGGCCGGCGGAGCGAATGAAAAAATTCCTCGCGGCACAACTGCCCAATCCTATGGTCATCCGTTCTCCGGATATATCCGCTATTGATGAGATCGTCCGTACGTTGCAGGAATCGTCGGATCCCTACGAGACCTATTTTGACATTGATGGCACCTTGGTGACTTCAACGATGGATTCTCTGCCGCAGGTCGAGCATTTCCCGGAGATCCTCCGGGCTCTTCAGGCGAACCGGAATGTGGTGGGGGTCATCACGGATAAGTCCATCGTTATTGACGGTCTCATTACGGATGAGGAATGGGAATCCCTGTTGCGAAAACCGAACCGCAATGGCCGTCTCGAAGCCGTGATCAACGAAGCTCAGAAGGATCGGGACAACACGGATTTAAAGGAGGTTCAGCTGTACAGCCAATTGACTTTGGAACCGCTCAAAAAACTGGGCGTGGAACCCGGGGACTTTGACTTTTTCGTGATAAGCATCGTGCGGGGCAAGAATCTGTACCGCTTTTTCCGCATCCGGGACCGGATTGAAACGTCCGCGCCAACGCTCGAAGCGATCGTTCCGATGGAGCCGGGCAAGAATTACCAGGGCTCCAAGCGCTTTGCGGCCATGATGGTGAATAAACTGATGGCCGAGTCGTTCGGACGGCCGAATTTCCAGAACGCGAGACAGCTTATTGTCGGGGACCAAATGACGAGCGATCTGGCTCTCCTGGGAGGGAAGCCCCTCATCACGCAACAGATCCGTCAGGTGGGAGCCATGCTGCGACCGCTGGCAACGGACGATCATGTTTCCGCGTACCCGCTCGGGAAAGAAACGGCCATGGTCTTTGTTCCGGATGTGAGACGCAAGGACGGAAAGCTTTCGTTCGATTTCAGTCACCGTTCCCTAACGCTGAATCTGCCATATCACGAGGCGCCGGGGGAAGCCGCGCCGGACCGTTTTTACTATGATTTTCCGGCGGCTATCTTGAAAGCTTTGAAATCGTTCAGGCCCGCAGGTGGCATACGGAAGACCAACGACAATTTGGTTCTCGCTCTTCCGTCTCTTCCGCCGCGGGTTTCTGAAACAGCGAGCGTTCTTGCCGGTGAATCTGAAGAAGGATCTCCCGCGAATCGTTCCGAGGCGAGGACTCTGCTGATCGATAAGGACGAAGAGTATCTTGCGCTTTTTGCGAATGTGCCCGTGGCGGATGTGATTAATGCCCTCAGGGAAACGTACGGGAACACTGCGGCCCGGTTTGCGGCTCTCTACCAAGACTTAAAGGCCACTTTGGGTCACGACCCTGTTCTTTCCGAATATTTTTCGTCGATCAAAGACAATGATTTTTTAGCCACGGTCTTTTTCTACGGTGCCGCGTTGGCGGTTGCCCGTAGGGCAGAATTGCTAGATACGATGGAATTTCCAACGACAAAAACCATCCCCAACTGGCAGTATTCCGGGTTTTTTGACAGCGCCGTGGTTTCCAGGGTGCGTGACCCGCTTAAGGCCGGTGTGTATTCCGTGGCCAAGAAGACCCTGGAGGTGTCGCTGAGCGGCGCCGTGGCTCTGGTTGAAAATACTGCGTCGGCAGCCGGTGAATTGGCCGCGATCGAAAAAAGAGTTAAAGAAATCGGAGCTAAATTGCCAGCTTTTCGCAAAATTATCGGTAAATTACCGGTGGGAGGGGACTCACGCTCGAATACCCAGGGAGCTATCGATGCGATGGAAGCAGAGTTAACGGAGCGTAATCGCCGTCTAGAGGAATTACGGGCCACCCTTGAAGAGGAGCAGCGGCAGAAAGTTACCGAGGCTCAGCGGAGGCTCGAGGAAACTCGGAGGATTGAGGCGGAACGGAGAAGGGGCCTGCCCAGCGAACTGGTGGCTTTGCAGAAGAAGGTGGCGGGTGTTCTTCAAACGTTGGAAGAGTGGGGCCGTTTGGAAAATGAGTGTATTACCGTCTATGCTCCCGACGACCTGGTTATCGCTTTAGCAATCGAAAAGACCCGGAAAGAAGTGACCGAAGCGGTACGGGCCGCGGTCAGGTATCAACTGGGCGGTGATAAAGCCTCTCCCGCTGAGATCGATAAGCTCATGAGTGCGATAGCCATTGACTGGCCCTCCACGAGGAGCGTGAAAAGTCGGGCAATGGCGGGGAGCGGCTCGTACCAGTATGAGATCAGTCTCCAACCGGACATGGAAGCGGACCCGCGCCGGACGATCGCGAGAAAGGTCGCGAAGGAACTGCAAGGGAAGATCACGATTTCCGCGGAGTTCCATAATGACCGGCGTGCCGGGGATCAATTACGGGCGCGTTTGAGGCAGCTCGTGGAAAAAAAGATAATGGACGCTCCGGGAAGCCGTCCCCCTGACGCGACGGCGATCGACCCGATCGTGGACTTGATCGAGGCGAACAATGTGGGGTCCGCAACAGGTCATAACGAGGCCAAATTTCACTATACCTTGCAGGTCCGTCCGGATTGGGAATTTGATCTTCCCGCGGTTCAATTCTCCGATGAAATCAGGGTGGACCGGGAGATCGCCGGGGCGGTTGTCGCGCAATGGGGCGGAGAATTTGAGGCCGGCACCCGGGAGGTCGCGAAGGCGTCGAGTCTCGAACAGGCCTATCGAGATCTGGACTTGGCTTTGGTGGCAACCGTTAAAAAAATTGCGGCGGAAAGGTCCCCACGCATAGCCCTTGAGCGTGAGAAGATCTATAAAGTGCTTTCGTTCATCCGCAGCCAGGTTGGAATCCGCAAGGTGGGCTCGGCCGATGAGGTATTCTTCAAGCTCAGCCTCGCTCCCGCGCGTGAGTCTGCCCGCTCTGAAGCCCGGACGGACCGCGAGATCCTGGATGCGGCGGCCTTTCTGGTGGATCGGGGTGCTTCTCTTGGCGATGGCACGGAGTCTTCTATTATGAAAAAGTTAGAGTCCAAAGTGAAAATGCATTTTGCTTTATTGCTGGACAAGGATGAGGATGTGCGGAGGGTTATGGAGCTTCTAGAACTGTATTGGGTCGCCGGGGGCGGCGGGTTCTACGATATTCGGCTCAAATCTGCCGCGCATATGGCGAATTGGATGAATGTTAACAGTCATGTTTGGCAGGAATCCTCCTTTAAGGGCACAGAGGATGCTAAGAAATTGGCGGAGCGATGGGGTCGAGAGCAGATTCAAGATAGATTTGGACCTAGTTACAGAAATGTGGCTATCAGCACCATCCTGTCGGAGATTACCGTGAAGGCCGGAGAGCCCACGTCGATCGTTCGGGTGCCGAACAGTACTGAGTACTTGTATACGATTCCGTTATCCTTCTCAGTGAAAACGGAGCAGTCTGAAGCGGTCAAACGGGAACCGGGCAAGAAAGAAAAGGCGCTTGCGACGGAGATCGCGATGCTCGAGAGTAAAAGGGCCGCTTTTCAACATTTGCTTGATAAAGGCGTCGGAGAACCGGTGAAAAGTACTCTGCTGGCCCAGATCCCGGTTCTCGAGAAGACGATCCTTGAAAAAACCGAAGAGCTCAAGGCCCTTCAGGCAAGGCCGGAGGGCCCCAGGATCACTTTGGCAGGTTCCCTTTTGGAAACCGCCTCCTCCCGCTCCGAAGCCCGGACGGACCGGGAGATCCTGGATCTCGCGATCGATTTTTCGAGCCGGGGTTATAGCCGTGAAGACGCGAATCAATTGGAGGAGCTAACAAAATTCGTGATGAACGCGGAGCTGGCGCGTTCCGAGGGTGTTCCAGAGCCAGAAGTGGGACGGCCGACGCCGGAACGGGATCATGATATTCACAGGGTGATGGAGCTTCTGGAAATTTATAAGATCAAAGACACTAAGGATTATTATCTCCGCCTTACGATGGCCGCGAGACTGGCGGATTTTATGAATAAAAATCACTCTTCGTGGGGAAGGGTTTTCGAGAACGAAGAAAGGCGCGATTCTCGTTGGGAGGCGGCGGCGCAGAGAGAGGCTGAAGCCTTTGGCCGAGCGAAACTCATGGAACTGTCGAGTGGGGTCGACGAAAGCACCCGGGCCCGGATCACGGTGACGGCAGGCGACATGCATCCGTCTGACGATGTGGTTTTTTACTGTCAATTGTCCTATGCCGTAAAACCGGGTCGGGCTGAAGCTGTGAAGGCAAGCGCGGACGAGGATACCTTGGCGGCGGAGATCGCGGGGCTTGAGAGTAAACGGGCGGCCTTTCAAAAAATGCTTGATAAAAAAGGTATCGTAGACTCGGTGCGGCGTACTCTTGTGTCCCAGATCCCGGTTCTCGAGGAAGCGATCCGGACGAAAAAGGAGGCGCTCGCGGCTCTCCAGGCACAGGCGAAAAAAATCGGCAAATCCTACCGGCAGATCGCTGAGAAGGTTGTGAACGCCCTTCCGGGGCAGACGATCACGGTGACTTATATTCCCCAACCCTCGGCCGTGAGTCCTGCCGAGGCCCATAAGGTTGCGCTTGAGAGCCTAGAACTGCAAGTGATCGCGGAATTAAATAAAGGAAACCCCGACACCCCGGTACGCTTGAAGCCGGAAGAGATGGCCAAGTATATGTCGTGGATCCACGTGCCTTCGAACCCACTGAAGGCAAGGCGTGAAACAGACGGGTCTTCACTTTTCGAGTTTCAGGTGATGCTTGCTCCTGCCGCGAATCGTTCCGAAGCCCGGACGGACGGGGAGAAGCTGATTTCCAGGGTCGATTTGTCTCATCCGTGGCTCCGTGGATCGACTGCGGAGGTCCGCGTGACACTCGCGAAGGTCTTCCAGCGCTCCGAGATACGGGATCTGGTCCGCGGTGAGGTGGCCCCGGAGAATATCCCCGCGATCGAAGGCGCGGCGAGATCGGTAGGCAATCTTTATTCGGTGCCGGGCGTGGGGATCTTCATGGACCCGGCGAAACGGTCTGAGGCGCGCCTCTGGGTCGCTGCGGCGCTCATGATGGAACAGAATCCGCTTCCGGAAGCCAAAATACAGGCGGGATGGAAGGCGCTGAAGGCTCCTCAAGGGATCGAAAATGCGGACGTGCTCCTGATGGGGCGGAAACTTTTCCTGGCGGATGAACGCGCGGCGGTGGCCGTTAGCCGGTCCTCGGGCGGTGCTACGATTGCTGTGGTCGTCAAAGGTCGCGAGGAGCGGAGGCTTCTGAAAGAGCTTAACGAGCGTCTCGTTGCGGCAGGTCTTAAACCGATCCTTGCCGCCGATATGCTGAGGAAGCGTTTGCCAACTCTGGGCAGTTCCCGGGTCATGGCCTTGCTTTATCAGGGGGAGACCCTCCCTGAGGAATTGAGTCAATTGATAGCGGATGAGAACGTGATTCGCGTGGATAAGGCAATGCTTGGAAAATTCCTGCGTGAGGTGGGCGATTTCGTCAAAGATCTTGTGTCCGATCTTGCCGGCCGTTTCGCCACGGCGCGCAGCGCCTAATCTTATTCCTCCATTTCAACCTCGTAGCTTGAAATGGTTCGTGCAATCCTGTTTGGAGGGTTTCTTCTTGGAATTTCGCCAAGAATCGGTATAATTCACGCCTCCGATGACCTACGCGTCCCCATCGTCTAGGTTGGCCTAGGACACCAGGTTTTCATCCTGGTAACAGGGGTTCAAATCCCCTTGGGGACGCCAATTTTCGCGAGAGGCTTGGACTTCCGCGGGAACTGTTTCTTTCAGATTTTTCTCTAGACCACAGACTCATGGAAAATGGGCCGCTCCGGCCGGCATGAGGTTTGTTTCTTTTTTAAATCGTGGAGGGGTTATGACCCATCAAACAGAGACCACCGCGCGCCTGGGGCGTATTTTGGCGTGTCCGAAATGTCATGGAAATTTAATCGCCGAATTCTCCGGTCAGGTTGAAGTGGGCGTTTGTTCGGAAGGGTGCGGGACTTGGGTGAATATCCTTCAGGAAAAAGAATTCTGGGACCTGAAACCCGAAGTTTTTACGGTGGATGAACTGCTGCAATTCCGTAAAAATTATGAGGGCCTGGGCCCTGTGGGGCCGCTCCGCTACATTAATTGCCCGGTCTGCAGTCAGCTTATGAACCGGAAGGTCTGGGGAAGCTATTCGGGGGTTTTCGTCGACCGTTGCCAGGCCCATGGAACGTGGTATGGCAAAGAGGAGACCGAGAAGATCCGGGAATATATTCAAAAAGGCGGCGTGGAATATGAAAAATTCTGTCGCTCGGAATCCGGTTTAAGCGACCTCGGAATGAGATTGAGCCATCTTGAAACGCGGTTGGAGAGTAAAATAAATAACCTCCACAAGAGGTCGTATTTTTAACAGAGCTCGTTGCGGCGCCGTGGTCCGGCCTGAGTAAGACAGCTCGAATTCCTTTCCCGTCGCGGATACTATTCTTTTCCCCACCTGCCGGTTGCTGGCCGGCGCAAGTTCTCGCGAATGACGCCAAGCCCTGGGTTTCATCTCTCCAGCGTATCTTTCCGCCCCGAAACGGCAAGCTTGTCCCCAGGAGACTCCTTGAAGGGGTTTCCCTCTGACGGCTGGAGCCACGATTCCGATATACAAGGGTTCTTACGCATCCTATAATTTTAAAAATACAGACATTGCGATTTGGGTTTAAATTCCCCGAATGCCAAATGCAATATCGTGTGAAGAAAAGAGCGCGTATGGTGCGAGCCTCAAAAAAAATACTGGCTGCCTGTTCCTTCCTGGCAATCCTGTCCGCTTGTCACCTCGTCCAGGCGCAGGAAGATGCCTGGAAGCAAGCGTTCGATGAGCGCGTCCCTCTCAAGACAAGTTTTTCTTCCTTTTACGCCAAGAAATCGCCTCTGGGTGAGACCGCGCTTGGCTACACGTACATGGACACGATACGGCAGAACAGCCCCAATTGGGTCAAGCCGGTCGCGGACATTCAGACCCAGGTCAGGAAAGACAACACCTCCCAAACGATGACGCCGGCACGCTTTCGCATGTGGTATTGGGCGGATGTGATCCCGCAGCTCGAAGAGAACGCCATCAATGAACCTCTTGAGGCGGACGGCTTGACCTCCACCATGCGGAACGTCATGAAGTCCGAGAACGAGCGCGCGAACCCAAAATTAAAGAGCGACTTATCCGGGATCGGTGACGGGACGGCCCTCCTTGAAAAGGATCTTAGCGGCTCGCACGCCCGGCATTTCGCGAGGATCTACTCCGTGAGCGGGCCGTTGCGCCTCTCCGTGCGGATCATGATGATCGCTGAACTCAAAGTGTCGGAAGGCTACAACGGGTTGGATTCCGCCAATGGAATGAGCGTGGAGGATCTGGAGAAGAACGGAGGCCCCGAGCTTGGCGCGAAATTCCGCGATGCCGAAGGAAAAATGGAGAACGAAGCTCGGGAGCTGAGCCTTTCGATCATTAAAAGCTGGCGGTGCTGGCTCGATGCCAAGGTCGCGGGAGGGCCGGGTTTTAAAGGCTATTTCCCCTATGATCTGGACCCGTATTGGCTGCGCCCCGGAGAAGTGCCCGTGGGGCTGGTTCCGCTGGAAGTTCCGAAGGTGCAACGGTCGAGCCTGGGCGTGAATGCCCACTACAAAGAGGTGTTCGCTCCGGCTGCCAATGGCGCGCAGGAACTTGCCGTGGATTACCGCTACTCCATTCTGGTGTCAGGATTTGACTACACAACGATTGATAGTCCGGTTAAAGGTGCGCAGCGAGAGATGCAAAATGACCGGAAGAACAGCGAGGGCTGGAAGCAGTACAATCCCGAAGCCAAACCCATGGCGTCCATAAAATTCGGGAATGCGGACGAAGCTTATGCCGGAGAGAATTCCAGGAAAAGCAAAGACGGCTCCATGCCTTTCTTCAGCCGGATGCTGGACTTCCGGGTCGCGAATATCCTTGTCCGGATCGAGGGGAGCGGATCCCTCCCGCAAAAGGTCCCATTCTCGAAACCTGCGGCGACGATGGATGCGATGGGGCAAGCCCTTTTGAAAAGACTGGGCGCCGGCGCGGGAGTCGTGCCCTCTCCCGTCCGGGAGGAAAAAGAACCGGAAAAAGAAGCCGAGATCGAGGTGCAGCCATCCCAGGGAATCACGGACCTGAGCGTTGGATTGATCCCGGCCAGCTCGCTTTTGCCGGCCCGTATCTGCTATAAAAAAGGGGAGCCAGGAGAGGACGTGGTGTTCAGTTTCGCGGAAGATTCTCCGGGCGCGTTCGTGAACGGAAAAACAGCGGCGCGCGAAGTGACAGTCAAGGCGGACGCGTCAGGGAACGCTTTCGCGGAATATCAATACGATGAAAAGGCCGGCCCCTTGTCCGCACCACTCAAGGTCCCGATCCGGATCGCGGCGGGGGAGAAAAAATACCGGGCTGTTGTGAACGTCGGGTTGGGGCTGACTCTGGAGAATGTGAAAGCAGTTCCGGGGATCCCGGACGCGCTGGCCCTCGACACGCCGTACGCATTCCTGTTGCCCGTGAAAAGCACTTTTTATCCCAAGCTTAACGTGGCGGACTATGTCGCGCGCGCGGAGGCGTCGGGAGTGTGGTACCAGAAGACCGTGGCCGTGAAACTCGTGACCACCTGGGTCAATAAGGGCAGTAGCGAGGTCGATGACGTGCCTTATCGCGGAATGGCCCGCATCGCGTCGGCGCAGATCCCCGGCGTGAGTTTCCTTTCCGCGAAGTCCGAGCCATCTTATAACGCGGAGCAGGGCCGGTTCTGGTATCCGGCCGTGATCATGAAAACCATGGGGCAGCACGCGTACCAATTGACCGCGCAGATCGGGGTCGCGAATAAAGAGAGCTACCAGATGCTCGCCATGCCGATCGGTGAAAAGATGGTCCAGGATAAGGGGATCTTCGTGCTTTCCTCCGAAAAACCAACGCAGATGCTGGAATGGGCGGCCTGTTCGTTCCAGGCCACTGACAGGACGCAGTGGTTCATGCTGGAAGCGGTGAAGCTCATTCCTTTTTACGGCAAGGGAGTGGACTACTGGGTGACGGGGTGCAGCGCCTTATGCGGTCTTCAGAAAGGTGAATACGAAAAAACCTTGCTCGATGTCGCCGGTTGGGCCGGCGGCCAGTATCTGGATCATTTGACGGACAAGGAGATCATTGACGCGCTGCCGGTCAAGGACCAGAACGCGGTCTGGGCGGCGTTTACCACTTATTTCGGGATCGATATGTACAAGAAAAAGAAAGAGATCGAGGAACTCCCGAAATCAAGAACGAACGGCTGAGATTAGAGACGGATCGGCGTTGAATGCGCGGGGATTAGGACCGGAAGAGGGACTCTCCTGCCGTCATTTCTTTCAAATGAGACCGGAATCAAGAACCGTGGATATCACAGGGGGATAAACATGAAAGACCTTAAGGAAATCATGAATTTTATGCTGGGATTTATGCCGTGGATATTGTTCCTCTTCTTCTCCGGGCAAACGTTCGTCAGCCTCGAAAGATCCATCCTCATCGGCCTCTTGGCCAGTTTGATATTTGGCTTCAATGAATTGCGCAGGGGCTTCCTTCTTCAGTGGGGAACCTTGTTTTTCTTTATCCTGTGCGCGATCACCGTGAATTGCCTGAAATGGGTGTTCGTCGCGAAAAGCATGGGCATTATTTCCAATGGATTTCTCGCCCTTGTGATCTGGTGGACGATCCTTTCCGGAAAGCCTTTTACCCTGCAATATGCCCGCGCGGAGCTTCCCAAGGAGAGATGGAACGAGCCGGCCCTTCTGCTTAGCTGTCGCTTGCTGGCTATTGTTTGGGCGCTTTTATTGACTTTTCTGGCGCTTGTGGCATGTTTCAAAAGTTTGAATCCTTCCCTGTACCCTGATGGGATCTATCTGGGCATCAGCATCGCGGTGATCGTCGGAGGGATCGTTTTTACTTCGGTGTATAAGAAATACAAACGAAATCAAGCTCATCCCAAATTATGACCGGCTTCCGCGAATTACGACCGGAAGTTCCTCCCCCCCCGGGGCCATTAGACGGAAAATGATACTTCCTAAAGTCAAACCGGACGATGTAGCCCTGTATTATGAAATTCACGGCACAGGTGCGCCTCTGTTGCTTATAGCCGGATTGGGCTCGGATGGCTCGAGTTGGGGAAGTGTCGTCGCGAAACTCTCGGCGCGTTTCAAGGTTATCACATTCGACAATCGGGGAGCGGGACGCAGTGAGGTTCCGCATCAGGGATATACCGTGGGCCGGATGGCGGAGGATACCAACCGATTGCTTGATCATTTAAAGATCAAAAAGGCGCATGTCCTGGGCCATTCGCTGGGCGGTTATGTCGCGCAGGAGCTCGCGATCGCTTATCCGGAGCGCGTCGATCGGCTTATCCTGGCAAGCACTGCCGCAGTCTCTTCCGTACGTAATAACGCGCTTTTTCTGAAATTCTACAACGAGCTTGAGGAAGGCGGCGATCCGGAGGCCTGGATCCGGGGATGGGTCCGGTGGCTCTTTTCCCCGAAGTATCTGGTCCGAAAGACATTTGTCGAAGCGTTCGTGAAGAACCGGGTGAAACGCCCGTTGGCAGGGTTGGCACACGGGCTCAAAGGGCAGATTGACGCAATCGCGTTATTTGATTCGCACGACAGACTGGACAGGATCAAAGCCAAAACGTTGGTGATGGCGGGAAAGGAAGACATCCTGATCCTTCCCGGGGAAGCGGAGACGCTCTCTCAGGGAATTTCCGGAAGCGTTTTTCAATGCCTGGAGGGCGCAGCCCACTGTATGCACATTGAAAACCGTGGGTTGTTCGTAAATTGTGTGAATGAATTCTTGCTGGCCGGGTAAGCTGTCGGCGAAGGCCGCGAATGTCCCGCCCTAAACAATGCATCCTGTCATTGTTTTTCTACTTCGTTCATTGCTGACCGTGAACACAGAGACCGAATTCATCAAAGTGATATCCCTCTCGTATTGAGTTTCTGTTTTAAAAACCGCTCAGGCCGCGGGCTTAAACGAACCCTGCTTGTCGGCGGGGCGTGTCGTGGAAAGGGACGGAAGCTCCCGGATTTATTTTTCGCAGGTCTATCTTTTTGATCTCCCCACTGGTACAGTTCTAATAGGCCAAGAGATGTTGGTTATGGCTCGGGGGGATAAGCCCCCTAGTAGGATAGAGCCTCTCTTGGCGTGCTCTTTTGGAAATGATCGGTTCGGCTTGCGCGGGGAGGGGCTTTATCCCCCGGAGAACCTTCGCAGGCCAGAGGCGATTTGGATAAAGCAAATGGCCTTTTTGAGGTTACTGACGCCAGAAAATCGCTTTACTGGCAACGCCCCACCTTTCGGGGCTGTCCTGAAGGAATTGAGTGTCCTTCCAGTGATCTCGCACTGAGGCTTAGCTTCGGTTACGCGCTTGGCTGCTCCATCGTCCAAGTTCCCTGACCCTCGCTGAGCCTTTTCTGTTTTCAGGGGCTTCCGGCATCCGGTTTGTATCGACATCCCCAGAAGAATCAGTTGTCTTCGACCCTTTCAAGCTTCAATGTCAATTCTGCCGCAATCAGTTATTCCTTCAAAAGGTAAATCCGGGACAGCCTCAGGATAGGAGGGCTGCGTCGCTCGTCTTGGTCTCCCGATTTAAGTGCAACGGCTAAAGCCACTAAGCGTATACTTGTAGCCTGCGTCCTATTTATTTACAGTTACCGGAACTTTTTCTATCCTCCTAGTGTCTAAGCTGTAATCAAAGGAGGCTTCGATATGTTAAAAAAAATCCTGATAGTGATTTTCATCCTTGCTTGCCTGTTACCGTCCCCCTTGGCTTTTGCCCATGGAGGCTATGGAGGACATGGTGGGGGGCACGGTGGTGGAC
>Ga0118677_10013372_pt1 | contig 11812 bp, 11 predicted proteins | sample AliMusrvi5mmetaG_FD_86154 | JGI IMG/M metagenome (GOLD analysis project Ga0118677, IMG submission 86154) | reverse complement strand
CATCAGGACACGTGGAGACATTTACCGATCCACTCACTGAGTGCACCGCATGTCATAAGCGCTACCGCGCCGATCATCTAGAAGAAGCATTTGAAGCAAAGCACAACCGCAAGGCAACATCGATGGATGAAGTAAATTGCCCAAACTGCGGAGTAAAAGGAAAGTTCACCGTTCCTAAGCAATTCTCTGGTCTTCTTAAGACCTATCTAGGCGCTGTGGAAGATGAATCAGGTCTTGCTTATCTTCGCCCTGAAACAGCCCAAGGTATCTTCATTAACTTCGAGAACGTTGCGACAACCTCTCGCAAGAAGCCGCCCTTTGGTATCGGGCAGATCGGAAAGTCTTTCCGTAATGAAATTACCCCAGGTAACTTTATTTTTAGAACGCGTGAGTTTGAGCAGATGGAGATGGAGTTCTTCGTTGTTCCTGGAACAGATGAAGAGTGGCATCAATATTGGATCGATACACGCCTGGCTTGGTATAAAGATCTAGGAATCAATCCAGATCGCCTGCGTCTATTTGAGCATCCAAAAGAAAAGCTCTCTCATTACTCTAAGCGCACGGTAGATATTGAATATAAGTTTGAATTCAATGGAACAGAGTGGGGCGAGCTAGAAGGCATTGCCTCTCGTACTGACTTTGATCTTAAAGCTCACAGCGCTGCATCTGGAAAAGATCTTTCACACTTTGATCAAGAATCTGGTGAACGTTGGGTGCCATTTGTTATTGAACCTGCAGCAGGTGTGGATCGCTGCACGCTGACATTTATGATGGATGCTTTCACAGAAGATGAAGCGCCAAATTCAAAGGGTGAGATGGAAAAGCGCGCTGTGATGAAGCTAGATCACCGCCTTGCTCCTATTAAGGCAGCTGTACTTCCACTTTCTCGTAATGCTGATCTCTCACCTAAAGCGCGAGATCTTGCAGCAGAGCTACGTAAGAACTGGTCTGTTGATTTCGATGATGCAGGAGCAATTGGTCGTCGCTATCGCCGTCAAGATGAGATCGGTACACCATTTTGTATCACGATCGACTTTGAGTCACTAGAAGATAACGCTGTGACTATCCGCGCGCGAGACACCATGGCTCAAGAGCGTATTGGTATTGATCAAGTGCAGGCATGGCTTGCACCTCGTCTCCTTGGTGCCTAAGTAGCCATGCTCACACAGATAAAACCACTTCGTCTACCTATTGCTAATGGGCAAGTTGCTAATAACGAAGTTGTTTTAGATACACCTGTTGTTTTAGCTCCTATGGCAGGTATTACCAACTCAGCCTTTAGAACACTCTGCCGTGAACAAGGCGCAGGGTTATTTGTTTCAGAGATGGTGACTGCGCGCGCGCTGATTGAACGCCACCCAGAGACAATGCGCTTGATTACACCAGGAAAAGGTGAAACACCGCGCTCTGTTCAACTCTATGCAGTGGATCCTGTTGTTGTGGGCAAAGCAATCACGATGCTGATGGAAGAAAATCTTGCCGATCACATCGATTTAAACTTTGGATGTCCTGTTCCTAAGGTGACACGAAGAGGCGGGGGAGCAGCGCTTCCTTTTAAGCGCAAACTATTTTCGGCAATTGTTGAGAGCTCAGTAAAAGCAGCAGCGCCCTTTGGTGTTCCAGTAACAGTGAAGATGCGGGTTGGAATTAATAGTGATCACCACACATACCTTGAAGCAGGAAAATCAGCAGCAGATGCAGGAGTTGCTTGGGTTGCTCTGCATGCTCGCACAGCAGAACAGATGTATGAAGGCCAAGCAGATTGGTCTGCAATCGCGCGCCTAGTTGAACATATGGCGCCAACAGGAGTTCCTGTATTAGGTAATGGCGATATTTGGTCAGGTGCCGATGGAGTGCGCATGGTCAATGAAACAGGATGCGCCGGAGTAGTTGTGGGCCGAGGATGTTTAGGCCGGCCATGGCTCTTTGCAGATTTAGTGAGTGCATTTAAGGGCGAGGCATCCCCGGCACAACCAACGCTCTTTGAAGTGCGCCAAGTGATGATGCGTCACGGGCAATTGCTTGTTGAATTCTTTGAATCAGAAGGACGAGCCATGCGAGATTTTCGAAAGCATATGGCTTGGTATCTCAAGGGTTTTTCTGTTCCAAGGGCGCTTCGCGCAAACTTTGGAATGGTTTCATCCTTAGGTGAACTTGAGCATTTACTTGATCAGCTAGAAGACCAGCAATACCCAGTAGATATTGCAGATGCTCCCCGGGGGCGCCGTAGCCACGGCCGATCAGTACATCTTCCAGATGGATGGCTTGATGATCCAGATGAATTTGCCTCCATCACTATCGATGACGCTGTTTCGGGCGGCTAATGAATGTTTCTCTTTAAAATCATCAAAAGGCTTTTCCAGTTTGCGCTACTACTCGTCATCATCATTCCCTTATATGTTGCGGGAAATATCTGGTGGAGCGCGCATCACCTGACAACACACTCATCTGATGTCATCGTTGTTATGGGCGCCGCTGAATACAACGGAGTTGCCTCCGGGGTCTTGCAAGAGCGCATCTATGAAACAGGCAAGGTATTTGGTTCTGGGCTAGCTCCTGTTGTGATTACTGTTGGCGGCAGACAAAAGAGTGATGTTTATACCGAGGCGAGCACGAGTTATAAAGCACTGATCAAGCTTGGCATTCCTAAGAAGAAGATTGTTCTTCTTGCAACTGGCAAAGACACCTTATCTAGCACTGTTGCTTATGTTTCTTATATGAAACTTCATAGAATGAAGAGCGTGATTATTGTGACCGATCCATATCATTGCTATCGGGCGGTATCTGAAGCAAAAGATTTAGGAGTAGATGCCACATGCGCTGGGGTTGAAAACGGACCAGGATCGCTGAAGTTCACAGGAATTAAGTATGTCACCCGCGAAACCGGAGCGTATTTGGCCTATAAGTCAGTGGGCCACTTTGGTATTCACCTGAGTGATCAGATTAAGAACTAGCCCAATAGGCTACGGCTATGGTTTTACGACAAGCGAGTGAATCTCCTGGTTACACACCAGATGATCGAGGCCGCTATATCAATGAACCAGCAAAGCGTGGTGGTCGTACTGAATTTGCTCGCGACCGAGCACGAATTATTCATTCATTTGCCCTGAGGCGACTTGCTGCAAAGACACAGATTGCTGTTCCTTGGTTAACAGATTTTCCCAGAACAAGACTTTCTCATTCACTTGAATGCGCTCAAGTAGGAAGAGAGCTAGGCGCTGCACTTGGCGCAGATCCAGATTTGATGGAAGGTGCATGTTTAGCCCACGATATTGGTCATCCTCCCTTTGGTCATAATGGCGAGGATGCTTTAAATAAAATTGCCGAAGAATGTGGCGGCTTTGAAGGTAATGCGCAATCTTTTCGTCTCCTGGTTCGCTTAGAGGCAAAGACAGTTGATGCCAAGGGACGATCAGTTGGTTTAAATCTCACACGCGCCACACTGGACGCTGCAACGAAGTATCCGTGGCCACGGGCAACAAATGCTCGCAAGTTTGGTGTTTATGATGATGATCTAGATATTTTTAACTGGGTAAGAAAAGGCGCAGAGCAAGGCGCGCAATCTATGGAAGCCCAGATTATGGATTGGTCAGATGATGTTGCCTATAGCGTGCACGATTTAGAAGACGCGTTAGTAACAGGACAAGTAAAACTTGAGGCACTGGGCGCTAATCTTCCCCAGCTCTATAAAGTTGCAAGTGAAACTTATATGCCAGATATCACCGAAGCGGAAGCTGCAAGGGCGCTTTCTGAACTTCAGAAGCTTTCTTGTTGGCCAAAAAATTATGATGGCAGCCATGCCCAACTTGCTGGGCTCAAAGATCTTGCAAGCCAGCTCATTGGCAGATTCGCTCTCGCGGCAGAAACTGCAACCCGTGATCAATATGGCGATGGGGATCTGACTAGGTACTCTGCAAATCTTGTTGTCCCGCGCGAGCAAAAAGCTGAGGTAGCAATCTTGAAATCAGTTGCTGCTTTTTATGTGATTAATGCAAGTGCTGCGCTTATTCGTTATGCCGATCAACAGAAGATCTTGCAAGAGCTAGTAGAGATGGTCCTTTCAAAGGCTCCACATTCACTTGAGTCTTTCTTCCAAGATGATTGGAAGCAGGCATCTACCGATGGGCAGAAATTACGCGTTGTTGTGGACCAAGTCGCCTCACTGACTGACCCAGGTGCCTACGCTCTGCACGCCAAGCTTTCGGGTAAATAAAGCCCGGCGGCCTAACCCAATAAGATGCCCGTATGGCTGGGCGCATTCGTGATGAGGACGTTGTTTACGTCCGTGAGCACACACCGATTGATGATGTGGTGGGTGATTTCGTCCAACTCAAAAATGCAGGTGGGGGACAGAAGAAAGGCTTATGTCCTTTCCACGACGAGAAGAGTCCTTCTTTCCATGTAACGCCAAGTAAAGGATTCTTCCACTGCTTTGGTTGCGGGGTAGGTGGGGATGCAATTAATTTCCTCATGAAGCTAGAACATTTAACTTTCACAGAAACAGTAGAGCGCCTTGCTGAACGCATCGGTTATCAATTGCACTATGACAGCACGGGGCCGAGCGCCGGAAGCGGTATCAACCGCTCGCGGCTTGTTGCAGCAAATATCGCCGCTGCTAAGTTCTATCAAGAGCAGTTAGGCGCCGTTGGTCCTGCGCAGGTTGGACGAGAGTTTCTGACAGGGCGCGGCTTTGATAAAGAAGCAGCAGCAAACTTTGGCATTGGATACGCACCAGATGAATGGGATGGCCTCTATAAGCACCTTTCTCCTCTTGGTTACACAGATGCAGAGCTCAACCTTGCAGGACTAACAAAAGAAGGATCTCGCGGGGGACTCATTGATCGTTATCGCAATCGTCTGGTATGGCCTATTAAAGATATCTCAGGAGATATCGTCGGCTTTGGCGCTCGCAAGTTAGCTAGCGATGATGTTGATCAAGGCCCTAAATACTTAAATACCGCTGAAACTCCTATCTATAAGAAAAGCCAGATTCTTTATGGTTTAGATATGGCAAAGAAAGAGATCGCTAAGAAACGCCAAGTTGTAATCGTTGAAGGTTACACAGATGTGATGGCATGTCATTTGGCTGGAATTACAACCGCAGTTGCCACATGCGGAACTGCATTTGGCGATGATCACATACGTATTATTAGAAGGCTTCTTATGGATGATGACGCCTTTAGAGGTGAGGTGATCTTCACCTTTGATGGAGACGCCGCAGGACAAAAAGCAGCCCTTCGCGCCTTTGATGATGATCAGAAGTTTGTTGCTCAGACATTTGTTGCCGTTGAACCAAGCGGCATGGATCCATGTGAACTTCGCCAATCAGGTGGAGACGCTGCTGTAAGAGATCTTGTTGCACGGCGAGTTCCGCTCTTTGAATTTGCTATGCGCTCAGTGATCGCTCAATACGATGTGAGCGCAGCAGAAGGACGCGTCAATGCACTCAATCAAGTTGCTCCTCTTGTTGGAAAGATCCGCGATGCATCCCTTCGCCCTGAATATGTGCGCCTCGTTGCAGGATGGCTTGGAATGGAAGTAGATACCGTTGCAGCAGCAGTAAAGCGAGTTGCAGGCAAGAGCAATACTCCTCTTCCAGATGTGCCTGCCGCGCAAGTGAATTTAAAAGATCCGCTGCTTATGCTTGAGCGAGAAGTATTGAAGGTAAAGCTACAAGTACCAGAGCTCATCTCTGGGTGGAGTGATATCGAATCAAATGCCTTTACTTATGAGCCATATGCCGCGCTTCGCGCTCAGATTGACGCAGTATCAGATGCAGATATAACAACTCTTCTTACTCGCACAGAAGATGCATCCCTTCAAGGAATTATCACCGAACTTACCGTTGAGCCGATTCGCAGTGACGGAGAAGTTTCTGAGAGATATGCCTTGGCGCTGACTGCCAGACTTCGCGAAGTTGCTTTAAGCCGCCAGATAGCAGAGGTGAAGTCCACATTGCAGCGGCTAAATCCGGTGGAGGAAGAAGTGAAATACAACGAGATCTTCACAGAACTGATGACCCTTGAGACAAAGAAGCGAGCCCAAAAAGATGTGGCGATGGGTGAGATTTAGCCAAATCTGCTCACCTTGCTAAGATTGCGCTTCCTCACTATTCCCCGGTGAGGGCTTAACAAGTTCATAGTCCCTGATAGCTCAATTGGCAGAGCAGCCGGCTGTTAACCGGCAGGTTCTTGGTTCGAGTCCAAGTCAGGGAGCCACTTATTCTGAGAGTTTGGCTCCCATGTTTTTAAGGTTGATCGGATAAGGTGCGCTTTCTATGAACAAAATACTTGCTACCTGGAAAACGCAATCACTTGGAACAAGAATCCTTCGCTTTTGGCTTGGAGCAACATGGCTCTATGGCGGTTGGCAGAAGGCAACGGACCCAACATTTCTAGATAAAGCATCGGCTAATTACATTGGTCAGCAACTCTCTGGTTATGCAACGTCATCTCCTGTTGGTTTTGTTCTCAAACACTTTATCGAGCATGCAACACAAATTGGCGTGCTCACAATGCTCATTGAATTTGCGATCGGTATCGCCGTACTTTCAGGTGCGTTTCTAGATCTTGCTATCTTGGGCGGGGCAGCCGTTTCATTTGGTCTCTGGCTCTCAGTTTCTTGGCATGCATACCCATACTTCTATGGCAGCGATAGCGCCTACTTTGCCATGTGGATTGGCTTGTTCTTTCTTGTTCGCAAGGAGCGCACACGTAAGGTTTCATTCATTCCAAATCTGACTGATCGCCGTGAATTTGTAAAGATTCTTGGTGTTGGGGCAACAGCAGTCATTGCTGCAATCGCAGGAAGTGGACTTCAAAAGAAGCTTCCAAAGGCCGCTGTTGGCAAAGAGATCGTAAAGCTTGCCGATTTCCCCGTCGGTTCAGTAAAACAATTCACCGCTCCAGATGGAAATCCTGCATTTTTATTTCGCACAAAAGCTGGAGTATTTGCTTACTCCGCTGTCTGCACCCACCAAGGCTGCGTAGTTGCCTATAGCGGAGCAGATCACACGCTTAACTGTGCATGTCACGGCGGAAAGTTTGATCCTGCAAATGGCGGAAAAGTGCTTGGCGGACCTCCTCCATCACCTCTTCCTTCATATAAAGTGGCACTTCAAGGTGCCAGCATCGTCACTGCGTAACCTGCAGTTAACATCTCACCTATAAGGTTTTACCCATGGGAATCTTCAAACTTCAGATCGCACTTCCAGATCGTCCAGGCTCACTCGGCGCTGTTGCTTCAGCAATTGGTTTTGCCGGGGGAGATATTCGCTCTCTTGTCACTGTAAAGACAGAGAACGGAAAAGGAATTGATGATGTAACTGTTGCAATTCCAGGCACAGATCCAACAGATCTACTTCAAGTGCTCAGTGATATTGGCGGAGTTGAAGTCCGCTCAATTGAACCAGCTGTTTAATATCTACTTCTGCCCAGCGTGATGATCTGCGATCATCGCAGTTAGATCAAGCGCCGGCTTCCATCCAAGAACTTTCTGAGCTTTATCTATCGAGGCAACAAGCCTTGCAGGATCACCATCTCTGCGCGGGGCATCAACTGTGGCAATCTTTCTCCCTAATACCTTTTCACTTGCGCTAATTACCTCTCGCACAGAATTTCCTCTGCCGCTGCCGATATTAATAATCTCATGATGTGATGTGAGCTTATCTAAAGCCAAGATGTGAGCGTCAATCAAATCAACAACGTGGACATAGTCGCGCACACATGTTCCATCTGGCGTATCCCAATCTGTGCCAAATATTTTTAAAGGATTTTCACCAGTCGCCTTGAGGACATTAGGAATCAGATGCGTCTCATTCGCATGGCGCTCAGAGATCCAGCCGTGCTTGGTCTTAAGCGCCCCTGCAACATTGAAATAACGAAGGCTGATTGCAGAAAGCTTTGACGCACTAATCATTTGGTCAATTTCAAGTTTCGTCTGCCCATATGGGTTTGTTGGTGCAGCCGGGGAGTCTTCAGTGATCAGATCACTTGTTGGCTGACCATATGTGGCAGCACTTGATGAAAAGACAAGGCGCTCAACTCCTGCACTGTTCATTGCAGCTAAGAGATTTGCTGTGCCACCGATGTTGACCTCGCGATAAAGATCAGGCTTCTGGGTTGATTCACCGACAAGAGATTTACCAGCAAAGTGCATGACTGCTGCGCAGTTTTGTATTGCTTGTTTTAGTGCGGATGGATCAAGGAGTGATCCTTCGATAAAACTTGCGCGAGGATCAACTGCATCTTTATGACCAGTAGAAAGATCATCAAAGACAACAACCTCATGTCCTTGGTCAATAAGAACTGTGGCAGCAACTGAGCCGATATATCCAGCTCCGCCTGTTACAAGTATCTTGCTCACAAGAAGAGCCTAGTAGCGAACTTGGCCTATGCAGGTATCTACGGGAGTTGGCTTAGGTCTTGGTGTGGGAGAAGGCGTAGGAGTAGGTGTTGGAGCAATGCCTTGCGTGACAACAAAGGTCACAGGTATCTGAACCGGCGCTTCTGTGCCACTTTGATCGGTGAAATCAATCGTTCCTAAATAAGTTCCTGCAGTAAGACCAGTAATAGATAAATTCCAACGACCAGATGATGTGCGCACAGGATCCTGCTTGCCAGGGATCATTCCAGAAGATGCAGGCGTAAAGGCAACAGTTCCTGTGACAACAGGAGAGTTATCTGGCCTCAAGACATCTACGCTAAAAGTTACTGGATCATTAGTTGTTGCAGCCACCTGACTGACAATATTCATTGTTGTTGGCTCGTTAATCGGCAACATATCTGTAACCTCAGGTGTCCAAACGCCCTTGAGAAGTTTTACAAAAGCGCTAGATGATCCATTAAAGACATTGAGATCAACGCGATTACTTGGGATGCCATATTTGCTAGCGATTCCGCACGATGAGTACTGCCAGATCTGCCAGTTAGCTGTGCAATCAGCATTTGCCCAGGCGTGGGCATAACAACCAACTTTCTTGGAGTTTGGTTGGTTTGTCGGCACTGCAGGGCTCAAACTGTAATGGGCGAGCCAGAGGGGATACTGACGCAGAGCGGTGGAGCGCACAAGATTGTTTTCTAGGAAATTTGCATAGGAATATAAGAAAGGCTTGCGATGAGTCTTGTTGTAAACAGTATCAAGCCAGCTCTGGGTCCAGATGCTAATCAGATTCTTACTCGTATATTTGGCGCAGCTTCCATATTGATTAACTCTCACGCAATTGTTTTCCATATCTAAGGCAACTGGCATATCGCGCTTGCCATATCCACCGAGTGAGGCAATGCGCCAGATCATCTTCTGGGCTTGAGCCTGTGCATCTTGAACGACAATGTTTTGATCTGTGGTATCAGGAAGTGTGGCGTAGTAATAGAAAGATGTATAGAGCTTTGCAGCTTGCGCTGCTTTGCGATCGGGTAAGAAGTACTTCATCGCTTGCGTGTCATAGCGATCAAAGGTATCTCCGCCTTTAATGATGACAAAACGAATGCCAGATGCATACATCTTTTTAAAGTCGATAGCTGCTTCACCTGGATGTTGGTAAACGCTGATATCAAGTCCTGCAATATGTTGGCCAAGGCCAAGTGCATCGATTGCTTTGGCAGGGGCAAAAGCCCAGACAGAATCACAGACCAAAGTAAGGCAGAGCGTCAGGACAACTAGAAGCTTTTTCATACCTCAGAAATTGTAGGCGTAATCCCAAATACCTCATGAAAGGACTCTTGCAAAACAACAATGTGTTTTGGATTACGCGCCATACTGAAATCGTGTTGGCCGCCAAACTTCTGACTATCCATGAAGTTAATTCTCAGGTTATTGCCTTCAAAACTCACAAGTCTTGCATCAAAGAAGGCGAGCCAGACGATCCGATCTTTGGCCAGAAGTGAATCTAAAACTTCATTCCAGCGAGCTTTCACTGCTGATAAATCTAGTGAAGCGCTCATGTCTGAAGATTAGCAAGACAGAGTCATTGCTGCTTCAAAGAAGGCTATGAGGCCCTCACAAAAGGAGTACTGTGAAAGGAGCATGTCATATTTTGGAGAACTACTCCCATCACGTTCAGATTATGCGACGCTTAAAAATGGCTGGCGACATGATCTTCTCTCTGGTGTAACAGTAGGAATAGTTGCCCTTCCACTTGCACTGGCATTTGGAATCACAACTGGAGCAGGGGCACAGGCGGGTTTAATTACTGCGATTTACGCCGGGTTTATTGCCGCAATATTTGGTGGTTCAAATTTTCAAGTAAGTGGCCCAACTGGCGCAATGACAGTTGTTCTTGTTCCCATAGTTTCTCACTTTGGTATTGCTTCTCTCATGCCGCTGGGATTAGTTGCCGGAGCACTTGTCATCATCATGGGTCTTACTCATTGCGGAGCGCTCATCAACAAAGTCCCATGGCCGGTCATGGAGGGCTTTACCTTAGGAATAGCGATTGTCATCGCACTGCAGCAAATCCCATCGGCGTTTGCCGCCCGCAATATTCCAGGTAGCAACACCATCGAGACAGCATGGCGAACACTTAAGAGCGCGGTCCAGCTTGGAACACATTGGATGGCGCTATTCATCGTGGCTTTCACGCTCGTCATTAAATTTAGCTATTCCCACCTGGCAAAGCGCATGCATTTTAAGGTACACATTCCTGCTAGCTTTGTTGCGATATTGCTCAGCACACTCGTTGTGGAAATCTTCCACCTGAAAGTTCCTTCGATCGGAAAATTGCCTCGCACTCTTTATATTCATCATTCTTTGGGTGAATCACGCATAGGCATAACAAGCCTTGCAATAGGGGCAATAGAGATCGCCCTGCTTGCTTCTATTGAATCACTACTTTCAGCCAGGGTTGCCGATCAGATGTCACATATTCATGATGTGGCCCATGCATATAAACCTAATCGCGAACTAGTTGGCCAGGGCATAGGAACAATTCTTTCTTCCATGGTTGGGGGAATGCCAGCAACCGGCGCCATTGCGCGCACTGGTGTAAATATTCGCGCCGGCGGCAAGAGCCGTTTATCTGCGATCTTTCACGCAATATTTCTCTTGATTGTTGTGCTGCTACTGAGTCCAATTATTTCTAAAATTCCAATGAGCGCGCTAGGGGCTGTACTCATCGGCACGAGTTACCGGATAGCAAGCCCAGGAAACTTGAGAGAACTCTTACGCACCACAAAGGCAAGTGCAATTACATTGCTTGCTACAGCTCTATTAGTTGTTTTAGTCGGATTGATCTGGGCCATTGCCGCTGGGGTATGCATTTATTATATTTTGCACCGCAGGCAAGTGAGGCAAGCAAAACTTAAACCTACGACAACCGAAATATAAAAGAGTAATTAGAGAGTTTTAAGATGCTTGAGTGCCAGTTCAGTCGAATTGAATTCAACATTTTGAAAGTTTGCTCGGTAGGCAAGTGCCAGAAGCAGCCTCAAGTTAATATTCACATCCGGGTATATTCCAAAGACCCGAGCTGATCGACTGATTACATTTTCGACAGTTTTTATTGAAAAATGAGTTCTCTCGGAAATTGATGCATTTGAGTTACCGGTACAAACACATTGTAAAATTAAGTGCTCAGTCGGCGTTAACTCTCTACTCATTTTTCTCAGATGATCGATCATTGCTCTCCTTGATTGACACCCCATGAAGACTTGCTCTTTTCAGTGTATGCCTCTTTTGGCATAAAGAGCTGAGAGTTTGTCAGGAATTTCACCAATGTGACTTTAGTAAGCGTGAGTGAGGCAAGTAGGACTCGAACCTACGACGACCGAATTATGAGTTCGGGGCTCTAACCAACTGAGCTATTGCCTCTTTGCTG
>Ga0118677_10013371_pt1 | contig 11812 bp, 6 predicted proteins | sample AliMusrvi5mmetaG_FD_86154 | JGI IMG/M metagenome (GOLD analysis project Ga0118677, IMG submission 86154) | reverse complement strand
CTTTAAAGCAAGCCGGCGGCATCAGCATGCATTATCGTTTGCCATGTCAATTTATCTGAAATTTGCACTGTTTCAGGCAGCCATCATTATTCCCTTTATTGCAGGCACTAGCCTTCGATCACGCATTGTCCGGCCCCAGGAGATGAGCCGAAGTCTTGTGCGCGTCAATATTATCGGCCTTGAACCCCTCATCGTGCTGTGGTGCACCTGGGGGCTCACGTTGTCGGCGCGCCTCATGATTTTGCCGGTTTTCGGCTTCGGGCTTGTTGCTGTTGGAGTTCTTGCGGGCTCGCTTGCGGCCACGTTTCTCAAGTTGAACGGCCCACGGCGCAAGAGCTTTCTTATCTGTTCGTCCCTGGCAAACCATGGTTTTACCATGGGCGGGGCGCTCTGCTATTTTTTTTACGGCGAACAGGGGCTGGGGTATTCGGTTATTCTGGTCCTCTACTTCATACCCTATGTGTACGGTCTTGTGTTTCCCTATATGAAGGCAGGCTCCGGGAGTCGTATATTTCCCCGCGGAGAGCTGAAAAGAATCATTTTCAGCCTGCAGAACATGCCGCTGTTTGCCATGGCAGCGGCCTTGCTGCTCAATGCCGCCGGCATCAGCCGACCAGATATTTCATTTCCCGTTGATGCACTGCTGCTGATTTCTGTTGCACTGTATTATTTTACGCTCGGCATTACCTTTACCGGCTTTGATATCCACGGCATACGGCGGGAACTTGCAGCGCTGTCAGCCATTAAGTTTATTATAGTCCCCGGGGTGGCGTTTCTGCTGCTCTCGGCGCTGCCCCTTGAACCGGTGGTGAAGGGAGTGATACAGTTGCAGGCCTGTATGCCGGCGGCAATCTATTCAGTCGTAACGGCTGTGCTTTTTGATCAGGATTCCAAGCTTGCCTCAAGCCTTTTTGTCTGCAATACGGTCATCTTTCTGGTGGCGGTGCTGCCGGTTATTTTTCTGCTGGCGTAAAGTTTTTTTAAGCCTGCAAGCTTTGTTTTTGGTACTGCTTCAGGCTGGAAGTTTTTAAATATAGAGGGGGGATATATTGCATCAATTTGAGATTGCCGTCTTACCTCTGCTACTATTCCCTGACTCTCCAGCCACAGCCAGCAGTGTTTTTCTTTCCTTCCGTTGCGCCGGGTCCAGCATTGTTTTATTTTTTGCTATTTTAAAGGTGCTGATCAGCTGCTGTAAAAGAATGGCCTGGCTTGAAAGCTCTTCGGCTGATGATGCATTTTCCTCGGCATAGGCAGTGTTCTGCTGTGTCACCTGATCCACCTGTCCAAGGGCGCTGGTGATCTGGGCTACACCCTGTGCCTGCTCGTTTGATGCTGCGGCTATCTCCCCCACAAGGTCGCTTACTTTCTGCCCTGTCCCGACGATCACTTGCAGCGCGGCAGCGGTTTTGGTTGCTATCTGGGACCCGGCCGCAACCTTCTTCGCCGAACTTTCAATCATTTCAGCCGTGTCTTTTGCCGCCTTTGCACTCCGGGCTGCTAGGCTACGGACTTCTTCAGCAACAACGGCAAAACCTTTTCCGTATTTTCCCGCCCGGGCAGCCTCGACCGCCGCGTTCAATGCCAAAAGATTTGTCTGAAAAGCGATTTCATCTATTACCTTGATTATTTTTGATATGGTCTGGCTTGACACGTTGATATCCTGTATGGCTGTAACCATCTGCATCATCTGCGTATTTCCCTTATCGGCAGAATCTCTGGACTCTGCGGCAAACTTATTTGCCTGCGAGGCATTTTCGGCATTCTGTCTGGTCTGGGATCCAATCTCGTTCATGGAACTGGTGATCTCCTCAAGGGAGCTCGCCTGCTCGGATGCTCCCTGCGACATATCATGAGAGGTAGAACGCAACTGGGCGGAACCGGCGGCTACATTGCCCGCTACAGCTTGAATCTCAGAAACCATATTTGAAAGCTTGCCCACCATTTTTAGCAGGGCATGACCCAGCGCATCCCTGTCCGACAATGCTGTCACCTGAACCGAAAGGTCGCCGTCTGCTATTCGTTCGGCTATCTTGACCATCGCTCGCAGATTGGACGCCATGGTGTTCAGTGCTTGGGCTAAAACGCCGATTTCATCTTCCTGATGCATCTCAAATTTCTGCTCGAGGTCGCCCTCAGCAATCTTTTGAGCAAATCGAACGCCCCTGAGTATGGGGGTGGTTATTAGTCGTGCAATAATAAATCCGACTGCGAGGGCCAGACAGATGATCAAAAAAGTCAAAAGACTGAGACTCCAGCTCATTTTTTTTGTTGTGATGCTGATATCCTCGGACGTTTGATTCATTTCTCCCCATCCTGATGCCATGACATCAGCTGAAAGCTGGACAATTTCAGGAGCAAGGGGAAACAGTGTTTTTTCAATTTCATCATGCATTTTTAAAGTGAGTGCAGCAAGTCCATCAAAATCATCAAGGTAGTCTTCAACCAGGCTCTTGTCGGCCTCACTTTCCCTGATTGACCCCAATGCCTGGGCGGCTTTTTCGAGTTTTTCACGTGCTGCCTTTGCAAAGTCCGTATCATAATCAAGAAGAAACCGGTTAATATCGGCACGCGCTGAAAGGAACTGCTTCAGGGCAGTGACACCTGCCCGGTCATGGACTTTTGAGTTTGCAGCTGATGATTCATCAGAGGCTTTTCCAGTCTCCATCGTGGCATTAGCGACCGCGGCTGACAGTGCTTCCTCTGTTTTTATACCGGCATCAAAAAGCCTTTTTCTGGTGAGCATCAGTGCCTGTATGCGGGTGGCAACTTTGGAGAACTTATCGATATAGGCTTTTGTCTTTTCATCAATACGGGTAAGCTTCTGGACGCGCTCCGGTTCCTTTACCTGTTTTTTGGCATCTTCCATGAAAGCGGTAAGTGCTTTAATATGGTGCATTGCTTCTTCAAGGTCCTTGCTTCTGTTTAAGGCAATATACTTTTCGGCAGCCGTGCGTAGGGAAAGAACCTCGGTTGCGATTTTATCGGCTATTGCAACATCGGGCGCCACATTATGGTTCATATACTGGATGCGCGTTCCAAGTGATACAATCTGAAAAAAACAGAAAGCGCAGAGTATAACAAATAGAACGATAATAAGCAGGTATCCGCTGAGTATTTTTTTTTGCAGGCCTATCTTTATTTTCATACGTTATCTTTTCTAAAATCGGCAATGGAAATTTTCTTTTGCCGCATGGCATATCTTGCCGGTAGTGAATAGATTTTTTGAAGATGATGAAGAAATTTCGCGATTTTTACCCGGCAAAATTGTGAACAGATTTATGCTGAACAGGTCAGCACACTCTGTCAGAATGTAGCTGCCAGGTCGAGTCTTGCGCTGGCCCCGTTTTTAACCGATGGCAACGAAAGAAAAGTAAGCTACTTTTATTGGCAAGGGCGGATAAAAAGGGTCTCCCAATATGTTGTACATTTTCGCAGCCATTAGGACCAGCAGCGATCAGTTGGAGCCGGAGACAGCCTGGTTTGGACAATCGGTCGTTCTGATCAGCGTGAAATCGCCAAGGGTGGTTTGGAAAAAATTCTTAAGCGCCGTTTCCAATCCCGCCATCTCGGCGCTGTCGAGAGAATCCAACGGAACTCGCGTCAGGATGAGCGTTCCGTAATCATGAGCGTTATTAGCGGTATCCACGGAGCAAACGTGCATGGCAATCACATTGGCGGATTGGTACACCGGATAATACTGCTCATAGTATCCCGCGTAGTTGTCGTAGACGAGTTTCAGGTATCCGTCTGTGGTCCTGGTGAACGTACCAACATTTTTGCAAACCCTCGTTTCGCCTTTGTACGTAACGAGGGTCGAATTCTCAGCGCTGATCTCCGTGGCGCTCAGCTCCTTGAAAATGAACCTCTGGCAGCCATCATAGAGAACGTAGTCGCTGCCCTGTATTGCGGAGACCCACCAAAAGCCATCGATATTGCCGACTTCTACGGGCTTCGTCTCCGGAACTTTGCACTGCGGAAGCGATGAGAAGTCGATCTTAATGCAGCCGTTATCAAGGCCGCACTGCAGGAATGCGTTGATCTTCGAAGACTGATAAAAAGCGCCGCAAATCGTCTGGCAGAGCATATCATTTTTACCGCATTCCTCAATGCAGCTCAACCATGAGTTGCATTCTGTGTCCCCCTTGCACGCGACGATCTTGTCAAGGCAGTTGGAGGTGATGCAATGCTGCGCTTTATCAAACGCCCAGGTTATCTTGCCTTCGCAGTTGCCGACGAGTACGCGATAATCTGCCTTCTCAAGATTCGTCCCGTTAAACTTCGCTTTCATGAGCATAAAGCGCTTGAAAAACACATGCCTGCTCACTACCTCTATAGCAGATGATTCCCACTTGATAACCGTGGTATCGTTAAAATCAGACCCGCTTTTGCCGATAATGAACAGGGTTCTGGTTTGCTCTTTGTCTCCAATCAGCCAGCCAAGTATTCCGGGAATGATTTTTACTGTGCAGGTCGGGCAGACATCGGTATGAAATGGATCCGTATCGTCGCAGTCCGGCCCGGATTTGCAATTCTCGCCATAGCCGTCATGGTCGGCATCAATGCAATCAGATGCTGCTGATTGACTGTTAGCTGTGTCTAGCGCGATTGCTTCGCCCGCAGTACCGCTGGCGTTAGAGGTTGTCCTGCCCTGGTCTGTATCACAGGCGCTAAGGGAGAGTAAAACCACCAGCACCCAGAAGGTTTTCAATTGTATCATAGGCCTCATGTTCACTCCTGTTGTATACTATGTTATACTCGATGGGCCGAAAAAAGGAAGGGTGTTGAAAAAGAAAGGGGAAGGGATGTCTGTTTTGGTACGTACATCCATCCCCTGTGTTGCTGGCTAGAACTTGGCGTCAAGCAGCATGTACGGGTTGTTGATGGTCTCGTTATGCCGGGCCGGCGTGCCAGCCACGTTGGTGTAATTGGAATAGTTGGTATGGACAAAAGTGCAGCCAAGCCGCAGAAACAGGTTCTTGTCGATGGGCTGGATATAATAAAAATCCCAGACACTGCCGAGCCTGTCAAGCTTGTGCAGCGGATCTTCGCTGCCAGGATTCATACCGAGCCAGTAGCGCGATCCGTAATTATACTCAATACCCACTATGGGCTCCTTCAGCCATTCAAAGGGCATGGTATAGCGAGCACCGGTATAAAACCCGCGGCCCCATCGTGTCGATTTTCCATCATTACACAGCAGGCTCTGCCGGTAGCGTATCAAGCCATCGAGCGACCACTCGGAATAATTGTTATGTGCATTGGTTTTTAAAAAACTTACGCCGCCAAACACGTCAAAGCGCGTGTCCAGAAACCGGCGTGATTCGGCAAAAAAGGTTTGCTTCCAGTAATCTCCTATTTCGCGGGAAACATTAACGGGCTTAAACCCAGATCCAGTCATGTCGAGGGACGGGAAGTTCGGCACATACATAAAATTTGATACAAGGATGGTGTCGCGCCAGATATCCCCCGGTATGCCGGTTTCAAACTGCAGAACGTAGGCATTGTAGGACCCGAGGTCAAGGGCATCTTCGCGGTACACGAATTTGTCATTCTCGGGATTGATGCGGTTGTAGACAAGGCGTATGGCGGCATTGGGCAACTGGACAACGCTTGACATGTCAATGGAGAGGCCAACACCGTCGCCCTCGGCATCATAGGCCAGGGACGGATAGGTCGACTTGCGCAGGGTGTTTTCGCGCATATCTGACCCCAGGCTGTCGGTCGTGGGCAGGCGGCCGAAGGTCAGAGCCATGGGCAGCTTGTCCCAGATTTTAAAATAGTAATCAGCATAGGCTCGCTCGACCTTCAGGTCGGAATTCGAGGGCTCGCGGCTGGACGAGGAATCATTGTACTGGCCCATGCCTATAGTATGGGAGTCGTTCCAGCTTTTGTACATGGTCAGGCGCGAGTGAAAAACCAGGTTATCGCTGACCTGGGCCTTCAGGTTCAGTCTCATCCTGACAGTGCCGTAGCCGTTGATATCCTCGTTCACATGCTTGCCGTCCTGTGGCTTTATCTTATAGCCCAATATGCTGAGGCCTTCAGGATTGGGAAAGGAATCATGGGAGCGGTAGTTAAACCAGTCCATGCGGGTGCGTAGTTCAGCGCCGATCTGCACCTTGTCGGCCAGGGCCTTTTTGCCCACCACGTCAACCATTTCTGACAGGTACTTCACGTCTTCAGTCAGGCCGGCAACGGTCTTATCCGTCCCGCCGGGTCCCTGGGTCTCAAGATTCTTGACCCGTGCGTTCAACTCTTCAATTTTTGGGGCATCGGCGCCTGCCGTTGCACTGCCGCCTTTGATCTGCTGCTCCATCTGCTGCAGCCGCCGGGAAAGCTCTTCGTTGCGCTTATTTGTTTCCTGATTCTGCTGCTGCATCTGGCGGTACATATCCTGGTTGCGCTGGTTCTGCTGCGCCAGATCTGCATTGGACTTTTTTAAGGCCTCAAGCGTTTCAATTATTTTTTTGAGATCAGCCGGGGCTGCTTCCTGCGCCCGAACCGGAACAGCAAAAAGCCCAAGCAGAAAAACAGCAACTACGAGGCAGGCTGCTGCAGGAAAACTGATTCGCGGGCATTGCATATTCATCCTACTTCCCTCCCTGTACGGTCATGCCGATTCCCTCAGGCTGGTCAGAGTCGGACGCATGTTTCATAAGAAAATTCTTGAGGGTCTCGTTCTCTTCGGGCGTAAACAGAGCCTTGATGTCTTTGCGGCGGCTGTGACGGTCGGACTCGAAAAATTTTTTCCACTGGAAGGCTGCATAGTTTGTGGGACCAATGATTGCTGCCTCGCCACCATTGCGGTGGCAGCCGCAGCACTTGCTCGCGAAGAGATTTCGCTCATCCGCAGCACCGGCGGTATCGACACTGCAATAAAGTCCCACGCCTGCTAGAAGCAGCGCAATGAGCAAAAAATGAATTGACTTTGAAATCGCAATCATATTTTTATGGTGGTGCTGTAGTAACTCCTAGTTTAAAAAAACCTTAACAGTAAAAGTTTTCTGAGGCAACAAAAAAAGCTCTGCAATTGAAAATATGTGGTTTGCCATGTGCTGAAGGAGCTTATAGCCCCGACTGCTAGCGCACGCAGTCGGCTTCGTTCTGATCTGCACGACCCTCCGCACATGTTCCGATGACAAGCTATGTCAAGGTCTGGGAATCAGATGAACCGCATGAACCCAGGCACACCGGGCTCGTTTCTTACCGGCACTCCCTGCGCCGGTTATCCTGTTCATCGAGGCAACTCCCGCGGCTTTTTCTGCGCTGTAAACTCAGCAGCAACATATTCCTGGCCCGTTCCCAACATGCCTGTTCCGGAGCCGCCACTGAGATGTTTGTCGAGTTTTCTGATAAAATGTTTCATTCCGGCAGCTTGCGTCATCATTTCAACCGATGCGGAAGCAGACTCCTCGGCTGTGGCAGAATTTTCCTGTACCACCCTGTCCATTTCAGAAACTGAACGGTTGATCTGCTCAATCCCCTGGGACTGCTCGTTTGACGAGGCCAGTATCTCCTTAAAAAGGACCTCGCTTTTTTTTACGTTGAGGGAAACCTTTGCAAAAGCGGCATTGGTCGTTATTGCCAGGTCCGTGCTTTCATTGATTTTTTGCACCGTACTGGCAATCAGAGAACTTGTATTGCGCGCGGCTTCAGCTGACCGGGAGGCAAGAGAGCGCACTTCTTCGGCCACAACAGCAAATCCCCTGCCTGCCTCGCCTGCCCGCGCAGCCTCAACGGCAGCGTTCAGGGCGAGCAAATTGGTCTGGAAAGCGATTTCATCAATGCTTTTGATGATTTTCGATGTTTCCCTGCTCGACCCTGAAATCTCCTGCATCGCCGTTGTCAGATGCCCCATGGTTTCATTCGCCTCCTGCACGGAATAGGTTGCCTCCTGCATCAGCTTATCGCACATGATGGCATTTGCCGCATTGCTTTGCGTCATCGAGGTAAGCTGTTCAAGGGTGGCTGATGTTTCTTCAATTGAGGCTGCCTGCTCCGCCGATGCCTTTGCAAGCTGCTGGCTTGATGCTGAGACCTGAGAAGAAGCATTGCTGACGGTGTCTGCCGATTGTATAAGACCGCGCATAATCATCAGGATGGGTTTTATGATAAAATGTGCGATGATGAAGCCAAGGGCAAGTGCAGCAAGAGATGTAATAATGCCGATAAGCAGTATTATTGTCTTGGTGCTGCGGATCTGGTCGGAAACAGCCGTACGTGCGCTGTCCATTTCACTCCATCCGGAATCCGTCGCGTTTTGGGACAAGGCGACTATTTTCGGGGCCAGCGGCAGAATTGTATTGCGAATTTCATCGTCCATTTTGGCCGCAACGGCCGAAAACGATTCAACCGCGTCCTGGTAATCATCTATATCGTTTCTTATGTCGGCGAATTCGGGAATTGCTTCGGCATTCTTCAATACCAGGGCCAGCATTTCAGACACCTTTTTTCCCTGCGTCTTATCATAGCTGAGTAAAAATCTACTAACCGCATCCCGCGTATCGTTGAATTTTTTCATGGTATCAAAGGCTGTGGTAAGGCGCTGCTCGTGTTCCGGATCGGTTATTGACCTGCCCGCAGCCCTGTCACCGGCATCCCCTGTTGAAGCGCGTTTCTCCTTGATGCCTGCCACTGCCGTGTACATATGGTCATGAATTGTCTGACCGGCGGAAAAAATCTTTTGCCGGGTTTGATTGCGCGCCTCAATCCTGACGGAAAGCTTGGAGAACCTTTCAATATAATCGTGGGCGGTTGCTTCTATTTGTTTGAGCGTTTCCAGCCGGCCCGTGCCCTTCATTTGCTGCCTGGACAATTCCAGCAACGTGTTCATTTGTTCGATATGCTGCTCGGCCTCTTTTTTATCTTCGGGTTTTTCGCCATAGACATATTTTTCAACGGAGGTACGCATGGAGAGAATTTCCGAGGCAATGCTGTTGGCTATTCGCACATCGCCTGCGACTGCTTGCGTCAAGTGGTCCATCTGTGTCCGCAGAAGGTTGAACTGAATAACAGCCAGTGCTATAATTACCACCAGCAGGATAACAACCGGAATATACCCGCTTATTATTTTTTTTCGCAAATTCAATTCGATTTTCAACACATGACACCCCTTTTTTTTATCTCTATCTGACGGTAATAAAAATTTATTGAATATTGACTTTCAAAGCAACCTAAACACAGATTTTTTTCATTATGCCATTTCAGGGCTATAACAAGCCACCCGCTCTGCGGGTGGCTTGTTATACTGTATCTTTAACTTATTATCAAGGCCGCTAATTACAGCCTCTACCGCCAAGATTGACACCCTGCGGCAAATCGGGTATTGTTTGCACTTATAAGAATTTAGAAAATGAAAAAATGAAAAATTTTGCGCAACTGCGCGTCCTCATCATACTGTTTGTCGCGACTTACGCCATGCTTGCTCCTGTCCGGCATGCCTCAGCACGGGAAGCCAGAGTTCTCATCTGCCCCTTTGAGGCGAACTCAAAGGAAGATGTGAGCCATATACAGTCGGGCATTGCAGCCCTGCTGCCCGCACGCGTTGCGGTTCCCAAAAAAATAATAGTAATCGACACGGATTTACAACGGGCGCTTCAGCCCCAACAGGGCAAAAATATACCCTTATCTGACAAGCTTGCTCAGGCAAAAAAACTCGGTGCCGACTATCTCGTTACCGGCTGCATAACCAAGCTGGGATCAACCATCAGCATCGACACAAGAATTGCCGACGTGCAGAGCAGCCGGGAGCCGACCCCTGTTTTTATCCAGTGTGCAAGCCTTGACAGCTTCATCCCCGAAATTTCAAAACTGGGGCAGACAATTAAACGGACCATAGAAGAAAATCCAGCATTTGCCTCCTATGAGCCTCCCGCGCTGTCATCGCCTGCCCCGTCACGCACAGCGCCTGTATCGGCAGACCGGGCAGCAGAAAAAACAGACCGGGCAAAATACCGCATTGCTGCTGCCGATCAGCTTGAAGATGTCGAGCCCCCTGCCAATCGAAGCCGTTCGGGCCGAGCCCTTGAAGAGCGTTATATTGACGACCCGGCGCCCACGGGAAACCGCAACCTGCCAGGTGCTCTGTTTGCCTCTATGCCCGTCATGGCCGAATATATCAGGAGCGTGCCCCTGTACTGTCTTGCCGCAGGTGATGTCAATGGCGACGGCATAAAGGAGTTGCTGGTTGCAGGAGGAGATGAAATCCATATTCTACGCTTTGATGGAAAAACGCTGGCCCCGCTTGAGGAAATCAAGGCTGAAGCAGGCGTGCATATTGTGCATATTGATACGGCCAATATCAATGGCAAAGCCTCCGATCAAATTTATGTGACCAGCTTTGATGGCCGTTCGGCGAACTCCTATGTGCTTGAGTTCAAAAACAATGAATACGGCAGCATTCAGAATAGGCAACCATGGTTTTTCAGGGCCATAACTCTGCCTGATGGCAAGACGGTGCTGCTTGGGCAGGATGCACGGTTCAACAACCCGTTTGGCGGCGACATATACAGCCTTGCCTGGGATAATGGTGCGCTGAGGCAAGGAGAAAAGTATAAACTTCCCGGCGGACTCAATGTGTATGGCTTTACCAGTTCCGATATGTTCGGGGGCGACATGAGATATCTTGCATTCACCAGCACCCTTTTCTCGTCGGAATACAGTTTGAAAGTTATAAACGTTTCGGGAAAGGATATCTGGCGCGATACGCAGCTCGCCCTCGGCGGCACGGCAAATTTTTTCAAAAAGCTAATGTTTGGCGATCAAACCGAGTCCCGGGAGCCTGTGCCCCTGCGCATTATATGCACTTCCGTGGCGTCAGCAGGCAAGCCCTGTGTCATAGTCGGCCGCAATATGAAAAAAGGTCAGACTATTTTAAAGCAGCTGATGAACTACGATCAGGGGGAAGTGCTTTGCCTTGTGTGGAGCGGCGCAGGTTTTGATGTCAACTGGCGCAGCGGGTATTGTAAAAATTATGTTGCCGACTACATATTTGAAGATATAGATAATGACGGCGCAAAGGAACTCTGTATTCTTTCCTCCACGGGCGGCGGTATTGCAGACAGGACTATCAACAAAATCACAATCTACCGACTGGCTGCTTTTTAGGGCGTTTTTTAAAATACGCTATTACCGAGGCATCAGAAGTATTTATTGTTGCTTTTTACCCACTCAACTTTTCATACTCCCTATTTCCACCCTGTATATACTTCGAAGCCGGCCGTTTCAGCCCGGAAGTTCCTTTGCATAACGCGCTCTTTTAAAGTGCCGTCCTTGGGCTTCGATGATGGTTGCCAAAGCCAGGCAGGCCACATTCAGAGTCGAAACAAGGCTATTGAGCATATCCAGAGACTTGGGACCGTGAAACAGATTGTCATGAATTCTAAGGAGAATGAACAGCAGGGCCAATACTCTTGATTTATAATCTGTTTTTTCATCACGCAGCACAGACTCGATAAAAGCTTTGCGATCGGTAGTCCGTAAGCGCAGAGCGTCAAAATGAACGGTAAAGGCGATGCCGGTATAATAGCGGCCTTGAAAATGCTTGAAGATGCGCTCCAGAGCCGCATGGCACCTGCGCCGTTCTACGATTTCAGAGCTGAGCTTTTCAAGCCTTGAAATGGTGGCGCTGTTATCACACACGAGCCCCTCGAAAACATGCCACATAAGGGTAAAGCTTTCGACAGTCTCAAGCGTATCGGGCTTAAGCTGCTCGGCGGAAATCAGGTTTGCTGCAATCCATTCTTTTGTTGAAAATATTGTAGTATCTTTCATCATCATAGCCTCCAGTATTGCAAATACAATGCTAAGT
>Ga0118677_10013370_pt1 | contig 11812 bp, 8 predicted proteins | sample AliMusrvi5mmetaG_FD_86154 | JGI IMG/M metagenome (GOLD analysis project Ga0118677, IMG submission 86154) | reverse complement strand
TTGCGGGGAGAATTAAACCACAGACGGGCGCGGATGGACATGGCTAAATTTCCCAGCCGGCCGGGACGCGCCGGAAAGGGGCGGTTCCGCGCTTGCGTGAAGTCGAAACAAACAATTATACTCGCGCTTCCTTTTATTTTATGAACAAAGCTCCCCTTCGCGTGGCGATTACCGGCGCGGCCGGCCAGATCGGTTATTCACTTCTCTTCCGCATCGCTTCCGGCGCCGCCTTCGGTCCGGACCAGCCGGTCATCCTGCACCTCATCGAAGTGCCGGATGAAAAAGCCCTGGCCGCCCTCGGCGGCGTTTGCATGGAACTCGATGACTGCGCGTTCCCGCTGCTAAAAGGCCTCGTGCCGACCTCGAATCTCGACGAAGGTTTCAAGGGCGTGAACTGGGCGCTGCTCGTCGGCGCCGTGCCGCGCAAACAAGGGATGGAGCGCAAAGACCTGCTGGGCATCATTGCTCTTTCAAGCGAAACCACTGCCGCCGCGGCACCGGTTTCAGCAGGCGATGGCGCCGCAAAGCCGGGCGGCGGCAAAACGCCGAATCTCGACCAGTACACGGTGGACCTGACGGGCAACGCGCGCAAGGGCAAGATCGACCCGGTGCTTGGCCGCGACGCGGAGATTCGCCAGATCGTTGACATTCTCACCCGCAGGCGGCAGAACAATCCCATCCTCACCGGCGAGGCCGGCGTAGGCAAGACCGCGGTGGTTGAAGGGTTCGCGCTGCGCGTGGTGCAGGGCGATGTGCCTCCGCCGCTCAAGAACGTTCACGTCCGCACGCTCGATCTTGCGCTTTTGCAGGCGGGCGCCGGCGTGAAGGGCGAGTTTGAAAACAGGCTGAAAGGCCTGATTGAAGAAGTGAAGTCGTCGGCGACGCCTATCATCCTGTTCATTGACGAGGCCCACACCATGATTGGCGCGGGCGGCCAGGCTGGACAAAATGACGCCGCCAACTTGTTGAAGCCCGCTCTCGCCCGCGGAGAACTTCGCACCATCGCCGCCACCACGTGGTCGGAGTACAAAAAGTATTTCGAGAAAGACGCGGCCCTGGCGCGGCGCTTTCAGGTAGTCAAAGTTGAGGAGCCAAGCGAGCAGCAATGCCTGGTGATGATGCGCGGACTTGTGGCCTCTCTTGAGAAGCATCACAAGGTTCGCATCCTCGACGAGGCCGTATTCTCCAGCGTTCGTCTTTCGCACCGCTATCTCGCCGGACGCCAGTTGCCAGACAAAGCGGTGAGCATTCTCGACACCGCTTGCGCGCGCCTGGCGCTCGGCCAAAGCTCGACGCCGCCCGCAATCGAAGACCTCGCGCGGCAACTCGACGCGCTCGAAGTGCAACGGCGGATTCTCGAACGCGAAGAGATTGTCGGCGCGGATCACCAGGAGAAGCTAGCCGAGATTGAGGCGCAAAGAGCCTCTGCCGACGGCAAGCTAAAGGCGCTGCAAACCCGGTGGGAAAAGGAACGCGAGTTGGTGGGAAGGATTCGCGAATTGCGCGACCAGCTCGAGGCCAGCCATGCGGAGGGCGCAAAGGCGCAAGACATGGTGGGCCGGGCTGCGCAAAAGGCCGAGTTGCAAGCGCTCGAAGGCGACCTCTCTGCCGTACAGGGGGAAACCGGCCTCATCCAGGTTTGCGTAGACGCGCAAATAGTAGGCGAAGTGCTATCGGCATGGACCGGCATCCCGGCTGGGAAGATGCTCAAGGACGAGATCACCACGATTCTTGCCCTTCAGGAGCACCTCGGCAAGCGCGTTATCGGCCAGGCGCATGCCATGGAAATCATCAGTCAGCGTGTGCAGACCTCTCGGGCCTCGCTCGACGATCCCAACAAGCCGGTCGGCGTTTTCATGTTGGTGGGCCCCAGCGGCGTGGGCAAAACAGAGACCGCCCTGGCGCTCTCAGACCTGCTCTACGGCGGAGAACACAACTTGATCACCATTAACATGTCGGAGTTTCAAGAGGCCCATACGGTTTCGACATTGAAAGGTTCGCCTCCGGGGTATGTGGGTTATGGCGAGGGCGGCGTGCTTACAGAGGCCGTCCGCCGCAGGCCATATTCCGTTGTCCTGCTCGACGAGGTTGAGAAGGCACATCCCGATGTGCTCGAAATCTTTTTCCAGGTCTTCGACAAAGGCAACATGGAAGACGGCGAGGGCCGCCAGATCGACTTCAAGAACAACATCATCATCCTCACAACCAATGCATGCACCGACCAGATGATGAAACTCGTGGCGGACCCGGAGACGGCGCCAGGCCCGCGTGCGCTTATCGAGGCACTGAAGCCCGACCTCAACAAAATCTTCAAGCCGGCATTTCTGGGGCGCATGGTTCTCATCCCCTATTACCCTGTGCGCGACGAGGCGCTGAAGCAGATTATTCGTCTCAAACTGGGCAAGATTCAGCGCCGCATTCTTGAAAACCACAAAGTGAGACTCACCTACGACGACGCGTTCCTGAATGCAGTGGCTGCCCGCTGCACCGAGGTGGAGAGCGGCGCGCGCAACGTTGACAACATTCTGACCAACACCCTGCTTCCCGACATCTCGCGCAAGATTCTCGGCAGCATGGCCGAAGGCGAAAAGATGGGCGCTCTGCACGTGAGCGTGGGTGAAGACGGGGAGTTCAGCTACGGCGAATCGTCGCCGGCTCAATTGAGTGAAGCGACGCCGCAACTCTCCATCGCGAAGTGAGCTTTGCAATGTTCCAAACGGAGAGCGTTACAGCAGAAGGGGACTGAGGAGTAATCATTGGCCGGAACCAAACCCAAACCGCATTGTCCCGTTTCCAACCCCGTTGTCATTGATCGGGGAACTTTGTGTCTGCAACCAACGCCTAAAGGAAATGGACTCTGCGGAACGCGCTTACCGGTTTCATCGACCTCTCACCCCATCAGCATCGATATGCTGACCTGGGACGAAGAAAAACTCACAGTCTTCTTCCGTTCCGTCGCCCACGCTAAAGCGACGGAACGTCGTGTCAAGCTTGTTTGGAGTCCTTACAATGAAAGCCGCGTCATCAATAGCATCTATGCAGCAATGCCATGGCTGGGAAAGCCGGGAACCATCGACGTTGAATTGGGAGCTCCTCGCGAGATAGATGACGAAACCCAGAAGGATACGGACCATCTTTGGGGGGCATTTTTGGATCGGGCCGCCAAAGGGGGGGCTTCTGCCTCAGATTTCTTGCAAAAGCAGGAGGAGATACGCGCTTCCTGTCTCAAAACAGTTTCCGATGTACTCGATGAAGCCAGGACCATCAGCAATGAAGTAATCCGTGAGACACAGCGGGGGATTTTCAAACTGGCGATCATCAGGGCTACATCGACGCTTGTCGTAAAGACCCTTTCGACCTTCGCGAAGAATGGCGCCATGCTCCTGCCAAATAGGTTCCTCGGAAAAGCCTTTCTCACTCCCCAATTCTTGATCGGGACAACCTACGACCTGGCTTTGGCATACATCGATGATCCAACCGATTCAGGTAAGGCAAAGTTAATCGCAATTGAACAGAAGGCCGAGGAGAAAGGCGAGAAAAAAGTTGCGACAACGCTAATCAAGAACCTTGGCGAGACGTTTCAACCGTCAGTAACGAGTTCTCATCAAGCCAAATGGCTTCCAAAAAGGCTCGCTGCGATGGAGGAACAGATGACGAAGGAGGCGGACGCCGAGCTGTACAAGAAATTTGCCAGAGACAGTCGGCGGCTAGCTCGCGCCCAACAGGACATCGCTCGAAATTCGCGAATTTCGAGCGCATTATCCAATGTGAAATTCATTTTTCTTGCTGCCGACTACTACAAAGCATTCGTGCGTCTCGGCAAAACCATCAATGAGGCCGGGGGCACGGGGTACGATTTTCTGGATCGACGGCTTGGATACTGACGCATCGGAATTGCTCGAACCTTGCAACATTTCCTTCTCACTTGAGGGGACCTCAACGATTAGCCGCGGATGTAAGAACAAGGTGTTTGCAAAATGCCAAATTACACACAAGAAGGCCGACTAGTTTCGCTGGCTACGCCGCTGGGCGATGACAAGCTGCTGCTCACTGGCTTTACCGGCCATGAAGCCATTTCGCGCCTGTTCAACTTCCAACTTTCCGCTCTCTCAGAGGATTCAGCGATCGACTTTACGACCATTGTCGGCCAGAAGGTGACCATCAACGTTGCGCAGTCTGACGATTCGAAGCGGCAATTCAGTGGCATCGTCAGCCATTTTGCGTGTACCGGGGCGGATGCCGAAATGACGCGCTATGAACTGCAGATGGTGCCGAAACTCTGGACCCTGACACGCTACGCCGATTGCCGCATCTTCCATAACAGGGATGTGACCCAGATCGTCAAGCAGGTACTCGACGACCGAGGAATCAAGTACACGGCCTCTCTGAACGGAACCTACAAGCCGCTTGAGTATTGCGTTCAGTACCGGGAAACGGATTTCAATTTCATTTCCAGGCTGATGGAGCAATTCGGGATCTTCTATTTCTTTCAACACTCCGACGGGGACCACAGCATGATGCTGGGCGACTCGACCAGTGCGCACCAGCCCTGCCCCGGCCAGGCCAGCGCAGGTTACAACCTGGTGTTGGGCGGCACGGATGTCGGCGATATGGTGAACCAGTGGAGCATCGGGCAGGAATTGCACAGCGGAATGCATTCGATTACCGACTATAACTTCACTACTTCCACCAGCGACCTATCGGCGTCCGAGTCGACGATTTACACAGTGAGTGGCAACGATGCCATGGAGATCTTCGATTATCCCGGTTTGCACGATACGCAGACAGATGGCAAGGCATTGGCCAAGCTGCGGATGCAGGAAGAGGAAGCCTCACACAAGGTGGCGCATGGATCGAGTTCGTGCCGGGCATTTACCAGCGGGTACAAGTTCGATCTGGAAGATCACCCGATGGGGGCGATGAATGCGTCGTACATCCTGACCGAGATTCAACACGTCGCATCGGTTGCCGGGTCGTACCGGGACGATGACGAATCCGGGGAGGACAGCTACTCCAATCATTTCTCCTGCATTCCGGCCGACATTCCGTTTCGCCCCGCGCGATTGACGCCGAAACCATTTGTCCAGGGGCCGCAAACCGCCGTGGTGGTGGGCAAAAGCGCGGATGGCGACTCGGCCGATGACCAGAACGCCGGTGGAGATGGCGAAGAGATCTGGGTGGATAAATGGGGCCGCGTTCTGGTGCTGTTTCCCTGGGATCGGAAGAAGGCAACGTCCTGCTGGCTGCGGGCTTCGCACGATTGGGGCGGACAGGGCTGGGGCATGATCAATATCCCGCGCGTGGGCCAGGAAGTGCTGGTGAGCTTTCTGGAGGGGGATCCCGACCGCCCGATTATTACCGGAAGGGTATACAACGACGTCCAGACGGTTCCCTATGCGCTTCCCGAGAATGGAACCCGCACCACGCTCAGAACTTCGAGTTCGACGGGGGGAGGCACTGCCCACTACAACGAGCTTCGCTTTGAAGACAAGTCGGGCAGCGAACAGGTTTTCGTTCGCGGGGAGAAGGACTACGACACGCGGATTGTCAACGACGCGCGCGAGTGGACAGGAAATAATCGAAGCCTCATGGTGATTCAGGACCAGATGGAGAAAGTTGGAGGCGACCATCACAGCCAGGTCACGGGAAACTCCAATCAGAAGATCGGCCAATCACTTTCGGTGCAGGTGGGCCAGAATCTATATGAGAAATCCGGATCCAACTTTGCGCATGAAGCCGGACAAGTAATTCACCTGAAGGCTGGAATGACAGTAGTCGTCGAGGCTGGAACGGAACTCACGCTCAAGGTCGGAGGCAACTTCATCGACATCAACCCGTCAGGCATTTCAATTGTGGGAACCATGGTGATGATCAACAGCGGCGGCGCTGCAGGCTCCGGGTGCGGGTCCAGTCCCACCGACCCCAAAGATCCTGACGAGGCCGACGACGGAAGCAAGGGAACCAAGATGAACTGATTTTCTGACGTTCAGTGCCTGATCGAGAATGCGTGAACAGCCAACATTGAGGTTCGATAACCGGCGATGAAACAACTGCAACCCGTGCTCTGGACCAAGGGCACCTTCCTGACTCCGCAGCACCTGCAACTGCAGGACAGGTTTCTGGAAGACAGTTTGAACTTCCGCCTTCAGGCGCTCAAATTCTGCGCCTGGGGATTCAGTGAAATCGTGCTCGACCAGGAGTTGCTTGCGGAGGGCCAGTTCGCTCTCTCTCGCGCATCGGGGATCTTTCCCGATGGATTGCTGTTTGAAATTCCGGGTCCGGACCAGCCGCCTCCATCCAAGGCGCTGGCTGAGTATTTCGATCCCGGAATGCGCGATCTCGACATCTATCTCACGGTTCCGGACTATAAAGAGAAGGGCATGAATGTTGCCGGTTTAGGCAAGTCAACCGGTTCCCGCTATCTGGCTGAAATTACCAGCGTCCGGGACGATAACACCGGAACCGGCGAGAAGCCGATTCAGATAGCGAGAAAGAACCTGCGGCTGCTGGCCGCAAACGAGACGCGCGAGGGCTCTTCCGCGCTGCGCATCGCCAACGTGGAACGCACTGAGGCCGGCGCTTTTCGTCTGAATCCCCGCTTTGTTCCGCCGCTTCTCGAAGTTCGAGCCAGCGACTATCTGCGCGGCCTGATCAACGGAATTCTCGAAATTCTCTCGGCAAAAAGCACACAGCTTGCCGGCGGCAGGCGCCAGAAGAACCAAAGCCTGGCCGACTTTACCGCTTCAGACATTGCCAACTTCTGGCTGCTCTACACGGTCAACTCGCACATCCCGGTGCTGAACCATCTTATCCAGGGCCAGCGCTGTCATCCTGAAGAACTTTTCTCGGCGCTCACTGCGCTGGGAGCCTCTCTGACCACGTTCTCAACCACCGTGAGGCCGCGCGATCTGCCGTTGTACGACCATCTGAATCTGAGCAGGGTCTTTGCCGACCTGGACGAAAAGTTGCGCCTGCTGCTTGAAACCGTGGTGCCGACAAACGTGGTTTCGCTGCCGCTGAAACTGGTGAAGAACACCATTTATGCTGCCGCGATTGAGCAGGACAAGTACCTGACGAATACACGCATGTACCTGGCATTCTCTGCCGACGCCAGCGAGGACACAATCATCCGCAAGGTTCCGCAACTGGTGAAGGCCTGCTCCGCATCGCAAATAGACCAACTCGTAAACATGGCGTTGCCGGGAATTACTCTCAGCCATCTGACAGTCCCGCCCAGCGCACTCCCCATCAAGATGAAGTATCAGTACTTCAGTCTCAACCAGGCCGGCCCGGCGTGGGAAGCGGTTACTCGCGCGCGTAACTTTGCCGTGCACGTCCCCGGAGAATTCATCAACCCGCAGATGGAGTTGTTGATCCTGCTGCCACAGGCGGGCTAACCCTTATGAGACAACTCACCAAACCTGTATGGTCTGAAGGAATGTACCTGGGCCCGCACCATTTTCAAGCCCAGTCCCGTTACTTTGAAGACTCTTTGAATTTTGTCGCCTCAAGCTTGTGGCGCGATGCGTACGGATTTGCAGGTCTGCAATTCGATAGCGACGCTCTCCGCAACGGCACGTTGGCCCTGTCTCATGCTCGCGGTCTCTTTGAAGATGGATTGGCGTTTGACTCGCCGGGCGCCGATCTTGCTCCGCCGCCCCGGGATTTCGCCTCACTGTTTTCGCCTGTGGCAGATCACCTGACCTTGCACCTCGCGGTTCCAATCAGCGTGAAGTACGGTCAAAATACCAGCATTGAAAACCACAACGCCCACGTCCGCTACATCGGAACCGAGCAGTTGATGCCCGATCAGAATACTGGGCTGGATGAAAGACGAATCCGGATAGGGCGCAAGAACCTGGTGCTGCTGGCGGAGGAAGAGGTGACAGATCAATTCACGAGCCTTCCTCTGGTGCGTGTAACTCGAGATGGTTCGGGACACTTTGAAACCGACCCGGCCTTTGTACCGCCCTGCCTCAGCCTGGGGGCCAGCCCGGTTTTGACCAACATGCTGCGCCGCCTCATCGAGATTCTGGACGAGAAAAGTTCGGTCTTCTCCAGCGAACAGCAGCAGCGGGCCGGCGTTTTCCAGACCGGAATGTCTGCCCGTCACGTAGCGCAATACTGGTTTCTGCACGCGCTGAACTCCAGCGTTGCGATACTGCGGCACTTTCTGCTCTCAAAACACGTTCACCCGCAGGAACTCTTCCGCGAGATGTCGCGGCTGGGCGGCGCGCTTTGCACTTTCGGGCTGGAAGTTCATCCGCGTTCCTTGCCGGCTTACGACCATCGCGACTTCGGATCGTGTTTCGCGCCGCTTGATGACCACATTCGCCGCCACCTGGAAATCGTGATGCCTTCCAAGGCGATCAAGATTCCGTTGAGGCCGGTCGAGAGCTTCCTCTTTAACGGCGACATCAAGGATGAGCGCTGCCTCGGGCCCGGTCGCTGGATTCTTGAGCTTCACTCCCCCATTGGCGAAGCGGACCTGATTGAGCGGGTGCCAAAGCTGGTTAAAGTGTGTTCGGCCCGGTTTGTGATTGAACTGATCAAACGCGCCATGCCGGGGCTGACGCTGAATCATCTGGCGGTTGCGCCGTCACAGATAGCCGCCAGGGTCGAGAGCCAGTACTTCTCGGTTCATCGGGCGGGCCCATGCTGGGATCACCTGGTGCAGAGTCGCCAGGTGGGCGTTCACATTCCCGCGGAGATTCCCTCGCCGGAGATGAGCCTGATTGTGCTGTTGGACGAATAGCCCGACTTCATCTGAGTCCTCAGCCGGGGCTCTTGACGATCGCTTCTGGAGGCCCGCTATTTGGCGGAATAGACGCAATGAAACTTTCTGCCGGTTCCTGACGTATTCTCTTGAAGTCAGGCTTCCGAGACGGCGGAACCGATGTCGTCAAGGCGAATGGCGAGTCAGTGCAAGTAATTGAATAAGCAGGAGTAAAACATGTCAGTGCAATTTTGTCATCAGTGCGGGACGGGGTTGCCGCCCAGCGCGCGGTTCTGCTCCAGTTGCGGAGTGGTGATTCCTGTCGCGCAATCCGTGCCCGGCAGGCCGCTGGTTCGGCCTATTGTCGGACGCCAGATTGCCGGGGTTTGCCTTGCGCTGGCGCAGGCCAACGGCTGGGATGTTGCCGTCGTGCGCATCCTCACCGTGTTGGGCTTCTTCTTCTCGGGCGGATTTGTGGGCATCGCCTATCTGGCGGGCTGGATCGGGATTCCTGAGGAGCCGATCCAGGTGCCGGGAGCGTATCCTCCTAATCTATGAAGGGTTGGTATGAGTCGGCTGGCGCTCGGCTGGCGTATCGGGATACCGGCGCAGGCCAGCCGGTAGTTTTTCTGCACCCCACGCCGCTCGACGGCGAATACTGGCGCCCGCTGATTGAAGACCTGGCGGGTTTGCGCGCCATCGTTCCTGATTTTCGGGGACATGGCGGCTCGGAGTTGGGGCGAAAACTGCCCGTTGGCGGCTTTGCTCGGGTTCCCAACGCGCCGGTTTTGACCATGTCGCAACTGGCCGCCGATGTCCTTTCCCTTCTCGATCATCTTCAGATTCCAGAAGCGGTTTTTGCCGGATGCTCCATAGGCGGCTATGTGCTGCTTGAACTCTGGCGCCAAGCTCCCCACCGGGTGAGCGGGCTGGCTTTTGTCTGCTCAAAGCCCCAGCCCGATGCCGAGGTCAACCTGGACAAGCGAGTTGCCATGATTGCGGCAGCACGCGCCGGCGGCGGCGAGGCGATTTTCGACGGCATGGCGCAGACGCTGATTGGGGCAACCGCACACGCGCGCCGGCCTGAAATTGTGGCCGAGTTGAGGGCGCACATGACGCTAACACCTGAAGCGCTGGTGGCCGTGCAGGCAGGACTCGCCGCACGCCCTGATTCGGTTCAGACAGTGGTTACGATCAATGCGCCGATTCTGGCCATTGCGGGCGGCGAAGACCCCGGCGTGACCCAGGCTGAGATGGAGGCCTTTCACGCTGCGCCGGGCGGCTGCGAGTTCCACCTGATGCCGGATGCTGGCCACTTTGCGGCCTATGAGCAGTCGCACAAGATGGCCGCGCTGCTGGCCGAGTGGCTGCGTCAATCAGAAGGCTGAGACGCGGCCCTGGCGCATCCTGTCGAGCGTCAGAGCCCCAATGCGATAGGCTCAAAGGAACGCCTTTTCCCCAGGGACACAATTTGACGAAAAGCTCTGTGAAATCTCCGCGCCCGTTTCAGCATCTCGAATCCGACGGCCCCCTGTGCTGCGGGCAGGTCTCGCTTGAGTCCCTGGCCCGCCGCCACGGTACGCCGCTTTACGTCTACTCAGCCGATCAGATTATGGAACGCCTGGGCCTTTTCCAGAAGGCGTTGACGGGCCGAGACCATCTGGTTTGCTATGCAGTGAAGGCCAACTCGGCGCTGGCGATTCTTAAGCTGCTGGCCGACCGCGGAGCAGGGTTCGATATCGTCTCCGGCGGAGAGCTCGAGCGGGTGCTGGCTGCGGCGCCTGAGGCTGCGGGCCGTGTTGTGTATTCCGGCGTGGGCAAAACGCCGCCGGAGATCGACCTCGCACTCAGCGCAGGCATTCTCGCTTTCAACGTGGAGAGCGAAGCGGAACTGGAACTGCTGGCCGCACGGGCCAGGAAGCTCAAGACCACGGCGCGGTTTGCTCTGCGGGTCAATCCCGATGTCTTCGCGGAAACGCATCCCTACATTTCCACGGGCCTGCGCGAACACAAGTTCGGCATCGACATTCGCAAGGCGCTGGCAATCTATAAAGAAGTCGCGCGCAATCGGTGGCTAGCGGCGTACGGCATCAGCTTCCACATCGGGTCCCAGATTCGCTCTGCGGAGCCGTTTGGCGCCGCGATGGAACGGGTGAAGAAGCTGCTGCGTCAACTAGCCCGGGAAGGCATTGCGCTCCAGGCCGTAGATGCCGGCGGCGGACTTGGCATCGACTACCATTCAGGCAAATTCGACGCGGCAGCCAAGGTCAGGGAGTACGCCGCTGCCCTTGAGAAGGCGCTGGACGGTTTCGAGGGACGGCTGCTGATTGAGCCGGGCCGGTTCCTTGTGGCGCAGGCCGGGGCCCTTGTGGCGCGGGTGCTGCAGGTGAAGCGCAGCGGAAACAAGACCTTCGTGATTACCGATGCGGCCATGAACGACCTGATCCGCCCGGCGCTCTACCAGGCTCACCACGAGATTGTGCCGGTAAGGCCCCGGGCAGGGAAGGCGCGCATCGTGGACGTGGTGGGACCGGTTTGCGAAACTGGGGACTTTTTTGCGCGTGATCGCAAACTCGCACCGCTTGAGCCCGGCGATCTAATTGCGCTGTTGGATGCCGGCGCTTACGGCATGGCGCAGAGTTCGAACTACAACACCCGTTTGCGCCCAGCAGAAGTGCTGATTGAAGGCTCAAAGGCGTGGCTGATCAGGCGGCGGGAGACCATGGCCGACCTGCTGGCGCCGGAGACGTTCTAGAGAACATCCATAACTGCCAACTGTCCAACTGAAACTAGCGCATCCTCGGCCCCGTCCTGATAAGGTGTAGCGCGGAGGGTTTTTCGAATGCAAATGGCGTTGAAAGCGGTGTATGCCCTGGCCATGGCGGGGCTTGCTCTGGGCTTATCTACAACCATGTATGCCGACTCGCTTACGGCCAAGACTGAACAGGGAAAGGTGCACGGCAAGGCCATCAACGACGGCAAGGTGAAGGCGTTCATGGGGCTGCCCTATGCCGCTCCCCCGGTGGGCGAACTGCGCTGGAAGGCGCCGCAGCCGCCTGCCAAGTGGAAGGGCGAACGCGACGCCACGACATACGG
>Ga0118677_10013366_pt1 | contig 11816 bp, 9 predicted proteins | sample AliMusrvi5mmetaG_FD_86154 | JGI IMG/M metagenome (GOLD analysis project Ga0118677, IMG submission 86154) | reverse complement strand
CGTCTACATATTAATTGTTAGGATAAAAAGATGACTAAATGTCCATATTGCAATGCAACAACAAACCCACTTAGATTCCAACTATATTCAAAGTGGACGCCATATCAGTGTCCTAAATGCAAGAACAAGTCAAAATTTTCAAAAAAATCTATGATGATTGTTTTTTCAATTATCTGGATCCCTTTTTTTCTAGCATGCAAAGCAGCAAGGTATTACTTTGGGATCCCAGGGGTTATTCTATCCATCATTGTAATTGTACAAATAAATTGCTTACTAATGTGGTGCTTCCTAAAGCTGTATCCAATGACAGGTGAATAATCTCCTAACTTTTCACTGCACTTGACGTGGTTCCGCTGCGCTCCACCACGCCAGTGACCTTTTGCGTTGGGTAAATAATGAAAATTGCAATTTCATATCTACATAAACTGCAAGAATCCTGATACTTTGAAAAAGAACAGATGATGTGCGATCCGCAACGACGGATTTTCACGCTTCGATACTTTAGGCATGAACTAAAAAGGAGGGAGCATGAAGAAAAAACAAACAATCACAGCATTCATCATTGCAGGACTGCTTGCACTTTTTTGTTCGCAGCAGGCGCATGCTGTAACCATGTCCCGGAACACATTTATGGGATCGTCAACAAATGAGGATGTTGGCAACAGCATAGCCGTAGACAGCTCAGGCAATGTGTATGTAACGGGGGAGAGCTATGCAACCTGGGGAAGTCCGATAAATGCGTATGCGGGCGGCGGTGATGCCTTTATGGCAAAGCTTTACGATGAAACCGGCGGCAGCACAACAACCATAACCGATACCGACGGTGATGGCGTTGCGGATGCAAGTGACAACTGCCCGAACAAATACAATCCCCAGCAGCTTGATGCCGATGGCGATGGAATAGGCGATGTGTGCGATCCAGATCCCGGCTGCGGCGGCTGCGGCCAGGTCTCGTGCGAGAGCTATGTTGATACGGACGGTGATGGTATTCCCGATAGCATTGATAATTGCCCGAACAAATACAATCCCCTCCAGCTTGATGCCGATGGCGACGGCACAGGCGATTGTTGCGATGCAACACCCGGCTGCGGCGGCTGCGGCCAGGTGTCGTGTGAGACGGTTTGTACGTCTGTTTCCACAACAACCACTACCATACAAACGACGACCACGACAACAACTTCAGGAAACTCCTATAGTCTTAACCTGTCAGGAGTGACCACCCGTCAACATATGCAGGATTGGGATCTCAATTGGATTAGCGAATTTGAGGATACATTCGGAGGTTTCGAATTTCAAGTTGATCCTGGGAACGGTGGTCAAGTTGGAATATGGGGAGGCTCCGGTAATCCCCCCGATTCGGGGTCATGGAGAGACTATTCCCAATTCATTGCCGCAGGCCCACCGGCAGGAGCGCCTGTTAGAGTACGCATGAAATACAAGCATCGTGACGACGGCGCATGGGTAAGCTGTTCGTGCAAAACAGATAATCCAGCTCTGGGACGAGCTCACTACGAGGTCGCGAATCAGGCTGGGGCATTCAGAATCTACAAGTTTTGGGGGCCGGCTATAAATGGGAGCACCTACGACACGGTTGCAGCGACGGCTTTCTCAGCGACACAGGGTACGGTATATTGGATTTATCTTACTGAAAGACGTGCGGGCAACAGCGTGAATGGAACATTGACTCTTAGTGGAGAGTTACGGGATGTGAACTTGAACTTACTTGCGACAGTCTCTGTCATAGATGACGGGAATCTTCCTGGATTATCTACTCTAGGGTTGCCGATAATTCCAAGCTCAAATAAAAGAGGATTTGGATGTTATTCATCCGCTGACGGGGCTGGGGTAAAGATCCTAGAATGGCATGTCGAAGATGCTCCTATTTAAAACGGTTTGAGGTCGATCCGCTTACCTGTCCGCAGTGCCGGGGAGCAAAGAAGACAATACATAGGGAAAGGGGTATTTCCCGCAGGAAATTGTTGGAAAGTCCGCAATAGAAGGCAAAAGCATGGTTCCGCTGCGCGCCACCACGCCAGTGACCTTTAGCGTTCGTTGCGGCGCGAATCACAAACAAGGAGAAAAAATGAAAAAGGCTTTGCTGGTTATTGATCTTCAGAACGACTACTTCCCCGGCGGCAAGTTCCCGCTCTGGAACACGGAGGCTACGCTCTGCAATATTGTGCAGGCTATCTCGAATGCACAGGCTAAAAAAATTCCCCTTGTCATCATCCAGCATATTGCCAATCCGGCCATGGGAATTGCGCCATTCTTCAATCAGAATACGGACGGCGTGAAGATTCATCCTGCCGTTCTGGCAAGCGCACCGGATGCCCCCGTTGTGGTCAAGGAGTTTGCTGACAGCTTCGTGAACACGAATCTTGAAAAAACGCTGTCAGAGCTGGGGGTAACGGAGCTGCTGTTGTGCGGCATGATGACCCAGAACTGCGTTACCCATACCGCGATATCAAAATCCGCCGAGAAATACAAGGTGAGCATTCTGCCGGATTGCTGCACCACCGTTAGCGAGATGATCCACAACATTGCGCTGCATGCAGTATCAACACGCGTGCCGCTGGTTCTTGCGGCAGAGGCAATCTGAGCCAAAACCAGACGCTCTTGCACTCACAGCATGATAACCGTATTGAATTTAGCCGCATGCCGGTACATATGGAGAATCAGCCCCATTGCGACACCAGGGAGGGGGTGGCCCTTGCCTCCCCCTTGCCTGCTCGATACTGAATCGGAGATTAGAGCATTTAACAAAATGCTGTAGCCATATGGCCACCGGGAAGTTTTTGGTGAAGCAGCCCGTGCGGTTAGAGCCATTGGCCTATTTCCACCATTGGCGTATCTTGCGAGAATATAGCACGGGCGAATGAGCCAATAACTCCCCGGTGCAAACGGCTACAGAATAAAGTTAAATGCTCTAGCCCCTGCCCTTCTGCAAACATCCTATCCGGTAGTGGCAGCAGGATGCTCCGCAGGAGCGCAGTCCGGAGCTTATGCGTTCTTGCCCAGCGCCGCCAGGATGTTTCCAATGAAACTGAGAATCTTCTGCTGATGCTTCTCTGAGATGCTGGTGAATTCTATGCCCATGCCAGGACCAGCCGTGCTGGTTGCCTGACGTGTCCACATTACCCGTCCCTGGATATCCATGATTTCCGTATCGACTGGCAGCGTGAGCTGCATGGACACGATGGAACCTACGGCCTGCGGTATGTCGGTCTGGACAAAGACCCCTCCCGCGCTCAGGTTCCGCAGCGACGTCCAGTGAAATGTTCCCGCATGCTGTATCGTTAGTTCGAAATTTGTTTTTATGCGCTGATGCAGACGTTTTTCATTGCCCATGAGATTACCTTTTTATGAAATTATATTGTTCACAGGAGGATACAATCAGCCGTTTTGTCACTACTGCATATTATACCGCAATAACGTTCATGAAAATATAAATCACATCTAACCCGAATTATTCCTCAGCATTTAAGATGCCCGGCCATGGCGAGCGGCAGCACAGCTCGACTTGTGGCAGAGCCTTGCAGCCAGGGACCCGAGGGAGTATTGGATTCAGGATTCGAAATTTTAAACCAGGAATTCGGAATCAAAAATGGCCTGCCGTGGGGCGCAAGAATGCGTCTTTTGTTGTGTTTTGCTGCCGGCTATCAGCAGGGGAAGGCTGGCAGCCGTTCTATCTTATATGCATGCGACGGGCCAGCGGTCGGCAGCGCCACTGCACCGGCTAGTCCGCCCGAGCCGCTGACGCCTGCCAGCTCCGCAGTGCCGGAAAAATTTATTGCCCGCGGAAAATGCTTGCCAGCTGTTATTTTTTTCTTGAATTAACAATTGAAATATAGTATTTGTCGAGGCCATTTTCTTTTTTTCAAGGGCTTAAAACAAGCGCTGTTTGCCGCAATCATGCAACAGAGCCTGCAGCGTTTTTGAAAAAATTTAATGCATATCGTCCGGTATCTTTTCCGCGAAAATATAAACAATTAAATATACAACACACCAATGCGCGAGGACTACGCAATCCGTAGAGCTGTACGTGTACCAGGATAGTCAGTCCTGCATATTCAGCCTGTCTTCAGGTTAAGGTGAACAGGTAATCCAACTACCGGAAATGAAAAAATTCCTTGAGAACACATGACACACGCTGCTAATAACCAGAGCATAATCAACCAGTATAACCCATAAAGGAGGAAGTATGGCCGCAATCGACAGTCAAACAATTAGCATCAAGGACACCACATCAAATCCGGCGCCGCTGGGGCTTCTGGGGTTCGGCATGACAACCGTGCTGCTGAACATCCACAATGCCGGCTTTTATCCCCTTGATACCATGATCCTGGCCATGGGCATATTCTATGGCGGCACCGCTCAGGTCATTGCCGGCATCATGGAATGGAAAAAGAACAACACCTTCGGAACGACGGCTTTTACCTCCTACGGCCTTTTCTGGTTGACGCTGGTCGGGCTCATCTGCCTGCCGAAGATGATTACCGGCCTTGCGGGGCCCACTCCAGCTGCCTTTGGGTGCTATCTGGTTATGTGGGGTATTTTTACCGGCGTCATGTTTATCGGCACCCTGCGTCTCAGCCGCGCGCTGCAGTTTGTGTTTCTGTCTCTGACAATACTGTTTTTTCTGCTGGCAGCGGGAAAATTTGCCGGCAGTGAAGCCATTGCTAATTTTGCAGGTTATGAAGGAATAATCTGCGGCGCTTCGGCGATCTATACCGGCCTTGCCCAGGTACTGAATGAAATATACGGCCGGGAAGTTTGGCCTCTTGGGAAAATGTAAGCATTGGGATTTCAAAGGTGAGAAAAAAGGGGCCGAAAAGGCCCCTTTTTTTATGGCACTATGTAATTTTCCTGCTTGCTTATCCGGGGCGATTTAAATCTTTCCCAGCAGCCGCAGAAGCCCGTCAAGAATCGTCAGGGGATGGGGAGGACAGCCCGGCACATATAAATCAACCGGCAGCACCTGATCGGCGCCGTTGTTAACTTCCGGATGGTCCCGATATATCCCGCCGGAAAGAGCGCATGCCCCTGCGGCGATAACCAGCTTGGGCCAGGGGACGGCATCATAGGTTTTTTTGAGTGCTGAAAACATATTGTTTGTAACCGGGCCGGTAATAAAGAGACCGTCGGCATGACGGGGGGATGCGACAAACTGTATGCCGAAGCGGCCCAGGTCCCAGCCAATGGTACTCAGCACGTTCGTATCCGCCTCGCAGGCATTACATCCCCCGGCAGAAACCTCCCGCAGCTTCAGGGAGCGGCCAAACAGCGATTTGCTTTTTGTATCCAGCACCGTTGCCAGCTGTAAAGCCGTACTCTCCAGAACCAGGTCTTCGCGTTTTCGAACGCTCAGGCGATAGTCCCGCGAAAAGCGGATAGCCCCTACCGGGCACACGCGGCCGCAGGCGCCGCAAAACAGGCAGCGGCCAAGATCAATTTTCAAGCCTTCGGTGAGCGCCCCGGTCGGACAAGCCTCACTGCACACTCTGCAGCCGGCCGGGCAGAGCGACCGGTCCACAACAGGAAGTCCCCGAAACCGGTCCGGCAGCGCCGGCTCGGTTTTGGGATAGGCAGTTGTTTGATGCCCCTGGTGTAAAGAGGCGAGCAGTACTTTCAGCATGGCATCAGCTCACAGATCATGTCCGCAGTAGGAAAGGTTAAAGCTTTTATTGCATAAGGGGAAATCGGAAATCTGCTGCCCCCGCAGCGCCATCGCAAGGCCGATCCAGTTATGAAATGAAGGGTCGACAATTTTATACCGGCTGAAGCAACCCTGGCCGTCGGTAATGGCGACATGACAGATTTCACCGCGCCAACCCTCGACCAGAGATACTGCCAGACTGTTCGGAGCAGTTGTTTTCAGCTCAGCCATACCATCGCCCGACGGCAGCATTTCGATCTGACCGCGAATGAATTCAATGGAGCGCTGCAGCTCAAGCCAGCGGACATAGGCCCTGCCGAAGACATCGCCCGTGTCCCAGGTTGAAACGGGCATCTGGGCAAACCGGTATATCCCCGAGGGAAAATCATACCTGGCGTCACGGACCAGACCTGAGGCCCGGGCAGCAGGTCCCACCAGACCAAGATCCTCGGCTGTCTCAAGGGTCACCGTTCCCGTCCGTTCAAAGCGCGCCATGACCGACGGCGTTTCCCAGAGCAGATTAACGGCATTTGTTACATCCTTAAACGCCCGCTCCAGCCGTTCGAGCAGCTGCCCGGCGCGTTGTTCTTCAAGATCAAATCCTACGCCCCCGGAGCTGATGAACCCTCTGCCGAAGCGGCTCCCGCACAGAAGCCCTGTCATGTTAAGAAAATCGCCGCGGATGCGGCCGCAATAGGATGCCGTGGGCAAAAAACCCACATCACCGGCAAGAGCGCCCAAATCACCGGTATGATTTGCCGCGCGCTCAAGCTCGAGGGCTATGCCGCGCAGGGCAAAAGCCCGCGGCGTGACCCTGCAGCCCGTCAGGGCCTCCATGGCCTGGGCATAGGCTGTAGCATGGCCGATGGTCGTATCTCCGGCAAGCGTTTCCATATAATGCATGGTGCGCGGGCCGGGCCCGCCGATCAGCGCCTGCTCTATGCCGCGATGCTGATAGCCAAGGGATATTTCAAGATGCAAAACCTCTTCACCATGGCACTGAAAGCGAAAATGCCCGGGCTCGATAATGCCGGCATGCACGGGCCCAACGGCAACCTCGTGAATTTCCGCGCCGTCAATGCGGAAAAAGTCGGTCACGCCGATAGCCGGACCAGGCCCGGACTGCCCGGGGGCATAGCTTGCATGAAATCGAATGGGTTTGAGCCAGGGATGGCCTTCGGGCACTACACCCCACTGCTCATGGATCTCGCGCTCAAACCAGTTGGCCTGGGGGCATTCCGGCGTGAGGGCCGGATAGGAGCCTTCGACAAGCGTGGAGGCAAGGGCCAGCTGCGCCTCCGTATCGCGTGACAGCACGGCAAATAACCGAATGCCCCTCTCCGGAGCTTCACTGCGGCCGACCCGCTCCTGCAGCCGCTCTTCGGGCGCACCGAAAAAAGCGCTTATGCGCGCACCACCCTGCACGGCATGCAGGACCGCCTCCCTAAAGACGCCGGGGGAAAGCAGCGGTATTTTATCCAGGCCCAGGGCCTGACCGTTATACAGCGTGGAAAAACTGGTCATTGTCATGGCCTGATCCCTGCCAGGGACGTAGCAGCAGCAGCGCCGCTTATAATGTGCGCGGCTTTCTGGAGCACCGACTGCAGTGGTTCCGGCATCCAGAGACCAAGCACGAGAAGCGCTGTCAGGGGGATATATACCAAAAAGGCTTCACCGGTTACGAAGCGGCCCGGTTCTGATTTTTCCCGTGGGGCGCCCTCCCAGCACAGGGGTAACAAATACCCCAGGGCGCAGATAAATACCGTGCCCAGGCCGATGAGCAGCAGGGCCGCGACAAGAAACAACTCCTTGCCGATGGCGGCTTTTAAGATGAAAAATTCGCTCATAAAAAGAGAAAAAGGCGCAACCCCGATAAGTGCCAGTATGGCCAGAAAAAGACCGGCGCCCCAGACCGGACTTCGGTGCAGCGCTCCCTGAATTTCCCGCAGGTCATAGGTGCCGAAGAGCTGCCCCAGCCGGCCCGCGGCAAAAAAGGCGAGCGTTTTGCACACAGCATGATTCAGCGTATGGAAAAGGGCTGCGAAAACCCCGAGCCCGCCTATGCCCAGGCCAAGGGCAATAATACCGATATGCTCGATGCTGCTGTAGGCAAGAAAGCGCTTCAGATTTTTTTGCGAGGCGATAAACACTGCCGCAATCAGCAGGGAAAAAAGGCCGAAGCCGATCATAAGCCGCTGTGCCCAGCCCGCGTTGCCGGTCGCGGCCTCGATAACCGGCATATACCGCATGATGCAGTACATGGCAGTGCTCAACAGAAATCCTGAAAAAAGGGCTGATACGGGCGAGGGCGCCTGCGTATGGGCATCCGGGAGCCAGCTGTGCATGGGCGCGAGCCCCGCTTTGGTGCCGTAGCCGACAAGCAGAAAAATAAAAGCCGCTTTTATGAGCCTGGGGTCAAGCCTCTGGGCGTTTTCGCGAAGCACCGTCCACAGCAGCGCGTCATGGCTTGCGAGGTCCAGCCCCTTGGCCGATGCCGCGATCAGCAGCGTTCCCATAAACGCAAAGGCCATGCCGACGGAGCAGATGATAATATACTTCCACATCGCCTCCACGGACTGGCGCGACACCTGAATGCAGATGAGAAATGCCGTGACAAGCGTCGTCGCCTCGATGCCGACCCACATGATCCCGAGATTATTCGACAGCAGCACCAGGGTCATGGCTGCGCAGGCTTCGCACCAGAGGCCCGCAAACAGTCTGCCCTGCCGCCGGTCTAAATGACCCGCGCGCAGTTCCTGGCTGAAATACACCCAGGCATAGGCTGAGCTCAGGCAAAAAACCAGCAGCAGAACGCCATAATGATAGGCTGAAAGGGGGTCAAGAAAAAGCCAGCTTGAAGCAATAAACACCGTCCCGCTTGTGTATACCGCACCTATGGCGAAAAAGCCTGCTAGAGCTGTAGCCAGCACGCAGCCGCACATTACCCCGAGGGCGATTCGTGCAGTGGGCAGGATGGTGCAGAGAAGCCCGATACATAAAGGGGCAGCGAGGGCGGCCCAGAGGGCGATTTCAGTATACTGCATATCCTGCGATTTATCCTTTCAGCGTATCGAGCCGGTCCGTTTCGATATGATCGAATTCCCGGTTGATATGATAAATTGCCACACCCATGACCAGCACCGCAACAGAAGCATCAAGCAGAATGCCGAGCTCCACCAGCACCGGTATTTCAACCACCGCCGCAACGCCGATGACATAAATGCCGTTTTCAAGAATAATATAGCCAAGGCACTGCGTGAGCGCGTTTTTCCGCGCAATGATGAGAAACAGTCCGGTAAAAAAAGTCGTGAGTGCTGCCGGCACGACGAGCGGTATGCCGATGGCGGAGCTGAGCGGCAGCCGTGCCCCGAGCCAGAGCGCGGCCCCGAGCATCACGAGCCCGGCAATGACGGACATGCTGTAGCCGACATAGGGCTCAAGTTCATTGCCCGCATTGGCCTCCCTGATGCTGCGGCGCAGCAGGCGCGGAAACACAAATCCCTTCAGAAGAAAGGTCGCCGCGGCAATGAGCAGAATGCGCAGGGTTATGCCATGGGTATGCCCGAAAACGGTAAAAACGCCAAGCAGCATTCCCTGAAGCGAGGACACCGTAATGCAGGTCCGCAGGCGGCTCACCCCGAGAAGCGCCATGTCAAAGAGAATCAGAAGCATCATGAGTATTTCAATATATGCGGTCACGCGCGGCTCACCTCAAAACCAGCATAAAAGCAAATACCGACAGCGCCCCTGCCGCAACCAGCAGCTGCGGCACCCGCAGCAGCCGCAGGCGCGCCATGCCGGATTCAATAAGCCCCACGAGTACCGCAAGCCCGAACATGCCGCCGAGAAGGGAGACAAGCGACAGGGGCCAGGAATTTTCAAAAGCCGGCAGCAGGATGCCGATTATTAGCGAGCCCAGCACCCATGCTTTCAGCGCTGCGCCGTACTGAATAAACCCGAAATCCGGGCCGCTGTGGTCAAGCACCATCACTTCATGAATCATCGTCAGCTCAAGATGCGTGGTGGGGTCATCAAAAGGGATCCGCGCGTTTTCACAGAGAAAGACAATGAGCAGTGCCGCCAGCACGAGCACCAGCTCCGGCGAGTTCACCGATGTTACGGCAATCAACTCAGTGAGCGATAGCGTTCCTGTTTTGCGGGCCACGGTGGCAAGGCCCAAAAGCAGCGCGGGCTCTGCAAGGGCGGAAAAAAACACTTCCCGGCTGGCGCCCATGCCCTCAAAGCTTGAGCCGGTGTCAAGGGCCGCCAGCACGGTAAAAAAACGGCCAAGCCCCAGCACATAGGCAAACAAAAGCAGGTCCCCGGTAAAGGCAAGGGGTGCTGCACAGCCGTTTGCCGGCACCACCGCCAGCGCGATCAGCGCCGTGGCCAGGCCGACAATGGGGCCTGCGCGAAAAAGCCAGGAGGTCGTCGTGCTGTACACGGCGCCCTTGCGGAGATTTTTATAGATATCATGATAGGTCTGCAGCAATGGCTGGCCGGTCCGGCCCGCAATTAAGGCTTTGGTGCGGTTAATAATTCCCTGCAGCAGCGGGGCACACACCATTCCGAAAGCGAGATTTGTAAACGCGGACAATTGCATTTCCTACCTCATCTGCCAGACCAGAAGGCCAACAAGGGTTATCACTATATAAAGCACATAGAGATGTATGCTGCCCTGCTGCAGCACCACGGCCCGGGCGCAGAGGCTGCGAAGCCCTTCAAAAAAAGGCCGGTATAGTTTTTCAAAGCAGGCATCCGGCGTATGTGTTGCAAAGGACGTGGGGCCGGGGAAATATTCCTCCACGGCAGAGGCATGCTGCTCCGTTCTTAAAACAGACTTAAAAAGACTGGTAATGGGCTGCGCAAACGACGACGCGCTGTACTGCATGCGCGGGCCAGGTGCGCAGTAGCCGCAGTCCCAGGTGACGGCGCTGCCGACTTGCCTGCCCGAAAGGAGCAAGCGGCGCAGCCAGGTGAGCCCTGCAATGACGCAGAGCAATGCAAGGGAGGCGAAGGTAATATAGGTCAGAGAGCCCGAAGCGGCTTTCAGCTCCCTGGCGGAGGCAAAGCCGAGGATGTCCGAAACGACCCCTGACAGCAGCGGCACGATATACATGCCAAGTAACCCAACCCCTATGCAGCCTGCCGCAAGCAGCAGCATGGGCGCAAGCATCAGGGGCCTTGCCTCACGGGCATGGGCGGCAGCCTCGGTTCGGGGTGCGCCGAGAAACACGATACCGAAGGCCTTGGTAAAGCAGGCAGCGGCAAGACCACCGATGAGAGCGAGCCCCGCTATGGCAGCGACCAGAGGGACCGCCACATCAGGGCCCATTGCCATGGCGCCGCGAAAGCTCCCGAGATAGATCAGAAACTCGCTTAAAAACCCGTTGAGCGGCGGCAGGCCCGAAATTGCCACGGCGCCGATCAAAAAGCACACTCCCGTATAGGGCATTTTTTTGATAAGGCCGCCCAGCTGGTCGATCTCACGGGTATGCGTGCTCTGATACACGGAGCCCGCGCCGAGAAACAGAAGGCCTTTAAACAGCGCATGATTCACCACATGAAAAAGCCCGCCAGCCATCCCCAGTATGGCGACAGAGGGAAGCCCGGAGCTCCAGCCGATCATGCCCACGCCGAGCCCCATCATGATAATGCCGATATTTTCAACGCTGTGATAGGCAAGAAGGCCTTTGAGATCATGCTGCGCCAGGGCATACAGCACCCCCAGCACCCCTGATACGATGCCGATGGCAAGCACCAGCCAGCCCCACCATAAGGGCGGCGTGCCGAGAAAGGTAAGCATGCGGATGATGCCGTAAATACCCGTTTTGATCATGATGCCCGACATGAGGGCCGAGACATGGCTCGGCGCCGCGGGATGCGCCTCGGGCAGCCACACATGAAAGGGTATGATGCCCGCCTTTGTGCCAAACCCGATCAGGCCGAGAATAAAGCAGACGCCGGTCAGATGCGGGGGCAGGCTGCGGCTGAACGAGCTAAAATCAAGGCTCCCGGCATGGGTGCCGAAAATAAGAAACATGGGCAGCAGGCAGGCCGTGCCCAAATGGGTTGCAACCATGTATATCCAAGATGCCCGGCGCACCTCGGGCTTTTCATTTTCAAATGCCACCAGGAAAAAAGATGCCAGTGCCATAAC
>Ga0118677_10013365_pt1 | contig 11816 bp, 5 predicted proteins | sample AliMusrvi5mmetaG_FD_86154 | JGI IMG/M metagenome (GOLD analysis project Ga0118677, IMG submission 86154) | reverse complement strand
AATTGATGTCAGCGGCTTTTCTCCGGGTGTTTATTATGTTATGGTTGGGGATAGGGTTTGCAGGTTTATAAAAATGTAGAATGAAGAATGTAGAATGGAAAGCATAATTTGTGAAATGATGAATGAAATTTATGTTGTTCGGCATTTCAATTATTCGTAATTGGTAATTGATAATTAATAATTGATTTATAATTTATTCAGAGTTATATAATTGTAAGGGTTAAGAGTTTTTCAAACGATATTTTAAAATGCAAATAGAAGCCGAAGTATTTCGGGCCATTTTGTAATCATAATAATTCTATATCCAAGCAGTGTACCAAATCCAATGAAAGTTAATCCGGCAAATTTTTTGATTCTGATAATTAAGTCGCCGGACATTCTTGGTTTATAGAAAATTACAACTCGGACAAGTGTATATATCCAAATGAATGTACCCAAAGCAAATCCAACGGAATAAGCAGCATTACCTATAATTGAGCTTTCAATCCATCCCCATCTCTGCACCATAACAGTCACGGAAGTAATAGATGCCATAAAGGAAGGATTAGCCACATTTGTCAGTGCAATTGAAAAACCGAGAAGAAAAGGCCCCTTGTGTGTCAGATATTCAATTATTTTAGACTTTCCGGTTATGTTTTGCTGATTATTTACCGGATTTTCTTTTCTGGATTTCAATGTAAGAAATCCATATACCATAACCCCTGTAACAATAATAACCTGCAAGGTTAGCACTGCCACCGGATAATTTCCTGATATTTTCTCAACAAGTGGTATAATGGCTGATGTTGCTAATGTAGCGGATATACAGAAAAAGAAATCCATTAATGCTGTACCCAACCCGACAAGAATACCATGCCTGCTACCCTTATCAAGAGAGAGTTTAATAGCAGTAACGCTAACAGGACCGGGAAGTACTGCTAAAATTATACCGATAATTATCCCCGCAAGCAGAGACATCACCATGCTTCACCTCCCTTAATATTTAATTGTTGTAACAAGTTATTATAATATATACTATTTAAATAAAATTAAAGAAAAAAATAAAGTGTGTAATTTTTTACACACTATCCATTTTATTACACACTTTTTTATAAAAATGTGTAATAAACTTGACACTATTTATAATAAGCCCCTAATTTTTTCATTTTTCTTGTAACATTTGACTGTTTTGTTTGTTATTTTGTATGTAGAAAATTTGAAAAGTTAAAAAAGTAATTTTGAAAATAAAAAAAATAGATTTTATAATTAACAACATGTTAAATTTACTAATTAAGGTACTATTATGAATCAACAGAAACCCATTGCGAAATCTAAATTTAAATATTTAGTAATTGCAATTTTGCTACTTTTCGGTTTGGCCGGATTGCAGGAGATGTTTGCCCAGCCTACAAACTATTGCACACCCTATCCAAAGGGCTACACCTATGATTGGTGCTATTCTTACTATGCATACTGCACTAAATTAGAAGTAATTGATGTGGCTGCAAATACAACTATTTATACCAGAAATTCAGGCGATGACGGATGTTACATATTTACCGGCGAAGAAATTCAGATGAAACTCGGTAAAACTTATAAAATTAACATCACTGTCTATCAAACCTATTATTATTACAATACCACAAGGTTGTTTATTGACTGGAACCAAAATGGTACTTTTGCTGATGCCGGTGAATACTACAATTTCTCGCGTAATTACGGCTCTGGAACAATGAATTACTCAACTACGGTCACGGTAAGTTGTTCGGTTCCTATCGGTAAAACAAGATTGCGTGTCCTTTCCTGTTATTATTATGATAATGGTGCTGATGCCTGCTCGAACGGTTGGCTTTATAACACAATGTATAATGAAGATATGGGAGAATGTGAAGATTATCTAATTAACTTTATACCCGACCTCGAAGCTGATTTTCCATCAGACGGAGCAATTTTACTTGCTAACCAGGCTTATGACGGAACAACCAGAAGCGGTGTAACATATCCATTACCTATGGCAAGAATGGGCCAGACCCAACCAGCCGGTTCTATTCTACATTATCAGATAATTGGCCCACGCCCCTCAACTGCTGTAGTTTATGAAGGTTTGGACCCCGCAACATTGAGCCCAAGCATTAATATGGGCGGATACAGGCAATATGATATGCAAGCTGCACGCGGTATTTATTCCACAGGTACAAATGGTAAAGCTTTCCAAAGCAATAACGGCGGTGAGTACAAAGTTGGCGTAACCGTTACAGGTACCGGCTGTCCGGGAGCTGCTTATACATCATTTACCGTATCATGGCCAAATGATTTGGCTTGTACTGATATTATTTCTCCGAAAAGCAATGCAGCACCGAGATACCAGAAATATCTTAGAAATAATACAATTCCTATTTCCGGTTTATTCCAGAATGTCGGATTGAACACCGTAACAGAATTTATGGCATACTGCTTTATTTTAAATTCTAACGGCGATACAGTACAAAGATTCTCAAGACATTATGATTCAAACAATAATCCGGGTGATGTAGCATTGACAGCATCACAAAAAGTTCAGTTAGATTTCGGTACAATGAAACTTCAGAATGTAGGATTCTATAAAGTTTATCTGTATTGTGTGCTAATGAGTGCCGTTGATATGGAAGCATTTAATGATAATTTACCGAGACAGGGAGACCCGGATTTCATAATGGAAGTAGCTTATGAAATTCAGCTGCAGGCAAACAGAATGATTGAGCCTGCACAGGGTGAGGTTGTAATCGGCAACAGGCCAGTTATTCCAGTGGGTGAATTTAAAAATGTCGGAGTATATGACGCATCGGATGTACCCGCAAAATTAAATATATACAAACTGCCTGCAATGATTCTTGCATATTCAAACAGTATTACTGTTCAGGATGTGCCATCCGGTAAATATAATATTAAACAGGCACAGTTTGATGTAATGAACCTGCGTGAAACAGGCAACTACGAAGCCGAATTAATTATAACCAGTATTGATGACCAGGTACGCGCCGACGATACAACGAGAATTACTTTCTCGGTAGTTGGAGGCCTTAGCGGTACATATACCGTAGGCTCCGGCGGAGATTTCCCGACAATAGATTCAGTAATGAATGCATTATATTATAGGGGACTTGCCGGTTCGGTAACATTTTTACTTACCGATACTTATTATAAAGTTACCGGTAAAAGAGTTACAGACCCAGCATGGGATTTCACGACATTTATCATCAATTTAGGTTGGGATAATGTGGCACAGCAAACAAATACAATCACATGGAAACCTTCACCGCAAAATGCAGTAACAAAGGGTTCGGTAGTAATTGACCTTGTGTCACCCGGAGGAAAAGGTATAATGTTCGGACAGTCAATGAATCCTGCCAATACATATTCGATATATTCGCAATATTCAGCAATTGGCAGTATTGCAAGAAAATATGTAAACTCCCAGGGAAATATCATATTTGACGGTGGTTCACAAAAATCCTTAAGATTCAGGTTGTTGTCCAATTCACAGGGCGGCCAGGCATTCTATCTAAGCAAAGGTTCAAATAATATAACAATTCAGAACTGCTTAATTGAAAATGCCACACCAGCAATTGCCGGAAAAACATGGTTACCAATGACACAATACAGCCCGGTAAGCGGTTTCACATACCAGGCAGACACATTGGTTGTCGGAGCTAATGTTTCAGCATATTCAGCAGGTGTTGTTAGCCGTTCCTCATTATTCGGAACAGAACAGGCACAGTTATTACATGTTGACACAATTCCCAACACAAACAATAAAATATCAAACAATGAAATTTCAGGATTTGGTTATGGAGTATTATCACTTGGTATTGGCGAATTATTAATGGAAAATCTTGGAGATTTCAAAAGATTCTATAATACAAACAATGAAATATCTTACAACTTAATATATAATGCAATACGTGCCGGTATTTATCTTGGATACGAAGAAAATACAAGTGTACTAAACAACAGAATATATGCAATATCAAATACAGGCGGAATAGCAGCAGGTATTATAGCCGGTGGTGATGGCAGCTCACAATTCAAGGGTTACAACAATATCGGATTAAAGCTGCAAGGCAATGAAATCAGTGGAGTAAGTTCAAACACTTATGCCGCCGGTATAAAAGTTGAACAGGCACGCAATACATTTCCACATCCATCAAAAGGACAGGTATTTTTCCCGGATGTAACCGAAGCATTACAATTATCAAACAATGCAATCTGGGGCATAACCGGAACAACTGCGGCAGCCAACAGAGTCGGTATTCACATGTTTACCGAAAGAACTTACAGCCCGCCCGACCCATTGACAGGATTAATTACACCAAGTGCACCGGCTTATCACTCAAGTAATGACCAAATTGTCAACAATACAATAGTTTTGGGTAGCAATGGCGGAATTGCAACAACAGGAGCCGTAGCAGCAATTGGAGTTCAGAACTTTGTAAACACGACAATAAAGAACAATGCAATAGCATTAACCGATATTGGAGTGGATGCAAGCAGCCCTGTATATTCAGGAATTTTCTATCAGGGAATTATGCCGTTAAAGGGCGGATTAACTTCGGATAGGAACGTTTTCTGGGCACCAGCCAACACAAATGGTGGATGCTATAGATTTATCGAAACAGATTCAATTTCAAACATACTTGATTTAAGTACAAGAACTGATTATGGTGCATTAGACCAGTGGAGAAATTGGACTAAACAAGATAAGAATTCGGCTTCCGGTAATTTCTTAACTGATTTGGTTTATTTAGGAGCAGACCCGAACATTAGATTAAGGGTACAGTCCAATCCATTACCACTCGGTTCATTATTAAACAACAGAGGTGAAAGAATATCCTGGTTAAAAACAGATATTGACGGAACATTACGCGGAGCAGCCGGCCAGAGATATGATATCGGAGCCAGCGAATTCGACGGCAGAATGTACATCAGCGATGTAGAAGCATTAACAATCACAAATCCTGCAGCATACAGAGCCGGAACCGGAATGTTTTCAGACGCAGAATATATAATGACAACATCACCTGTTGATATTACGGCACAAGTAAGGAACAGCGGTAACTTACAACAGAATAATGTAATATTGACAGTAAACATTTACAGAGAATTACCAAACGGAATGTTTTCTACAACACCAGAATTAACGGCATCTACATCAACAAACATACCTTCAACCGAATCGGTAGAAGTATCATTCGGTTTGGCAGACAAAACAGCACCGGACTTTGCACCAATGACTTATGGAGCTTTAAGAGGACAGGGATATGTTGTTCCAACACAATTTGCATCAATGGAAGCAAACGTAACACCAAAATACAGAATATCGATAAGCATTAATGCCGACCAGAATAATACAAATAACGCAATGACAAAAGATGTTAGGTTCTATATCCGTAAATCTGACATGAGAATAATTATGTCTGCAGAAAATTCAATGACAAAATTAGATGCTAATTCAACATTGGAACAAATAGCCGGCAGATTAAATGCAGACAGTTTACAGAAAGCCATGTCGAGAATTGGCTGGGTGGTTGATATAACCAACAAGAAATATGATTATGATTTATTCGACAGATTAGGTTGGGAAGCAAAAGCTGTAAATTATACAAATTACAGAACAATGTGGTATGCAGACGGTAATGATATGCCTTATACCAGATATGAAAGAATGGATATAGAAAACTTCTTGGCAACCGGCAATCAGATGGAAAAGAAGAATTTCATTATCAGCAGCCAGGAAGTAATTCGTCAGCATAGCATGGCAAATACATCAAACGATCCGTACTTTACAGGAACAATTTTCAGAGCAACAGATATATTGCCAAGCAATCCACTTGGAAGCGGCGGCAACAATAACTTAAATTCAGTTATGGGAGTTGCATTGCACAGACAATTATCCGAGAAGATTAAATCAACAGGATATACAATCGGAGCATTAACAGATGCATATCCGCAATGCGGTTTGATGAGAGTAGCACCAACAGGCGAAGGTTTGGCACAGGCTACATCATATTATACAAATCATTCAGGTGTACCAACCGACAGTGTAGCCGGAGTAGCAACAACAACATTAAACAGAAACGTTGTACTTCTTGGAGTTGATTGGAGACATTGGAGCAGAGCAGATTATATCATCAGGGCATCGATAGACTTTATCGAAAAGAATGGTGGAACAATAATACCTGTCGAATTGCTTGACTTTGATGCAAGCCTGTTAAACAACAGTGTACAATTAAACTGGCAGACAGCATCAGAATATAAATCAGACAGATTCGACATCGAAAGAGCAATCAAATCGGATGCAGGCACAAGCAGCTTTGCAAAGATAGACGAAGTGAAAGCAGCCGGAACAAGCAGTTCAACAAAGAACTACGGCCCGATACTTGACAACAAAATACAGGTTGGAAATACTTATGTTTACAGGTTGAAGATGGTTGACCTTGACGGTAATTTCAAATACAGCCAGGAAAGAGAAGTGCTGGTAAGCGGAGATAATAGCTTATCACTTGGCACACCCGTACCGAATCCAGTCGTAAACTCAGCAACAATGACATACAGTGTTGAAACAGCAGGCAATGTAAACTTTGATTTATACGACCTGAATGGAAAATTTGTAAAGAACTTATTCAACGGTTCTGTAAGTGGTGGAATGAATATATTAACAGTCAACACCACAGACATACAGAGCGGCACATACAATGTTATAATGAGAGCAAATGATAAAACATTGGTTGTGAAATTACAGGTAGTAAAATAATTGATTAATCGAATCATTCATCCTTTGGCATACACACCAAAGGATGAATGAAGTAAATAAAAAAATCCTTTGCAGTTGCCTGCAAAGGATTTTTTTTATGTTATCGAAAATAATATTGACAGAATTTCAGACATTATAGTTTTTTGTGGGTCAGGATTTCTGATTAGTAAAAATGAGAAACTAACTCTGATAGGTATCTCTGCTAAAAATGCTTAACTAAATAAAAATAAAAACCAGCAACCATATAGCTGCCGGTTTCATCATTCAATTCATAATATTGGATTTAGGCTAAAAATATCATTACTCGCCAATAAATACCGGATTCCTTTTTTCCTGAAATGCACGTTTACCTTCGATATAATCTTTGCTGTCATAAACCTTGCGGCGAAGGCCCTGTATTCTCTCGAAAGTTTCAGGCATTATCGGGTGTGAATTTCCTAAAATTCGTAATTGTTCCTTGATAACGGCTATGCTCAAAGGAGAATTTTGTATCATCTGATTGGCTGTGAACAAAGTGAATGATTCCAATTCATCTACATTAGGTGCCAAATGATTTAATACACCGTGATGTTTTGCTTGCTGTGCATTAATAGGTAGTGCCGTAAAAAACATTTCTTTTGCAAGATGCAATCCGACCATGTTTACAAAATGAAGAATGCCGCTCGGATTATACGGCACACCGATACGTGCCGGTGTTATAGCAAATGAAGCAGTGTTTGTACCGATTAGCATGTCGCAAACGAAAGCAAGGTCGCATGCTCCACCCCAGACACTACCCTCAATCATTCCAATTACCGGGCCGGGGAATGACTGAATAACTCTGATAGTATGTTCAATCGGGTCATAATAAGATAACGGGTCTCGTCCGGGCTCCGGCAGTTCATTAATGTCAAATCCTGCCGACCAAACTTTGACACCGCGATTAGCTCTGATAATAACAACTCTTGCTCTTTTTTCGGCAAAATCCTCCATGGCTGAAATTATTTCATTAAGCATAGCTCCGCTAAGTGAATTCCTCTTGGAGTCATTGTCAAAAGTAATAGTACCAATAAAATCTTTGTAATCAACTTTAATATAGTTCATAAACCATACCTGAATGTGTAAAAAATACAAGTACAAATTTAAGGATTTCTTTGCTATTGTTTCACAATAATAATAAATTAAAAAAGTAACCCGATAAAACAATCAAAAACGATTCGATGCTAAAAAATATCAGGAATCCCAACCTTAATTATCTTTTAAATGAAGGGCTTGTCTTCGTCTTGATTTTCTTTCTTAATTTGTTTAATTCATCTAAATAATATTCCTGTGCTGAAAATATTTCAAGAGCATTTTTTGGGTGAATTTTAGTATAGGTACCATCTGCATTTAGCTTCCAAGCTTTTTTATTATCATTCCAGTATGTATTTATCATATCAAATAATTTTTGTTGTAAAATTTCATCATATATAGGAAACATTAATTCCACTCGACGGTGTAAATTTCTTGTCATCCAGTCGGCGGAAGATAAATACACTTCGCTATTACCCCCATTATGAAAATAAAAAATACGGCTATGTTCAAGAAATCTGCCAAGAATACTATGAATCTCAATATTCTCGCTAACTCCTTTGATACCGGGTTTGAGGCAGCAAATTCCACGGCAAATCAATTGAATTCTGACACCTTTCTGCGAAGCTCTGTATAAAGCCTGTGTAACTTCTTCATGAGCAATAGCATTCATTTTCGCAAAAATAAATCCCGGATTTTCAGGTGTATGAAGTTCGGTTTCCCTGTCAATTAATTTTATTATTTTTTTTCTAAGTGAAACGGGAGCTACAATAAAATGCTTCCAATCTTTATGATATGAATATCCGGTCAGATAATTAAAAAGGTGAATCGCATCAATTCCAAATTCTTCATTAGAAGTAAAAAAACCTATATCTGTGTAAAGCCTTGCTGTCTGATGATTGTAATTACCCGTTGAAAGATGCAGATAAGTTTTAAGTTTGTCCCCTTCTTTTCTTACAACCATTGCTATTTTGCAATGTGTTTTCAAACCAAGGACACCATAAACAACATGAACTCCGACGTGCTCAAGTTCTCTTGCCCACGTGATATTATTCTCCTCGTCAAATCTTGCTTTTAATTCAACAAAGGCAGTAACATCCTTTCCATTTTCAGCGGCACGGATTAAAGCTGCGACAATTGGTGAATTAAGGCCTGTACGATAAAGTGTTATCTTCATAGCAAGTACATCATTGTCATCAGCGGCAGTATTAATAAATTTCAGCACAGTATTAGAAAATGAATCATAAGGCAGGTGAATTAAATAATCTTTTTTCCTAAGATTATTAAATAGAGCAGAGCCTTCGGCAAGAAAATCATTTGGGATTCGGGTCTGAAATGGTATATCCTTCAAATGCCTTATATCTAATTTAACAAGCTGCATGAAATCAGGCAGGTTCATCGGCCGGTTCTGAATATAAAGGTCATCAGCCTCTAATTCTAATAATTTCATTAATAGATTAATAAGATTTTTTGGCATACCAGCATCGACTTCAAGCCTAACTGCAGCAGTTCCCCAACGCCGGTGTTTAATCTGCTCGGCAATTTCGAGCAGTAAATCATCGGCTTCATCTTCGGCTATTTCAACATCTGCATCTCGTGTCACCCTGAATGGGCTTGATGATTCAATTTCCAAGCCAGGAAATAATATTCCGGCAGATGATTTTATAACTTGTTCCATAAGTACAAAATGTTCGCCCGTACTTCTTTCTAATTTAACAAAACGTGGAAGCCGCGATGGTAACTGCAATATTGCTATCCTTTTTTCAAGGGTTTTCTTTTGATTGTCGTTCAAAACAAAAGCAATATTCAGCGACCTGTTAATAATTCTTGGAAATGGATGAGCCTGGTCGATACTTAAAGGTGTTAAAAGAGGCAAAACAGATTCGCAGAAATTATTATTAATTGTATTTTTTTCTTCATTGGTAATTGTATCAAATTCATGAATAAAAACACCTTCTTTTTCAAGAGCAGGTAAAATATCCACATCCAATATTTTTTCCTGTTTGGCATACAGCGGTAAAAGCCGTGTTTTGATTTCTTTGATTTGTTCCTGCGGCGTCATTCCATCCATTGACAATTCAGCCACACCAGCCTGAACCTGACCTTTTAATCCGGCTACACGAATCATGAAGAATTCATCAAGATTTGAACTGAAAATCGTGATAAATTTCAGGCGTTCGAGCAAAGGATGTTCTTTCGATTCAGCCTCGGCAAGCACCCTCTTATTAAATTCAATAAAACTCAACTCGCGGTTGAAATAATATTTAGGTGAATTTAAATCAATAATATTTTTCTTTGTTAATTCAGGTTCCATTCTATTCTCAATCATTTTTTACATTTTCTTCATCCCCCTAACCCCCTTCAAAGGGGGACTAAAGCAATTTCCCCACTTGAAGGGCAGGGTTGTGTCATTCTTTATAAGGCTATGATTTTCGGTAGCCACGAGCTTTAGCTCGTGGAAATATTCAGCGGCATTGCATTCGACTTTAGTCAAAATAAGAAACATTTGGAGGATAAATCCACAAGAAATGATCAGTCTTTTTACAATATCCACGACTTAAAAGTCGTGGCAACCCAATGAGTTAATAAGTACTAACAAGCCTTGCTTACCAAAGGAGGGTTAGGTTTAGATTAAATATAAAATTTAGAAACTAATTAAACTAAAAATATTATGAATAGCACACATCCAAGAAGAAAAACAAGGCAGGTATTTGTAGGTGATGTCCCAATCGGTGGAGATGCACCCATATCTGTCCAGACAATGACAAAAACCAAAACATCTGATGTCGAAGCAACAGTTGCACAAATATTAAGATGCAAAGAAGCCGGAGCCGATATAGTCAGGGTTACTGTAAATGATAAAGAAGCAGCAGAAGCAATCGGTGATATTGTTAAAAGTGTCAATATCCCAATTGTTGCAGATATACATTTCAATCATATTTTTGCATTGAAATCTTTGGAGGCCGGAGTGGCCAAAGTAAGAATCAATCCGGGAAATATCGGTTCGAAGGAACGTGTCAAAGAAGTTCTCGAACTCGCAAAATCAAAAAATATTCCCATTAGAATTGGAGTTAATTCCGGTTCATTGGAAAAAGATTTGCTCGAAAAATATAATTATCCGACAGCAGAAGCACTATATGAAAGTGCTATGAGGCATGTTGAATATGCAGCAGAATTCAATTTTGAGGATATTGTTATTTCAGTAAAATCCACAAGCGTACCCTTGATGATTGCTGCTTACAGATTAATAGCTGCCAGGACGGATTTCCCGCTTCATCTTGGAGTTACCGAAGCCGGGCGTTTAAGGGCAGGAACTATCAAATCAGCAGTAGGAATCGGTACTTTGCTTGCCGAAGGTATTGGCGATACTATTCGTGTATCATTAACCGACGAACCCGAAATGGAAATTGAAACGGGAAAAGAAATTCTAAGAACTTTGGGAATGTCGCAAAGAACTGTTGAAATTATATCATGCCCAACCTGCGGCAGAGTCGAAGTTGATTTATTCAAAATAACCGAACAGCTTGAAAACAGGTTAAAAGGAATAAACAAACCAGTTAGAATAAGTGTTCTTGGATGTGCTGTCAACGGCCCCGGCGAAGCACGTGAATCTGATATAGGCATAGCAGCAGGCAAAGGAACCGGCATTTTATACATAGGTGGTGAAATTGTCCGCAAAATTCCCGAAAGCGAAATCGTTGATGCTGTTTATGAGGAAGTGATGAAGTTTGCGCCGAAAAAGTAGGATTAAATAAAAAAAGCATATTAATTCACAAATCAAGTCACAAGTTGGTAGTGATTCTATTTTGTCTTTCATGGAAAGTTTCTCTAATTTCTTTCAAAGAAGTTTCAATATTACCATATTTCAAATTCGGCATATTCTTTAACTTTGCAAATTCAGATGCAGGATAATTCCATGAACTATCAAATCTTATCAAATTTGGTAATTTTAAAATTGGTTCAAATGATTTATCCTGAATTCTGCTATTAATTGTAG
>Ga0118677_10013363_pt1 | contig 11816 bp, 10 predicted proteins | sample AliMusrvi5mmetaG_FD_86154 | JGI IMG/M metagenome (GOLD analysis project Ga0118677, IMG submission 86154) | reverse complement strand
AGTAAAGATCCTCGGGGCAAGCCCCGAGGCATTTGTCAGAAAAGACCCAACTCCAACCGCCCCTTGTGCAACTGACAATACTCGCCATTTCCCCCCTGACCCTGCACGTGCGCAGCGATCACCTTTTCGCTCCCGTGTTGGCCCACCGTGTTCACAAAATATCCCATCCCCCAAAACCCCCCACCCCAAAGCTTCTTTTTCACCTCGGGAGCCCGGGCAAACACCTCCCGCGCAATCACGCTCTTTACCGTCGTTACAATCTTTGTCACGCTGTAGGTCGGCACCGACTGAATCAGGAAATGCGCGTGATCCCGATCCAACCCAATCTCCAGAAATCTGATCTCCCACCGCCTCTCGATTTCCACACACGCCTGCCGAAGCACCTCGTCCACATGCTTACTCATCATCACTCGGCGATACTTGGCCGCACACACCAGGTGGTACATCAGGACCGATACGTTATGGCTCTTGTGGATGTAGCTGCTCTCCATTCCACAGCCTCACATATCACAAAGCCGAAGCAAGCTTCGGGGTATCAGACCCAAAGCGAATGAACAAAATCGAAATGCCCAACAACATGGCAGGCAATCCATCGCCAACAGCCGCGGGAGCCTCCCTGCGCGAAGAATTTGCACTATTCCATTGAGTTCATGCAGCCGGTGGATATGAATCAGGGCGCAAATGAAAATTCCTAAAATCTTCCATGCGCTCGTTTTCCTTGCGGTGCTTGAGGCGCCGGCCCAGCAGTTTGAGACGCAATTGCTGGACCCACAGGACTTGCCCCGGTTGGTGGCGGAGGGGCAGCAAGAGCTTGCCGCCCGCAAGATGGTGGAAGAACTCCACCGCCTGCGAAGCACTCCCTCCAAAGCGGAACTCGCTTTGCTCGAGCAGGCGGACGCGCTGAAGCTTACGGATTTGCTGGTTGCCATGGAGCAACCGGCCAAGGATTCGCCTCACGAAGACCGCCGCAGATATGCCATGATGCTGGGGGATCTGGGGAAACGGCCCGAGGCGCTTCGATGGTTGCGCGTGCTGGCGGCGGAGGATCCAGCGGATCAGATGATCCGCGCGGAGTTGCTGTTGGCTTTGCCGTTCGATGAGCAACTGGCGAATCTGTCATCGCTGGGCAAAGGGCCATCCGACGTGGCACTGATGCGCTGGTGGTTCAGCAAGCGGTCGACCCAGCGCGAGCAATCCCTGAAGAGCTATCTGCAGGTGATCGAAATGCTGTCGGGTTTTCTGGAACGGCTTGATCCATCGTCCGGGCAAAGTGGCAACCTGTCGTGGGTGTGCGAAGAGGCGCGCAACCTGATAGGTGGATCCTGTTTCGTGGATGTCCTAATGAATTCCCTGGCGTGCGAACCGCAAGCCTACTCGGTAAGGTATAACTCGAAACTCGATGTGGGACGGGTGCCGGTGGTTCGGCGCTTGTTGCAAGCGATGCTGCGCCACGAGCAGACATGCCGGCGGGCATTCCAGTTGATGCATGCCTGCCGTGCCAAGCTGGCGGTTTCGCCCGAGCAACTGGATCAGGCGGCACTGAGCGCGTTGTCGTTGAGCATGCTCAGCAAGGTGAAGCAGGCGGGCGGTCATGTTCGTGAGCGGCGTTATGATGGCTGGTCGTTGTTTGGCAATGATCCCAATGAATTCGAAGGGGGAACCATGGATATGATGGAGTATCTCACGCAACGCAGCGCCCGTAACAAAACCGTCGATCCTTTCACCGGGGAACTGCTCGCCGGTTTTGCCGCCGCGAATGCAAAGGATGCGCGGCGGCTCGGCGAGTTGCTCAATGTGGTCAATGAACCCGGGATGGCTGCGTTCGATTCCTGGCGCGGTCGTGTCAACCAGGAGCCCAATTTGGCGGGCAACGAGTTGCTCGTTCTCGCCCGCCTGGCGATCTTCAAGCAACGCGTGGATGTGTTGAATGCCACAGTCGATCTGGCGAACCAGTGGGTCCTCACGCGGCGGATAAACGGCTCACAGGAGGTGATCCGGGTGGTGGCGCTGCCTGTCACGACCCGCGACGGTTTGACGGATAAAACCCGTGCGATCGAACAGAGCGTCCTTGGGTTGCTGGGGCCCCGCGAGAAATGGCCGCTGTATTCAAAAGCAAATGGGAATGAGAAGGATGCGGACAGGAGCCAGCGGCAGAGAGCATTCCAGTCATTTTGCACGATCCTTTCGTCCGACGTGGCCAGCGCGATGGCGATGACCCGCTTTTTGGCGAAGAACGATTTGGCAGGGCTCACACAGATGAGCATGGAGCGGTTCATGACGATGGCTGATGTTCCTGATCAAAAGGCACTGAAGGAGTGGATGGAGTCAGACCTGTTCACCTTTGGTCCGGAACTATGCCTGAGTGGCGCCCGCGGCGAGAAGTCATCGATCCTGGAAACCGCGGCCAACGCGTTGCAGCCCGTCTGGGCTGGAGCTCTCGGTGAATTCATAAATTCACTGGATCAAACCCCGGAGCCCCAGCGTTTTGCGGCCCGTTTGTTGCAAGCACGGTTCACCAAGAAAACCGAAGCGGCGTTTGCCGAGATCGAACATCAGGCAGCCGCGATCGCCCAATGGCCCTCGCCCGCACGCGATGGCCTGGCACGCATTTTGCGCGATTGGTATGGCGATGCCTGCAAAACCGCGGGCGAAACCACCCGCAAACTGCTCACCCAATCGCAAAATGAAACACTCTCCGCTGCCCGCGAGTTGGCCCGCAAGTATCTCCGGGACGGTTTTCCACAAGACTTCTACCAGCGGAAGCCCGACAGCGCTTTCATCGGCATGATGCGCTGCTTGATTGCCAATGACGCCGCTCTTGCCGCCGATGTCTGGCTCAAGGCGGACGATGGTAGCTCTAATCCGCCGGACGGGATACGGCGCGGGCAAATCCTCGGGGCGATGTATCACAGCCTGCTGTCCGGAGATGCGTTGCCGTTCCCCGCTCTGGTTGCGTTCGTCCGCCAGCTCGAATCACTTCGCCCCGGGGTGATCGATGCCGCGTCATGGGAGGACCACTCCTCCGCCGTCAACAATTCGCTGCACGAGTTCGAGGTCCAGTGCAAACGCAATGCGGTCCAGCCGACACCCGGTCTGTCCGACATCCCGCGCACCTGCGCCGATGCCTTGGAGGAGTTGGCTCGCAGCACCCCTCAGGAGGCTCTGCCAATCCTGGTGGGCCTGTATGGAATGGCGGAGAGTTCCTACGAGGGCTCGTACGTTGGTATAACTAAAAAGAGGGAAGATCTGATCGACTGGCTGCGCGGGGACTTTCGCCAGCACCATCCGGATCTTGCGCGGGCCGCGCGGCTGTCCGTCATGACGGGAAGGAACGTCGTGCTCACGGATGCCTACCGGCAGGAGTTGCAGGATGATCTCGCCACCTTTTTGGCAAATGACCGGATCCCGGCGGGTTTGCGTTTCGCAACCATGGCCAAGGTGTTGGGTCGGCCCCAGGTGGATACATGGATCGACGCTCCCAAATGCTCCGAGGCAGTTGCCAATATGTTGGCAACCATGCTGGCGACGGATGTCCGGGGGCTTGGTGGGGTTGCAACCCTGTTCGCGCGCTTTGAATCGTCCTCGCCAGCGGATGCGGCCAAGGTGTTGGCGGCGGCACAGGCGATGCACCGGCGCCAAAGCAGCTCCTCCTCCGCCGATCCGATCCCGCTGCGAACCCGTCTGGTGCTGGCGATCCGCGGCGGACAACAGGAGGAAGTTGAGCAACTGATGCGGCTGGGTGCCAATGATTTCACCGGTGATCTCGATCTGGCCATCCGCTTGTGGCGTGGCAATCACGGAGCCTTGGCTGTTTCGTTGATCGCCGCGCCTGACGCCTATCATCAGCAAACCCTGCGTGATCCGCGCTGGACCGGCCATTCCAACGAGAGTCTGTGCTTCACGCGAGGGACGGAAATCTCGCTGCCGGGCTGGCTGGCAAGCATCAAGGATACCGGCCAGCGGTACCAGGTGGAATGCCTGATTTGCGCGGCGCGCGATGCCACGGGCGCAGAGGCACCGGAGCAAGCGCGGCGCGAACGCCTCACGGCGCTGGTCAAGCGTTTCCCCAATGAAGCGCCGCAGGCCCGCGCCGCGCGCAATGAAGTGCTGCTCGCGCTCGGCAGCGTGGGCGCCTGCGCGGCACCTCTTGCCAAGGATTTCGTCGAAGCGATAGGCCAGCGGACATTGGGCGGCCTGAAGCTTGCCGGCCAGGATCGGTCATACCCCGATATCGAGAAAGCCCTGATTCTGCGGGCGATGCAGTTCACGATTGAGGAAACGGGTGACGCTTCGTTGTTGGCCAGGCAGGTTGAGTCAATCTGTGCCACGGTCACCGGCCAGGAAACCACGCGTGATCATAAGGACGAAGCCTTCCAAGCGATGCGTGACTGGCTGCCGTGGCATTCCGCGCTGCTGTTGCGGCGCATGGTCGAGTTGCCGCCCGCCAGCCGCGCGCAGCCCGCCGGGCAGGCGCTTCGCATCGCCAAGTCCCTCATGGATTTGGGGCACTCGAATTTATACGATCTGGCAGGCGCTTTAGCGAACGCCTCACAGGCCGCAGCCGGTGATGGCGGCGCGGTCGAGCACTGGGCGGAAACCCTCTCGCCGGGCATGAAACAGTATGCGCTGGAACTCAGCGTGGGCTATTGCATGAAGGATTTACACGAGCCACCGCTGATGGATGAAGAGTTCCGGAAGGCCCGCCGGGAACTGCTTGCGGCCATTTTCAGCGATACGGCGACCACCGCGCGCGGATTGAAAGGCAAATATTCTCCTGACATCCCTTGCTTTGCTTCCACGTTCAGAATGCGTCCGCAAGATGGCGGGCTTTTCGATCCCAGCGACATCATCGCCGCGATCGACATGATTCCGGAAAAAAATCCCAACAGGGCGGAGTTTCTCCTGGCGAAAGCCGAGCTCATGAACTCGCAGGGAGCCACCCCGGAAGAGGTCGTCAAGATTCATGAGCTGGCACAGTCCGTCGCCGGCAATGATGCGAAAGTTGCCGACGTGGTGCGCGTTTATCGAGCTCACTATCTGGACGGCAAGAAGGGAAGGATGATGGAAGCCGTGGAGCTTGCAAAACAGGTGAACCCGGATCATTTGACCACGGATCAAAAGCGCCGGCTCCAGTGGGTTTTGGATCATGCGGCCAAGATGAAAACGCCGGAAGCGCCGAAGTAGAACTGAGGTCTCATGCCCCCGAGCGATTCGGAGATGTGATTTCCGGATAATGGGAAAGCAACTCCGGGCGAATCCCTGAATCGACAGGCTTCTCACGGTGCCTTGCGGGGTCCAGCCCGGCCTGCTGGTCATAGACGAAGTTTTGCAGGCGGTCGGCGTCGCGGCTTTTCTTGGCGAGGCTCAGCAGGATCACCGCCTTGGAAATGAAGATGCGGCCTTTCGGCGTCTTCGCCGGGGTGTGTTCTGGTTGATCTCGGTGTAGCTGTCCTGCAGCGCCTTGACCCCCTGGCTGAGAATTCACCACAACGCCAGCTTGCGGTCATGACGCGGATCCTCGATCTGGTGCAGGAAAAATCGCAGTTCATCATCGCCACCCATTCCCCGATCCTGATGGCCTATCCCGACGCGATCATCTATCAATTCACATCCAGCGGCATCCAGCGCATCGCCTATGAGGAAACCGAGCATTACCGGATCACCCGCGATTTTCTGGCGAATCCTCGGCGAATGCTGAAAATACAGTTTGAGCAGTAGGCGGCGAGTTGGCTATTTCTGAGGCTGATTGAATCATTCGCAACGGCTAGAGTCCTTGAAAAGTGAAAGATGTTGTCGTTAGGTCAAGTTCTTGATCTTGTGTCTTGCAGTCTTGGGTCTTGGGTCTGAGGCGCAGCCTCGCTAGGGTGTTCTCTTGAGAGAATTGTTGTTTTGCCAACGTCCGGGTCCGCCGCAGGCTACCGGGGGATATCCTTCGACGGATGGGACGATGTTGTATTGTTCATTTGAGTTTCGACACGGAAAAGCCAGCCGGTCAGTCGGCAACTTGTATTGTTAGGGTTCCCGTTTGGTTTCGGTGATGAATTGCTCTATCCGTTTCTTCTCCGATGGGGACTTCGCCTCAAGCAACCGGAATTTGTATACAGAATCCAAGACTTGGCGGTAATCCCCGCTCCATTGGTAGGCTCGCCGGCCACACGGCAGTGCGTATCTATCATTTTCCATGTGGCGCCTGAGGAAAAACGTGGGATCCCTGCGGACAAGGTATGCGCATGCTGCCGAGAAAGTCTCGCTCGTGTGCGCTCCGCGCGTGTCATCGCCCAGCCGGAACTGGTGCCAAGCCGCTGGTTCGCTGCGCTCAATAGCGGCAATCTGACTTTCCAAGATATTGCCGTAACTGCCATCGCTAATGTAGCTCGGCGCGATCGCAGCGCTGGGAGGGTGCGTCGAGCAAGCACTGACAATCAAGGCGAGAAGTAGGAGCACGCGTTTCATGGGGTCTTTGTTACTGGGCGACCAGCCGTTCTTGGGAGTGACCCTCCTCCGGTCGCTGTTCCGGGACAATGGCGACCCGCACTTGCAGTTTTCGGATTGATCCTTTCATAGGGCGGTTCTAGCCCGCCGGTAAGAACTTGCCAAGCCGAATGTTGGGTGGAACGCTGACTTTGGGCATATCGTCCAGCAGCACGCTGCAACCGTGGCTGGTATGCCGGTATGACGCGCCCGCACATGCACCTTCCGGGTCTAACAATCACCAGTGGCGCACGGATTGAACAGGGGATCATTCATCCGGGAATTTCGGCAGCGTCACCGTCCGTGTCTTGGTGTCGTAGCTGAAGGTGTTTCCCACTGGCCGGCTTTCGGCAGGATGGCAAACCATTGATCCGCCTGCTCCTCGGTGGTCAGTTCCCGGTAGTGCTTGAAGATGATTGACGGTGAATTGCCCGCTTCCAGAGCCACCTGATCGGCACTCTTGATCTTGGCGATCCGGCAGCTGATGAACGAATGCCGCAACACGTTGTGTGGCCAGCCGATTTTCAGGGCACGCGCCAGCGCCGACACCTCCTTGTTGAACTGGCACGAGGCAATCACCCGGCCGACGCGGGGCGGCGGCGTCAGCCATTGGATGAGATTGTCCGGGATGGGGATCAGTCGGCGTGAGGCGGTTTTCGCCTGGCCCGAGCGGCTCCTGACGTAATCCTCCACGGCGGCCACCAACGGGATGCCGAGTTTCGCGAGCATTTCCGTGGCGGCCATATAGGCGTCGCGGTCGTGCGGGCGCATGTCGGTGACGTGCTGCATGCCGGACTGGATTCGCTGCGCCACGAGCTGGGCCTCCTTCTTGGCGGCTTCGAGCGAGGGGAAAACCTGCCGCAACCGTTTGCCGTCGCGGTGGTAGGAAATCGTGAAGCGGACCCGCTTGCCGGAGGTGATCCGATACACCGGCACCGCGGCCGAGCCGAATTTCACGAGGGCCGCGGGCTTGCCTTTGCGGGCTTTCTGCTGGCCCGTTGATTTCTGAGCGCTCAGAAGGCCGGGCTCCCGAGTTGTCACCATTTTGTCACCACTGCCATCCATGGCACTGGAAATGCTGTCAACTTTTGCCGGTTTCGCATCCGTAACCCATTGGGAATGAATGGGTTGGCAGATGGTACACCCGGAGGAACTCGAATCCCCAACCTTCTGATTCGTAGTCACCACAAGCCCTTGATTCTTAACGCTTTGTGTTGATGTTTGTTGATTCTTAGCGGCCCTTAACGACGCTTATCGTCCTTTTTTGGCCCGCACCAGTATCAAAGAAGTATCAAAATCCGGCAAGCCAAAAATTTCTTCACACGCCGCTTTGCACCAAGAGCAAGTGGATGGAGGAGCAGCCCTGCCATGATACTTGACGACTCAATCGCCGAAATTTTCAAGGCGTTCCAAGCTCACCAGCACCTCGCCGATCAGCCTACCAGGAATCCACTTGGTTGCAGGCAGACACTCACCACCACGTGTTCCAATCAACTGCGGCTGGCCGCGTCCCCGATCAGCGTGCCGAATGCCACCTTGGTCTGCTCGAAGTTGGTAGCGGGCCCGGCCTTGAACATCACTTGGACTTCGGTTCTTGCGGAACGGTGGTGGGATCGGCCGGTTCCGGCTGCCACGGTGCCGGGGCAACGAACCCCTTGCCAGTTAGATCGACGGGTGCCTTGTCACCGGAAATGGCGAGCAACGCCTGTTGCAGCCGCGCGGCCTTGGCGGCGGGGACCTTTTTCAGGTCAACCATGAGCGAGGTGAGCGGCATTTCCGTGGTGCTGGCGATGGTGCGGAAGTCCTCGGGTTTTGCGAAGTCAACGGCACAACTCGCGGTCATGGCGTAACTGGAAATAACGGCGGCATCGACCTTGCCGCTCATCAGAGCGTCGAGGTTCTCACCGCAACTTGAAAAATAGAGTGCGGATGCTGGCTTGATGTGGCCGGCGGCGAGCATCCGCAGCGGGGCATGGTATTTTTCAAACGAATCCGGCTGACCGAACACGAGACGTTTTCCCTCCAGGTCGGCCAGTTTTTTGATGGACGACTTGGTTGCCACCACAAACATGCCGGTCATGGTGGCCTTGTCGTCCGGATCTCGGATGTCCGCTACCCGCTTGAAGTCGGCTCCGGTTTCCTTTGCAAATCGCAGGGCTGTCCAAGGCTTGCAAAGCACACCGTCAAGTTTGCCCGCCTTGATCGCCTTATCCAGATCCATTACCTCCATGAAGTAGGTGAACTCCAGCTTGATCCCGTCCTTGGCGAGCATGGCGAGAGTACCGTCGTAGCTGCGCTTGGCAATGTTCTCGATGCATGAACAGGCGGTCTTTCGGCAATAGATGTCATTGACCCCGATCTTGAGCACTAGCGGTTGATTGCCCGCCTCGGGAGTGGCGGCGGGAAGAGCGGTCTCACCGGAGGCAACTCCGGCAAGGGAGGAGCAAACGACGAGCATGGCGGCTATGGCAGTGGTTTTCATTTTTGATGATATGGACATAAATCCTAGCGCCGTCCGACTTCGACATGCCAGCAAATAACAAACTCCGCCCAGCATTTGGCAATCGGCGCGGAGTTCCACCTCCGCACGGATCGTCACCGGCACGCCACGGGGCGCGACATTCCCTCCTTTGCCGTCGAATCAGCAGACCACAACATGGTCGTAGCGATGAGTCGGCTTTGTCCGTCCCGGACTCAGGCAGCGCCAAGCCATGGCCGGGTATGGCGCATTGAGCGCCAGGCGGCTGAGGTGATGCCGGATGGCTTCCCGGTAGTTGCGCGGGAGGCCTTGCCACCGGGGCAGTATTGGCTATGATGCGTTCCGATGGCTGAAATCAATTGCATCCCGGTTTTGAAGGCGCTTGGCGAACCTACGCGGATCCGCATCATGCGATTGTTGCTGAAACATTCCCTCGGCGTCAATGAAATCTCGGATCGGCTGGGGCTGTCGCAATACAATACATCCAAACACCTGCGCATTCTGCGTGAGGCCGGGTTGTTGGAAACCCAAGCGGAGGGCAAGTTGAGGCGCTACGGCATTGCCACAAGACTTGCCGCGCGTTTGGCGTCGAACAAGAACGTCCTCGACCTCGACTGCTGCACATTCCGTTTCGACAAGCTGCCGAAATAGTGCCATAATCCATCGTACGGTCGGGACACCCCATCCGCTCGCGATGACCTCCACTTAGCACAAGTCCGTCCAGACAACATGAAACGGGAATTCCAACTTGACTCACGCCGTGAATTCTTCGCCCAAACCGTTGGAGCAATGGCCATTCTGGGTGTCATCGCGTCGCAGCGTAGCAGAGCCGCAGACGACCCATCGCATTCAGCCTTCTCCACTGATGATGCAAGCCTGCGGAAGACCGACCCCAAGCTCATTGCCTACGAGGAAGCGTCCCGGTGGAAAGCCCCACACGCGGAAGCCAAACGCATCGCGATGGGTCCGCAAGACACGCCGTATGTCTGTTCCGGCAACTTCCTTACCGCCATGAGCCGCGACGGCACACGCGGCGTCGAGATCAGCGTTGCGGAACCCACGCGCTGCTGCGCGGTCGCCAAGGACGGAACCATTTACCTCGGCCTGCGCGACCACATCGAGGTCTTCGACGCGAAGGGCCAACCCAAAGCGGTTTGGGACTCGCCCGGAAAAAAATCATGGATCACGGGCATCGCCGCCACTGAAAGCGCGGTGTTTGCCACCGACGCCGGCAATCGCGTCATCCTCCGTTACGACAAATCCGGCAAACTCGTTCGCCGTATAGGGGAGAAGGACGAGGCACGCAACATCCCCGGCTTCGTCGTTCCGAGCCCGTTCTTCGACGTGGAGGTTGCGCGCGACGGTTTGTTGCGCGTCAACAATCCCGGACGGCACCGCATGGAGCTTTACACCCAGGACGGGGACTTCGAAGGCTCGTGGGGCACCGCCTCGATGGGCATTAAAGGCTTTTGCGGGTGCTGCAATCCGATTAACCTCGCGCTGCTGCCGGATGGCCGGTTCGTCACCTGTGAGAAGGGTTTGCCCCGCGTGAAAATATACAGTGCCGATGGCGAGTTCGAGTCCGTCGTCGCCGGCGTCGAAACCTTCTCCGAGAATGCCAAAGCCTGCGGTCCCGCCGATTGCACCGCAGGCGGACTTGACGCGGCGGTGGATTCGGAGGGCAGGATTTACATTCTGGATCTGGTCACCGGTGACGTGCGGGTGATGAAGCCGAAAGCATAGCGGCAAAAATAGACTCCTCTGCGACACTCTGCGATTTAATGCTTGCCTGGTCGGTTCTCGCATGCCCACATGCGCATACGTTCCTCGCATTGAATCAATGATAATTCCGTCTGCGCCAGCCCTAGACCCCTCAACAGCCTTTTTCAATCTCGACGGTCAAACTGTGGATCCGCTGGAGTTGAAGACGCTGCTCATCACCTGCGAAATAAACGTGCCGGAGGAAATCACCGCGCACTTCGGCAGCACGTACCGCCTGGCACCCACGAGCAATCCCTTCGCCTGCAATTGCCTTCTGTTGCCTGGGGGGATTCCGGCGCGACTGTTCCACGTCGGTCCCGGTGCCGATTTCAGCCTTGCCGTCGATGCCGCTGGCGGTCCGTGTTTGACCTGCTGGGGCCAACCGGTGACTCCGGTGGATTTTTCGCCGGCCACGCGTTTCTACCAACATCACCTAGGATTTCAGACAAGATGAGAGATGGTCGTGAATTTATTGGCGAAGGATTGGGCACGTATGTGCTGGTACTGTTCGGGTGCGGATCGGTCGCGGTTTCCGTCCTTTTTGATGCGCACCAAGGTCTGATGCAGGTGGCCTTGGCTTGGGGAATCGGGGTGATGCTGGCGATTTACCTCACCCGCCATTTGTCATGCGCCCATCTCAACCCTGCGGTCAGTTTGGCGATGGTCGTCAGCGGACGCATGTCAGCAAGGAGGCTGCCGGTGTATCTTGGTGCCCAGCTTGCCGGTGCCATCCTTGCCGGGCTGACCTTGTATGCGCTGTTTGCGCCTTCCATTGCCGCATACGAAAATGCTCATGGAATCGTCCGTGGTACGTCGGCATCCATCAAGACCGCAATGATGTTCGGGGAGTTCTATCCGAATCCAGGGTCCAAGGCCGTGGTTTCCCTGCCACTGGCCCTCGGTGTGGAAGCGTTTGGAACCTTCCTGTTAGTCCTGATGATTTTCGCTCTGACGGAGGGATGCAATGTTGGTCGCCCGAATGATGCTTTGGCACCCGTGTTCATTGGGTTGACCGTGACTTCGATCATCTGCCTCATCGCGCCATTGACCCAGGCCAGTCTGAACCCGGCTCGTGATCTTGGCCCCCGCTTGGTAGCCTGGCTAA